>Ga0182034_10000858_pt1 | contig 14479 bp, 14 predicted proteins | sample flu12Cox44000172_FD_125972 | JGI IMG/M metagenome (GOLD analysis project Ga0182034, IMG submission 125972) | Lab enrichment of tropical soil microbial communities from Luquillo Experimental Forest, Puerto Rico - flux4day.12C.oxic.44.000.172 | ecosystem: Environmental > Terrestrial > Soil >... | reverse complement strand
TCTGTTATGTACATAATTATATTTACAGAAGATGACCGACTCACGGCAAACCAAACGATCCTTTCTGCGCGCGGTGCTCATTCGGACCTTCTCCCAGAGCCCTTCGCAAACTGGAGATGTTGCGGGTGAGGTTGTTCTCCTCCACGATCGTGTCCGGCCAGACGAGTCGCATCAACTCGTCTTTTCCGACCACCCGGTCGCGGTTGCGCACCAGCACTACAAGAATTTCGAAAGCTTTCGGCGTTAGAGCGACCGGGTTGCCTCGGCGTAGCAGCAGGCGTCTGCCAAAATCGACTTGGAAAACGCCGAAGTCATAAAAGCGTGGTTGTGCGGGTAAAACCATCCCACTTTCAGGATTTTTCAGGAATTTTCACGCTTTTTCAACGACTTGGCCGACCATTTTGCCTCAAGCTGCAGCGAAATTGGAGCCGACGTCTCAAGTGAAGCGGGTACCTAACTCTACCACTGATAAGTCGGGCAGCAAAATCGGAAAAGGTCCATGGCATGGAAAAGCGGCACACCAAAATCCTCATTGAGAAAAACGAGTTTGTCGTCTGGCGACGCGGGACGAAGCCGGTTGTTGTCTGGTGTCCGGAATGCCAAGCAGATACCCAGAAGGTGACGCTGACGGAAGCTGCGCTTCTGTGCCAAGTCGACGAAAGCAGGAGTCAGGAGTGGCTCCAAGAGGGCAGTCTTCACGTTTTGGAGGGGCCGGAACGCGGTGTTCTCATCTGCCTGAAATCGCTAAACCTGCGACGCTGAGTCGACGCTCTTTTTTGCTGTAACGAAAGGGGAGGTGCAAGTGGATGCGGGCGTTCGCCCGAAAGTGCTTCAAAGCAAATCACCCAAGTTGAATTTCGTAACTTACAGGAGAAATGCGATGACTCGACTCAAATTCGTGGCATTGTCAGCGCTTTCGTTTCCAGACAATTAAGTGAACAAGGAGAAACTAAATGCAACATCAAATTGGTCGAGTATTTTTGATAATCAGCCTTGCAGTCGCGTCGACATTTGGAGCCGTGCCGAGGGCGCAAGCAGAAGAAGGCTGCACGCTCGTCACCTTGAAAGGTGCTTGGGGATTTTTGCTCAATGGCACAATCGTCGGAGTCGGGCCTATTGCCATCGGAGGCGTTGCCCAGTTCGACGGTGCGGGGAACTTTTCCAGGGACGAGAGGACTGTCGTCAACGGAAACGCGCTTCCCCCGGAACACATAACCGGCACATACACGGTAGGCGGTGATTGTACCGGCACGACTGCCGATAGCTTAGGACATACGAGCCAGTTTTCCATCGTCAGTAACCGGAAGGAGCTACTGTCCGTCGGAACTGATACTGGGTCGGTGGTAACGATCACTTTAAAGAAACAGTAGCATCCGTGGTTGGGGCGCAAGGGAGGTCTGCGGCGTTTGCACACCTTTGAGCAGCCAACGAAACCCCTTGCCGCCCCCTCGTGCCTTTTCCTGCTCGTGCGCCTCGATCCGGGCTACAGCCTTCCGCAAGTAAGAAGCGTGTAGCCGTTCAATCCACTTGGGCGGGCGCTCCGACCTGGTGGCGTAATAGGAACTTAACAACAGAAGCCATTGAGGGTAGAAGAACGCCCTCCATCCCTCAATGGCAGACCCGGTGATTTTGCTCATTGTGAACCCCCTTTACGCGGAGCAGTTACAGGATGCCCATCACGGGCATTTTGTATTTCTCCACTCACCCGCAACGGAGGGCAGCCAGGCCTGAGCTACCCTCAACATGCGCGAGTGCTATTAAGCGTTAGTCGGAAACTAGAAGCGCGTGGCAGTCGCAGTCGCGCAACCTTGGCGGTAGACTGCTCCGTTTGTGTCAGTAAATTTGATTGCTGCCACAGCGTTCCATTGGTCCGACGCATCGTCGTACGTAATAATCTGGTCAATAAACTGTTGTCCGGCCTGAACGGCTGGAGTGGTGAAGTTTATGAACGCCACACTCCTTGCGTGAAAGACGTCGTGCGAGTTGGTCTCCCACACGCCCTGTCCGGGGCTACGCTGTCCAGGGGCGTTCGTCGGGTTGGTGGTCTCTTCGGCCAGCGTTCCGCCTCGCGCGAACGTCAGCAAAGAGGAAAACGGTGGCGGACCTAGCGGATCCCCCGTCTGGCAATTCACAAGCGTTACCTTTACCTGCCAGGTCCCGAATAAGGGCGAGGCTGCGCTTTCCGAGTCTTGCGCCGCAGCGCTTCGTGCAGAGAGCGACAGCGTCATCACTACCGCTGAGAGTACCCAAAATGCTTTGCCGATTGTCGATCGCATATGGTGATTCCTTTCCTGAATGCGGTGATTTTTCTAACGCGGTGATTGTGCAACTGTGCAAGAGATTGGCCTAGAAGCGCGTCAGCGGCAATGCAATAGCGGTGAAATGGAAGTCAAATGGAGGTAAAACGGCCCGGTCACGGATCACAGAGCTGGTTGTATCACATTGATTCGCCTGCAGGATCCGCGAGCAGACGGTTGGACCGGTTCAAGTCCGGTGCTATACTTCGGGCGTTCCGGCAACTATTCCGAAGCCTTCCATCCGAACTTTGACCTTGATGAAGAACACGCAAGCAGCCCGTGTTCGTTTCGGAGTCTTTGAGCTCGACCTGAGGAGCGGAGAGCTACGCCAGGGAGACGACAGGATCCTGCTGCAGGAGCAACCGCTGCAAATCTTGCGCATGCTGGTGGAGCGCGAGGGCGAAGTGGTGCCCCGCGAAGAGATCAAAAAAAGGCTGTGGCCCAACGATACCATCGTAGATTTCGATCACAGCATCAACGCTGCCATCAGGAACCTGCGAAGGATACTGGGAGACTCCGCCGACGACCCGGGGTACATCGAGACTCTGGCCCGGCGTGGATATCGGCTGAAAGTGGCCGTGGAATGGCTGGCTCTCGCCGAACATAGTCCGGCTGAAGTTGACGCTCAGGGCGCGGGTGCTGACGGTGCAGCAACACCTATGGCGTTCCCACCGCCGGCGCTCAGCGGCAGGATGGTGTCGCACTATCGTGTGCTGGACATCATTGGGGGCGGAGGCATGGGCGTTGTCTATCGCGCTGAGGACCTGAAACTGGGCAGGCAGGTAGCGCTCAAGTTTCTTCCTGAAGAAATGGGCAGCGATCCGCAGGCGCTGGGGCGTTTTAGCCGCGAGGCGCGTGCCGCCTCTTCGCTCGACCATCCCAACATCTGCGCCATCTACGAATTTGGAGAGCACGAAGACAAGCCATTCATCGTGATGCAGTTGCTGGAGGGGCAAACCCTGCGCGAATATCTAGGCGCAGTGGCAGCCGGGCATGAGGCGGTCCCGCTGGAGCGCCTGCTGGAGATTGCCACGCAAATAGCTGATGGGCTGGAAGCCGCGCACGAGAAAGGCATTGTTCATCGTGATATCAAGCCAGCGAATGTGTTTATCACCAGCAGGGGCGTGGTGAAGATCCTCGACTTTGGCCTGGCGAAGCTGCAGGAAAAGCCCGAAGAAGACGAAACCACGAGGCAAGTTGACGCCCTTCCGGCGGACTCTGGAGCTTTGCATACCCGGACGGGAATCAGGATCGGTACGGCAGGATACATGTCGCCGGAGCAGGTGCGTGGGGAAAAACTGGACGCTCGCACTGACATCTTTTCCCTCGGACTTGTTCTGTACGAGATGGCTACCGGCCAGCGCGCATTTTCCGGCGAGACGGCAGTGGTTATCCACGATGCCATTCTGGAACAAGCTCCCGTTCCGGTGTGCGATCTGAACCCAGCCCTTCCAGAGAAGCTTGTCGCGATCATCGACAAATGCCTGCAGAAAGAGCGCGGTGAGCGCTATCAGACTGCGGCTGAGGTTCGCGACCTCCTTCAGCGAATCCAGTATGAAACGGAAATGCTGCATGCCCGAACGGCGCCGCCGGCCGTCAGGCCCGCCTCATCCGGAACGACGCGCAGCCGCAGGCTGCTGTTCGCGATTGTTGGAATCGCGCTTCTTATTGGAGTCGGGTTCGCTATCCGGCATTTCGCGCAACGCAAGGTTCCGACCGTCACCAATATCGTTCGTCTGACGAATGATCCAAGAGCGAAGATCCCGATCAACGGGACCGTGACGGACGGCGTCCATCTCTATTTCGTGGAGGGAATGCCGTGGGGGTCGGGGTCCGGCATCGCACAGGTCGCGCTTGTGGGGGGAGAGACAACCTTGATCACGACGACCCTGAAGGATGTCCTTGCGATTCTCGACATCTCTCCCGACAACTCCAAGCTTTTGGTCACCTGCCAGAGTGGATTCTGGGTGCAACCGCTTCCTGGGGGAACACCATATCGCGTTGGAAATCTCATGGCCTCAACTGCAAGCTGGATGCCCGACGGAGCCCACATTATCTACGCAAAACAGCAAAAGATATTTGTAGCGAATCAAGATGCAAACGAGGCGCATGCAATTGCTGAGATTCCCGGTCAGGCGCTCTGGATCAGGTTCTCGCCGGATGGCCGATTGGTTCGCCTTTCCGTTCTTGGGGCGCTTGGGAATTCGAGTTCCATCTGGGAAATGAATCCGGACGGATCAAATCTCCATCAGCTCCTGCCCAACTGGAAGGAATCGCCGGATCAGTGCTGCGGAAGGTGGTCGCCGGACGGCGATTACTATTTCCTGACTAGCACCTTCTTTTTCTCGAGCACAACCGATCCGGCCCTCTGGGTGATTCCGCGGGGCTCCATCTTTCAGCGCAACAACGCACCGCTGCGCCTCACAACCGGGCCTCTGCGTTTCGGCGCACCCACGCCCAGCCTGGATGGCAAAAGCCTCTTCGTTGTAGGTGAACAGAGCCGCGTCGAGCTTTTCAGCTATGACGCCCAAAGTAAGCGGCTCGATTCCTATCTCGGCGGGCTCTCCGCCAGCGGAGTCGCTTTCTCGCCGGATGGAAAGTGGATCGCCTGGGTCTCCTATCCCGAGATGACTCTGTGGAAGAGCAGGTCGGACCTGAGCGAAAAGATGCAGCTCACGTTCCCTCCGGTGAAAGCATATGGTCCGCGATGGTCGCCGGACAGCTCCAAGATTGCCTTTCAGGATGTGGAGCAGCACCGCCCCTGGAAACCTTACTTGATCTCATCCGCGGGAGGAGAGAGCCCAAAACAGATTGCGCAGTCCAATATCGACGATGTCGATACTGACGCCACATGGATCCCCGATGGCAAGTCAATCATCTTCGGTCGACGCTGGGCAAAAGACGCCGACCAGTCGGCGATCTATCGCGTTGACCTCGATACGGGCCGTCTCACCCAGATCCAGGGCTCCACCGGGCTCAGTTCGCCCAGGCTTTCGCCCGACGGACGATATATTGCGGCTTTTGGGGACAGCGGAACGAAGCTGATGCTTTTCGACAAAGACACAAGCTCCTGGTCAGAGTTAGCCAAAGCAGTGCATTTCGGCGACAACGAGTGGTCGCCTGACGGGAAATTTGTCTACGTCCGGCAAAGCGATGGAGGCTTCACACAGATTGTTCGCGCCAGAATCAAGGATCGAGTTTTGGAAGACGTCATGAGCCTGAAGGATTTCCCTGCACCGGTTGACGCCTTCGCCGCCTGGTACGGGCTGACCCCGGACGGCAAGGTACTGCTGCTGCGCGATCGCAGCGTCCAGGAAATCTACGCACTACGGCTCGAGAAGAAATGACTTCCCGATCTGGGCGATCATTTCGCGGGGTGGGGCAGCCCTATAGCTCCTGAGTTGTCGCCTACTCGTGGGCCGAGATTGGTACTGATTCGCGCGACGTGACGTAATACGAGAACGCGACACTTCAAATCTACTCTGCCAAAGTCACGTTCTGCTATGCGATCCATCAGCGACTGACGCTACAAGTTTCAAATAGATCGTGGACCTCAGACCAGTGATTGGATAGAGTTTTGGCACAGGAAATCCAGCGTCCAGTCCGCTTGGGCTGGTACTGGCAAAAGTGACAGTAGGCACTCCCCCCACCCAGGGGTAGAATTCCTGTGGTTTCTAGCTGACGACCACGTAAGCATATGACCAAGATTCGAGTGTTGCTCGCCGACGATCATGAAACTATTCTGGCGCGGGAGCACGGGATACTAGGCGAGGATTTTGTCATTGTTGGTGCTGTGACGAATGGGCGGGATGCCGTAGAAGAGGTACGGCGACTCGAACCCGATGTATTGGTGATCGATATATCGATGCCCATTATGGATGGACTAGAGGCAGTGTCGAGCTTGCGGGAGGACAAGTGTCGAACCAAGTTCGTGTTCCTGACTGTTCACGAAGACCCGGACTTCGTCGAAGCGGCCTTCGCAGCCGGCGCTTCCGGCTACGTTACGAAATTCCGTCTCACAACCGACTTGGTCGCCGCTATTCAGGAAGTCTTGCAAGGGCGCACGTATGTATCGCAATCAAAACCGCGGTAGTTCTCCGAGCTCGCGGAGCCACCCTGAACGGAACACAGTAATGCATCGCAAGTCTTGAGGTTGTAAGGTCGGATGGGGCCAAGAGCGCCTAGCAGGACTCGGGCGGGGTATCGTCCTCAAGATGGGGTGCTCACTCATCTTCCGCACGAGGATAGTCCTCACAGCGATGGGCATCAAAAGCGGCCTGCCCAGCAGCCATATTTTCTTCTGTAATGCGAAAGGCCCACTTGCAACGCCCGCAGGTGCAGATAATAGTTCCCTTAGATGTTGCCACTGGACACAGAAAACGCGGAAAATCCCTCTCCGACATTTCGTCATTTTACAAAAGCGTGCGTGGAATCGTCTAGATGCGTGCATGCGTAACGATTTTTATCGTTATAAATAACATTTAAGAAACACAACCGCGCATAATGCCCGAACTTATTTTCACCGAGCCGAGCTTGCGGCCGGCCTGAGGGAATACTCGTTGAGTGGGCTGACCGTATTATTACCGAGTAGAGCCGTCGAAGGATCGGGGAGGTCACGCAGCGTCGCGATAGTATTCGCTGCTTTCGTTGGAGGCAGAGAGCGGGAGCACGCGGCTCTAAAATGGACGGTGGCTCGCTCGAACATCTACGGCAGCTGCTGCATCACTTCTCTGGAGGAATAAATGAGCGAAAAGATCGAGAAGAGTCTGCTGGAAATCGACTTCACCGCCTTGACAGCGTGGAAGCATACGCCCTCGCCAGCCGCCTGGGAAGACCAAGTGCTCTACTTTCTGCTTGTGGACCGGTTTTCAGAGGGGAACGAACGGGGCGGCTACCGCGACAACAACGGAAATCCTGTCCAATCAGGAAACACGCCTCTCTATACGGAGAACGACACTGACCGAGTTAACTATGAGGACTGGTTAGGAGGTGGAGGCACCTGGCAGGGCGGAACTATCAAGGGGTTGAAGAGCAAGTTAGGTTATCTGAAGCGCCTTGGCATAACTGCGCTCTGGGTGAGTCCCGTATTTCGCCAAGTCCCGTTCGAGCCCAGCTATCACGGCTACGGTATCCAGAATTTTCTTGACGTCGATCCCCATTTTGGAACCCGCGAGGAACTGCGTGATTTCGTTCAGGCTGCCCACGATCATGGAATCTACATCATTCTCGACATCATCGCCCACCACACCGGAAATGTTTTTGCTTACCACCCTAATCGTTATTTGGTCCGCGATGCCCACACCGGGCAGAGCCATTACGATCCGCGCTGGGATGGAAATCCTTACGCCGTGCGCGGGTTCAATGATCGCAACGGTGAGCCAACTATAGCTTGGGACCCCGCCAATCGAGTCGGGCTCGAAGCTTCGTGGCCTGATGGCGCCGTGTGGCCCCGTGAATTCCAAAACATTGCCAAGTTTCGCCGCAGTGGGCGCATCACTAACTGGGACTACTATCCGGAGTATGTCGAGGCTGACATGTTCTCCCTGAAAACCCTCGACCTTTGGGCCGAGCAGGAGGACCAAACCCGGCAATTCTCGTCGGCACTGGCGTGCCTAATACTTACCTATTGCTTCTGGATTGCCTACGCCGACATTGACGGATTCCGGCTTGACGCCGCCAAACACATGGGCACCCCAGCCTTGCGCGCTTTCTGCGATTCCATACGCGAATTCGCGGAGAGCATTGGAAAGGAGCGATTCCTGCTGGTAGGAGAAATTGGTGGGGGCCGAGAGAAAGCATGGGAGATAGTCCAGCAAACTGGTTTGGACGCTGCACTGGGAATTGACGACGTCCCTGGCAAACTGGAACGAATGGTTTGTGGCCTGGGAAACCCTGCGGACTACTTCTCGGTATTCCAGAATTGGATCTTGGACGACACCGGGCAACATCGCTGGTACCGAAACAAGGTGGTGACCCTCGGCGATGATCACGACCAGGTGCGCAAAGGTGCAAGCAAGATGCGCTTCTGCGGAGATACTCAATACTCCGATCTGGTGTTTAACGTAGTAGCGACCCAACTGAGTACCATGGGTATTCCCTGCATTTATTACGGGACCGAGCAGGAGTTCGACAGCGGAGGTCGTCCGAGCGACTCAGACCTCGTTCTCCGGGAAAGCATGTTTGGCGGCAACTTCGGTGGAAAATGCACGCGGGGGCATCATTTTTTCGACGAAAGCGGAGTGGTGTATGAGGCCCTGTCCAAGCTGATCCACCTACGTAAACAGCTACTGCCCCTTCGTCGGGGGCGGCAGATGTTGCATGAGATTTCAGGGGATGGAATCAATTTTGGCTTTCCCAACATGATCGGCGACAGGATGCTTTCGATTGTCGCCTGGTCGAGAATTTTCGTCGATCAAGAAGTGCTGGTTGCATTCAGCACCAACCGCGAACAACCTCTGGCTGTCTACTCAACGGTTGCCTCCAGGTTCCGCAGCGAACGGGACCTGTTGAAACTGATCTTCTGGCATTCTCCTCGAGCCGCAATGGCCCCGCCGGCTGAAGTGGCGGTCGAAGAGAAGAATGGTGTCCTTGCGGTTCACTTGACGCTGCCGCCGGCTGGCTTCGTTATCTATCAAGCGCCTCCCGGGCGGCAAAGCATGGGTTCGCGCCACGCTGTAGCGAACCAACTGAATAGAACCTAGGCCCTTGGCTAGTTGGGAAGAAGCCGGCTTCGGTCATTTCCGTCTCGCACTGCTTGGAGGTCGCGCCGCGAAAATTCGAGAGGTTTTTGGGAGACTGGCGTCGCCATATTTCTTTACGATGGTGCGGGATGACCCTGACGCGCGTCTTGCAGACTGTGCGACTGTGTTACTCCGCTCCTGCACACCCCAGCGTCATCCATAACTGCGGTTATGACCTCCATGTTTTGCCGGTCGTGAAGCCGAATCGGCTGATGATACGTGATCCAGTATTATCTCCGGGCTGCAGGTAGAATGGTCACCTCTAGGAGATTACCCTCAGCCAGGAGAACACCTTTCTCTTTGATCTGCAGAGACGCATCATCAACGGAGGCCAACCTTTAGTCACACTGCGTTAGTATTTTCCAAGGTTTGATAGTTGCGTAATTTTTGGCAATGCGGCGATTGTTGCTGCTCCTCATGCTCATAATGTCGATTGGCGTTAGTCTTTATCTCGAGCAGAGATCGAAGAAGCGCACTGAGTATCGCTGGATGAACAATAGCCGCGTGGCTTGCGCTGGGGCGGCAAACGTCCCCACTAGCGTTTATCACTGAAAATTGCCTGTCGTTGCGAGCAATAATCTATAGTCGGCGAATCGACCGAAACGGAAGTGCAGTTCGTTAGGAGGCTTCTATGAGCATTAAGGCGAGCACGCGGCAATTGGAAGACATAACCATTGTGGACCTGAGCGGTCAGATCAAGCTCGGCGACGGCACCCAAGTCTTGCGCGACATTGTCAAAGACCTGCTTTCCAAGGGCGAAAAGAAGATCCTGTTGAATCTGGCTGACGTCAGCTACATCGACAGCTCCGGCATTGGCGCACTGGTTGGTGCCTTCACCTCCGTGCGGAACCAGGGCGGCGAGATGAAGCTGCTCCTGCTAACGAAGAAGGTCAAAGATGTACTCGCCATCACCAAGCTTCTGACGGTGTTTGACGTGAAAGATGACGAGGCAGCAGCCATTGCCGGGTTCAAACTCTAAATGGACGTAGCTGCGTGATGGGTGTCGCTCCGATGGAAGTGAGCACTCGGAAGCAGAGGCGAGGGCGATAAGGGGTGAACCCCCGGAGAGGCGGGAGCCGAATACAGGTCTGCCGCGACCTAATGCCCAAATGTGAAAAGGTAAGGGTTTGGTGTGCCCAAAGCAGCCGCTTTCTGGTTCAGCGGAAGCACCGGCAGAACGCCTGATGACCAGCGATTCAGAAGTTGCGATCCTCACCTATTCTTTTCGCCTCGATCGCGAATTGGGCGGTTCGCAATGCCAATAATTCCAGCTCCTCCCATCTCAAAGCTGGCTGCGGTGATACTTATCATTGACCGCCTGTAAGGCTCGGCGCACACTTATAGTGGAATGGCTTGCTGAGTGTTGTCTTCTATTATCAGCGCTGGGCAACACCCTGGCCGCCTTTTCCGACGGCATCTTTTGCATGTTCGTCACTGCTGCGCAGCAGGAGAGGAGGGTCATATGTTCGCTCTGAGGCTGGTTCAACTCATAGAGCACAATGCCGACAAACTTGCGGAGGGCCTGATTCAGAGGCTGAAGCACTCAAATTCCTGCAACGAGCTGTTGGCTTGCGTGCCGGCGCACGAGCTGAAGCATCGAGCCTTAGAAATCTACGGCAACCTTACCGATTGGATGCTGAACAAGACGAAAGCTGAGGTCGAGGAGCGCTATATCGGCATTGGTGCCCGTCGTGCCCATCAAGGAGTGCCGTTCAGCCAGTTCCTGTACGCCATCCACGCGACCAAGGAGAACCTCTGGGACTTCATGCAGCAGGAAGGGCTGCTCGAACCCGGGGACCTGATCAGCCAGATGGAACTGCTACGGGCGATGGAGCACTTCTTCGACCGTGCCTTGTATTTCGCCTCGATCGGACACGAGGGTGTCATGCAGAACGAATTCATCAGGTCCCAGGTGGCAGTCCATACAGCTTGACGGCGTTTGCACGTCCCGGGTGGCACATGACTAATGTAGGCAACGGTTACGCGCCGCCTGAAGCATCCTCACGTGTTGCCGGACATGGTTGAGCCCGCAAAATCCTCCACAAAACGCGGCATAACTCACGCACGGTATACCCTTTCGCTTGCCTGCTTCGCGGGTATGAGGATGGGATCGGCGTCCAACAGTTTCACAATGCGACGCGCAGCGCCGGACGTGATATGCGTGTAATGCTTGAGCATTCTCGTACTCATGTGCCCCACAAATGCCTGAATCGTTCCGAGGGGGAACGCCGCGCTCGACCATGTGAGTGATAAACGTATGCCGGAGGTCGTGAAAGCGGATCCCTCCCAAGCCAGCGGCTTTCGTAAGGCTTCCCAAGCGCTGCCCCAGTACTGTTGGTGCTGTGTTGGGTCGTATCTTGGTTCGCCTTTGTGTTCTCCGTGTGTAATGTGCGACCGACTCTTAAGCAATAGATAGTAATCGGCTGGGTCGCAGGCGGCAGAATCCAGCCCGCAAGTTACAATGGCTTTCCTGCCGTTTGGGTTGCTGATTGGCTCCGTATGAATCCACTTCAACGCTCGCCTGAGGAATACCGCGAAGCATTCCTGTGCGTCAGTGAGCTTGCGACCAACTTGCTTCGCGAGTTAAACGATCGCCCATGCTTTCCAAACATCGCCGGCGAAGAATCGCAGCAGCTCTTTTCGGAGCCGCTTCCTGAGGAGGGAATTGGTCTTCGTGCGCTAGATGTTCTCCAAGCTGTTATTGATGCTTCTCGCCTGCCGAACCCGCGTTTCTTCGGATACGTACTCGGCTCAGGAGAGCCCATTGCTGCCGCTGCAGACTTGCTCGCCAGCGTGCTGAACCAGAATGTAACCGCTTGGCGCTCAGCTCCCGCGGCGGTCACCATCGAACGGGTGGTGATTGATTGGCTCGCCCAGGCTATGGGTTGCACAGGATTCGTGGGCAGCCTCACTGGAGGAGGCTCAACGGCCAACCTCATGGCGCTTGCCATGGCTAGAGAGTCCAGGACGCCCGCCAACGAATCCGGCGTCGAAAGGCCGGGAACCGTGTATGCATCCGAGCAGGTACACATGTCCATCCCGAAAGCGATGGCTCTTCTTGGGTTGGGCCGGAGATACCTGCGATTAATCCCGTGCGATGCGCAATTTCAAATTCGCCTCGACCTGCTGGAAGACGCAATTGCCAGCGATGTTCGCGATGGACATACTCCTGTGGCAATCGTTGGCACGGCTGGAACGGTCGCTACCGGAAGCATCGATCCCTTGCGCGAACTCGCCGACCTCGCTAGGAAACATGGTGCCTGGTTTCACATCGACGGAGCCTTCGGCGGGCTGGCGGCCCTCGCCCGTCCAGAGTTGTTTAACTCTCTCTCGCGCGCCGACTCAATCGCCCTAGACCCACACAAATGGCTGTATCAGCCACTCGACTGCGGTTGCCTTCTCTACCGTGATCGCGTTGTGGCGCGCAAGACATTTTCGTTTACCGGAGATTACGCGAAGGCACTGCGGGAGGACCCGGTCGAGAACTTCGCGTTTTTTGAGGAGACTCTGGAACTGTCGCGTCGATTTCGAGCACTCAAGTTGTGGCTATCGCTTCGCTATCATGGCTTGGCTGCGTTTCGTTCACAAATCGCGCACAATCTTGAACTGGCTGCCCATCTGGCAAAGATCATCGAAGCAAACGATCACCTCGAACTCATGGCGCCCGTCCCACTGGGTGCTGTGTGTTTTCGCTTTGTTCCGTCTTCGCACCGATTGTCCGAAGCGCAGCTCGACTCACTGAACCTGAAGATCATGACCCAGGTACAGCTCGCCGGTGGAGTGTACATTTCCAATGCCACAATCCACGGTCATTTTGCCTTGCGAGCCTGCGTCGTGAACCATCGCAGCACTTCCGAGGATGTCGAAGCTGTCGTTGATGAGGTAGTTAAGACAGGTAAAACGCTTCTTCTTGAGTCTTAACTCTGGTGTATCCGTTAAGGTCTGTCGCGGCGTAATGCCCCAAATGTAAAAGAGGTAAGGGTTAGGTGTGCCCAAATGCTTCGCTTGGGCTTGCCGTTGTAGGGTGAGGGTAATGGGCTCGTTACATCAATCATTCGTAGCTGCATGCCTAGCAAGTACGAATCCATTGTGCGTCGAGTGGGATGGATAGAATATCCATCATAGAGCCACCCACAAGAGCGGCTATGGACACAGTAATGAGATTGACCTCATGGCTTCGGTCCCTGGCTAATAGAAGTTCGTCCACCCTCACGCTCTCGCCTGAGGTTTTCTGACGGCGAGGCAGACGGGCGGCACACTGGAAGGGCCGAATCTCGCTCGTTCCCCGCGTTCGTCGGCTCGTCCCGCAAGAGGGCTAGGACCCTGCGGGTACGGTCGACGGAGCGGACCAGGTCTGCCTCCTGCCGTTCATATGCTGCTTGGATTTGTCTGGTGGTTCGATCGCCCGCTGCCCCATCTTTCTTCACGGCTTCAGACAGCTTCCGCAACAGCATTGTGGGCAATTTAGACAGTGATATGGCAGATACGGTCCTGTTGCGATTAGCCATTTATTCCCTTTTTGTGCTCTGTCGTCATAAGTGCACGCTCTGTATAAACACGACCAGCGCTTACGAATTGAGCACCCTCATTACCAAATGAGTATGGATGGCTGAGCTGGCACGGCGCACTGATCAGAAGCGGAGTAGCTTCACCCAGACGCTCCAAACGAGGGAAGTAAAGATCGGGTGGCTAGGGCTCATTACGTGCAACATCTTGCATATGATTTCTTAAAGTTGACTGTATACACCCTTATCTTCCCGTGCCACGACACCGGCAATCCACTTGCTTCGCTTACTTAATCCGATAATGTCGGGGCTGGGAGGTTTCCTTCGATATGTCACGGTCTGGTAATGCGCCACGAAATGTTACTGAAAGCGACGAGTATGTAAATCCGTTCCAGGATGTACATCGCAAGGCCAAAGCCCGTAGGGAGCGCGCTGAAGAAGACCGGAAGAAACTTGAGGAGATTCGGAAAGAAAGATTGACCCAAGAACCAGTGACTGCCCTCAAGAGGCGAGAATGACCGGTTCCGATCATAATTTTGTAGCAGGTAGCATGAGAGAGAGCCGCTGTGAGAGGAGTCTGCAAGATGGACCGCAAGTTCTAGTTCTAACCGGCAGAAGCAAAGATAGGATGGAAAGAATCATTGTTCTGGGCTGCGGACGCAAAGACGGTGTCCCATCCATAGTTGAAGGTTAAGGGGCGGTTCTCGACCCGACTCTTGGTAGAGTCGGGTTGGAAATCTTTCTCAGCGAAAGGAGAACCGCCTTGAGACGAAGCTATCACACCCCTCACCGCCAAAGGAGAGGCCAACGCCAAGAGATTGGCCGAGTTTTTCAGTCGCAATGGACAAGGCTTGCTGCCGATGGTGGATCTGATCGAACGATCACGCATGGCCGTCGATGAACTGGTCGACGTGGCCGGACGGGCCACGATCGAAGC
>Ga0182034_10000850_pt1 | contig 14563 bp, 10 predicted proteins | sample flu12Cox44000172_FD_125972 | JGI IMG/M metagenome (GOLD analysis project Ga0182034, IMG submission 125972) | Lab enrichment of tropical soil microbial communities from Luquillo Experimental Forest, Puerto Rico - flux4day.12C.oxic.44.000.172 | ecosystem: Environmental > Terrestrial > Soil >... | reverse complement strand
CGTTCCTCAACGTCCGAGTCGTCGCTCCGGTGATTGCGGGTATCGCGTTGGCGGCCACCATCGGTGCCGGCGCTACCGCCCAACTGGGCGCGATGCGCGTATCCGAGGAGATCGACGCGGTCGAATGCATGGCGGTGCACTCGGTGTCCTACCTGGTGTCGACCCGGCTGATCGCCGGCCTCATCGCGATCATTCCGCTGTACTCACTGTCGGTGATCGCCGCCTTCTTCGCCGCGCGCTTCACCACCGTCTACATCAACGGGCAGTCGAAGGGTCTGTACGACCACTACTTCAATACCTTTCTCATCCCGTCGGACCTCCTGTGGTCGTTCCTACAGGCGATCATCATGTCCATCGCTGTGATGCTCGTGCATACCTATTACGGCTACAACGCGCACGGCGGGCCGGTCGGCGTCGGCATCGCGGTCGGCCAGGCCGTGCGGACCTCGCTGATCGTCGTGGTCGTCATTACCTTGTTCATCTCGCTGGCTGTTTACGGCGCCTCCGGTAACTTCAACCTCTCTGGATAAGGAGGACCCCGAAAGCAGATGGCGAAGACGGGATCACGAAGCACATCTGTGCGGCTGGCAGCGGCGCTGCTGGCCAGTGCGCTCGTGGCCTTCGCCGTCCTGACCTACCTCTCCTACTCGGCGGCCTTCGCCTCGACCGACACCGTCGTCGTCTCGGCGCCGCGCGCCGGTCTGGTGATGGACAAGGGCGCCAAGGTCAAATACCGGGGCATCCAGATCGGCAAGGTCACCGACATCGGCTATAGCGGGGACCAGGCGCGGCTGACCCTGGCCATCAACAGCGACGACATGCACTTCATCCCCGCCAATGCGCCGGTGCACATCGCGGGCAACACCATCTTCGGGGCCAAGTCGGTGGAATTCATTCCGCCCCAGACGCCTTCGCCGACGTCGCTGCGTCCCGATGCGCACGTGGAGGCCTCGGCAGTGTCGCTGGAGGTCAACACCTTGTTCCAGTCGCTGATCGACCTGCTGCACAAGGTCGACCCGGTCGAGTTGAACGGGACGCTGAGCGCGCTGGCCGAAGGCCTGCGCGGCCACGGCGACGACCTGGGCTCGTTGTTGTCGGGGCTGAATACGCTGGCGCGACAGGCGAATCCGAAGCTGGCCGCCCTGCAGCAGGACTTCCGCAATACCGCGGTCGTCACCAACAACTACGCCGACGCCGCCCCCGACCTCACCACCGTCTTCGACAACTTGCCGACGATCAACAAGACGGTCGTAGACCAGCAGAACAACCTCAACAACACGCTGTTGGCGACGATCGGGCTGGCCAACAACGCCTACGACACATTGGAGCCCGCCGAGCAGAACTTCATCGACGCCATCAACAGGCTGCGGGCCCCCATAAAGGTGGCCCACGACTATTCGCCCGAATTCGGCTGCCTGTTCGCGGGAATCGAGCGCGGTATCAAGGAATTCGCCCCGCTGATCGGTGTCCGCAAGGCGGGGCTGTTCACGTCGTCGAGCTTCATATTGGGCTCGCCGGCGTATACGTATCCGGAGTCCCTGCCGATCGTCAACGCCTCCGGAGGCCCCAACTGTCGCGGGTTGCCCGACATCCCGACCAAGCAGACGGGTGGGTCGTTCTTCCGCTCGCCGTTCCTGGTCACCGATAACGCCAACATCCCGTACGAGCCGTCCACCGAACTGCAGGTCGACGCTCCCTCCACGCTGCAGTTCCTGTTCCACGGCGCTTTCGCGGAACGGGACGACTTCTGATGGCAAGCACCGGGATTCCGTCGCACCGGTCGATGGTGATAAAGGTCAGCGCCTTCGCGGTGACCATGTTGCTGGTGGCCGCCGCCCTAGTGGTGGTTTTCGGTGACTTCCGTTTCGGCCCCGAAAGTACTTACCACGCAACCTTCACCAACGTAACGCGGCTGAAGGCAGGCCAGAAGGTTCGCATCGCCGGAGTTCCGGTCGGTTCGGTGCAGGGGATAAAGCTCAACCCGGACAACACCATCGACGTGAAGTTCGGAGTCGACCAGCGCTACCAACTGTACTCGTCCACGCGCGCGCTGATCCGGTACGAAAACCTGGTCGGCGACCGCTTTTTGGAGATCACGTCGGGTCCGGGGGAGCTGCGCAAGCTGCCGCCCGGTGGCACGATCAACTCCCAGCACACCCAGCCCGCGCTGGATCTCGATGCGCTGTTGGGCGGACTACGGCCGGTGCTCAAGGGCCTGGACGCCGACAAGGTGAACACGGTCAGCAGCGCGGTCATTCAGTTGTTGCAGGGCCAGGGTGGGGCGTTGGCGAACGTGCTGTCCGACACCAGCGCCTTCTCGTCGGCGCTGGGTCAGCGCGACCAGCTCATCGGTGACGTGATCACCAACCTGAACGCCGCGCTGGGGACGGTCGACCAGAAGAGCGCGCAGTTCTCGGCCAGCGTTGACCAGCTGCAGCAGTTGATCTCCGGGCTGGCCAAGAACAAGGACTCGATAGCGGGGGCCATCCCGCCGCTGGCGTCGACGACGACGGATTTGACCGAGCTGCTGCAGAATTCGCGCCGGCCGCTTCAAGGGATCCTGGAAAACACCCGACCGCTCGCCACCGAGCTGGACGACCGCAAGGCCGAGGTCGACAACGACGTCGAGCAACTGGGCGAGGATTACCTGCGGCTGTCCGCGCTCGGCGCCTACGGGTCGTTCTTCAACATCTATTTCTGCTCGGTGACGATCAAGATCAACGGACCGGCCGGCAGCGACATCCTGCTGCCGCTCGGCGGCCAGGTGGATCCCAGCAAGGGGAGGTGCTCCTTTGTCAAGTAATGCGAAGCGCGAACGAGACCCATTGCGCACCGGCGTCTTCGGTGTGGTGCTGGTGGTCTCCGTCGTGCTGATCGCATTCGGGTACGCGGGCTTGCCGTTTTGGCCGCAGGGAAAGACGTATGACGCTTACTTCAGCGACGCCGGCGGTATCACGCCGGGCAACGTCGTCTACGTGTCGGGCTTCAAGGTCGGCAAGGTGCAGTCGGTCGGTCTGGCCGGCGACAGCGCGAAGGTGACCTTCAGCGTGGACCGGCACGTCGCCGTCGGTGACCAGTCGCTGGCCGCGATCCGCACCGACACCATTCTCGGTGAGCGTTCGATTTCGGTGACCCCGGCCGGCGGCGGCAAGGCGACCACCATTCCGCTGAGCCGCACGACCACTCCGTACACGTTGGCCGGCGCGCTCGAGGATCTGGGCCAAAACGCGAACAATCTGAACAAGCCGCAGTTCGAGCAGGCCTTGAACGTCCTCACCGATACGCTGCACGACGCCAACCCGGAGCTGCGGGGTGCGCTGGACGGCGTGACATCGCTGTCGCGCACCCTGAACCGCCGTGACGAGGCCCTGCAAAGCCTGCTGGCGCACGCGAAGTCGGTGACATCGGTGCTGTCCCAGCGCGCCGATCAGGTCAACAAGCTGGTCGACGACGGCAACGAGTTGTTCGCCGCGCTGGACGAGCGGCGCGCGGCGATCGGTGAGCTGATCTCGGGCATCAGCGGTCTCTCGGAACAGATTTCCGGATTCGTCGCCGACAACCGCAAGGAGTTCGGTCCGGCCCTGAGCAAGCTCAACCTGGTTCTGTCCAATCTCAACGAGCGCCGCGATTACATCACCGAGGCCCTGAAACGGCTGCCCACCTACGCCACCGAACTGGGCGAGGTGGTGGGTTCGGGACCGGGATTCACTACCAACGTCTACGGCGTGATACCGGCGCCGCTGCTGGCGGCGATGTTCGACTTCTTCTACCAGCCGGGCAAGCTGCCGGCCAGCCTCTCCGACTACCTGCGCGGGCTGATCCAGGAACGTTGGACCATCAGGCCGAAGTCGCCATGACGAGGAGATCCAGGAGGCTGCGCTACACCACCGTCATCGCGCTGGTCGCGGTGCTGGTGGTGGGGGGCGTGTATTTGCTTTCGTCGCAAGGCAATAACCGAACTGTCGTCGGCTACTTCTCTTCAGCCGTCGGGCTCTACCCCGGCGATCAGGTCCGCATCCTCGGAGTGCCGGTCGGTTCGATAGACACGATCCAACCGCGGCCTTCCGACGTGAAGGTCACCATGTCGGTGTCCAAGGACGTGAAGATCACCAAGGACGCCAAGGCGGTCATCATCTCGCCGAACCTGGTGTCGGCGCGGTTCATTCAGCTCACCCCGGCATACACCGGGGGAGCGGTGCTGCCCGACGGCGGAAGCATCGACCTCGCCCGTACCGCGGTCCCGGTGGAATGGGACGAGGTGAAGGAGGCGCTGACTCAGCTGGCCGTCCAGCTGGGTCCCACGGGATCTGTTGGAGGGTCGATGCAGGGGCCGTTGGGCAGGGCGATCAACCAGGCCGCGGACACGCTGGACGGCAAGGGCGAGTCGTTTCACAACGCGTTGCGCGAGCTCTCGCAAGCCGCTGGGCGCCTGGGGGATTCGCGCAGCGACATCTTCGGCACGGTCAAGAACCTGCAGGTACTGGTCAACGCCCTGTCGGCGAGTAACGAACAGATCGTGCAGTTCGCCGGGAACGTCGCCTCGGTTTCGCAGGTGCTCGCCGACAGCTCGCGCCATCTCGACAACACCCTGGGCACGCTCAACCAGGCGCTCTCCGATATCCGGGGGTTCCTGCACGAGAACAACTCGACAATCATCGATACGGTCAACCAGCTCAACGACTTTGCGCAGACGCTGAGTGACCAGAGCGAGAACATCGAGCAGGTGCTGCATGTGGCGGGCCCCGGTATCGCCAACTTCTACAACATCTACGACCCGGCGCAGGGCACGCTGAACGGCCTGCTGGCGATACCCGAATTCGCCAACCCCGTGCAATTCATCTGTGGTGGCTCCTTCGAGACCGCGGGCGGACCGAGAGCGCCCGACTACTTCAAACGCGCCGAGCTGTGTCGTGAGCGGCTGGGCCCGGTGCTGCGCCGGCTTGCCGTGAACTACCCACCGATCATGTTCCACCCGCTCAACATGATCACCGCGTCCAAGGGTCAGATCATCTCCGCAACCCCCGAGACCCAGACCAAGGCAGCCACTCCGATCCCGCAGCTGACCTGGATACCGGCCAAGGGTGCACCGCCGCCGGGCACCCAGAATCCGGCGGATTTGCAGGCCCTGTTGGTCCCGCCGGTGCCGCAGACCGGCCCCTCGCCAGGTCCCCCGCCGGGTCCCGCGCCGGGGAGCGCCTTCGGCCCGCTGCCCGGCCCCCCGCCGAGCCCGGCGCCCAACGCGCCGGCGGCTGACCTGGGGGGCGGCAGATGAACCGAACCTGGTTGCGCGGGGGCGCGTTGGCGGCGGGCAGCGCGCTGCTGGCCGGTTGTCAGTTCGGCGGGCTGAACACCCTGCCGATGCCCGGCACCGCCGGGCATGGCTTCGGCGCGTACACGGTCACCGTCGAAATGCCCGACGTGGCGACGCTGCCGCAAAACTCGCCGGTCATGGTCGACGACGTCACCGTCGGCAGTGTCTCCGGCCTTCAAGCCGAGCAGCGGTCCGACGGATCCTTCTACGCCGCAGTGAAGTTGGCGTTGGACAAAGACGTGGTGCTGCCGGCCAACGCGATCGCGACGGTGGCCCAGACGTCGCTGCTGGGTTCGATGCACATCGACCTCGCTCGCCCCAAGGACAAGCCGGCGACGGGCAGGCTGACCGAAGGGTCGAGGATCCCGGAGTCCAACACGGGCCGCTATCCCACCACCGAAGAGGTGCTTTCCGCGCTGGGCGTCGTGGTCAACAAGGGCAATTTCGGTGCGCTGGAAGAGATCACCGACGAGACTTATCAGGCCGTCGCCGGTAGGCAAGACCAATTCGTCGACCTGGTCCCCAGGCTGGCGGACTTGACGGCGGGGCTCAACCATCAGGTCAACGACATCATCGATGCGGTCGACGGATTGAACCGGTTCTCCGCGATCCTGGCGCGCGACAAGGACAATCTGGGCCGCGCACTGGACACGCTGCCCGAAGCGCTTCGAGTACTCAACAAGAACCGGGGCCACATCGTCGATGCGTTCGCCGCGCTGAAAAAACTCGCGACGGTCACCTCCCATATTCTGGCGAAAACCAAGGTGGACTTCGCCGAGGACCTCAAGGGCCTGTTTTCGGTCGTCAAGGCCCTCAACGACAACCGGAGGAACTTCATCACGTCGCTGCAGCTGCTGCCGACGTTCCCCTTCCCGAACTTCGGCATCAAACAGGCGGTGCGTGGCGACTACCTCAACGTGTTCACCACCTTCGACCTCACCCTTCGGCGCCTCGGTGAGACATTCTTCACCACGGCGTATTTCGACCCGAACATGGCGCACATGAACGAGATCCTCAACCCGCCCGATTTCTTGACCGGCGAATTGGCCAACCTGTCCGGACAGGCGGCCGACCCGTTCAAGATCCCGCCCGGCACGGCTTCTGGTTCTGAGGGGCGATAGAGGCCGCAGATGATCGACAAACTGACCAAGATTCAGCTCGCCATCTTCGCGGTGATCACCGCCGTCACGCTGACCGTGATGGCGATCTTCTATCTGCGCCTGCCCGCCACGTTCGGCATCGGAACCTACGGCGTGAGTGCCGATTTCGTCGCCGGTGGCGGGCTGTACAAGAACGCCAACGTCACCTACCGGGGCGTCGCCGTCGGCCGGGTCGAGTCGGTGGGCCTGAGCCCCGACGGGGTCACCGCCGAAATGCGGCTCAACACCGGCACTCCGATTCCGTCGAACGTCACCGCCACCGTGAAGAGCGTGTCCGCCGTCGGCGAGCAATACATCGACCTGGTGCCGCCGGGCAATGCGGCATCGAGCAAGCTGCACAACGGATCTCGGATCGAGCGGCAGAACACCCGGATCGGCCAGGACATCGCCGAGCTATTGAAGCGGGCGGAGGCGCTGGTCAACAGCCTCGGCGACACCCGGCTGCGCGAACTGCTGCACGAGACGTTCACCGCGGCCAACGGTTCGGGTCCCGAGCTGGCGCGGCTGATCGAGTCCGCCCGGTTGCTGGTGGACGAGGCCAACGCCGACTATCCGCAAGTCTCGCAGTTGATCGACCAGGCCGGCCCGTTCCTGCAGGCCCAGATTCGGGCCGGCGCCGACATCAAGTCGCTGTCCGACGGGCTGGCGCGGTTCACCTCCGAGGTGCGTCAGGCCGACCCGCAGCTTCGCTCGACGTTGGCTACCGCCCCGGGCGCGATCGACGAGGCCAGCACCGCGTTCTCCGGCATCCGCCCCTCTTTCCCGGCGCTGGCCGCCAGCCTGGCCAACCTGGGGCGGGTCGGCGTCATCTACCACAAGTCGATCGAGCAACTGCTGGTTGTCCTACCGGCGCTGTTCGCCGCGATCACCACGGCCGCCGGCGGCGTCCCGCAAGACGAAGGCGCCAAGCTGGACTTTAAGGTCGACTTCAACGACCCACCGCCGTGCGCCGTCGGCTTCCTGCCCCCGCCGCTGCAGCGCACGCCGGCCGACGAGACGTTGCGGGAGGTCCCGAGGGACATGTACTGCAGGGTCGCCCAGAACGATCCCAGCACCGTGCGTGGCGCCCGGAACTATCCGTGCCAGGAGTTCCCCGGCAAACGGGCGCCGACGATTCAGCTGTGCCGTGACCCGAAGGGCTATGTGCCGGTTGGCCGCAACCCCTGGCGCGGCCCGCCGGTGCCGTACGACACGCCCGTGACGAATGGGTTAAACACCCTGCCGCCCAACAAGTTTCCGTACATCCCGCCGGGCGCCGAGCCCGATCCGGGTACGCCGATCGTCGGGCCGCCCCCGCCCGGTGTAGAACCCGGGCCGGGGCCGTTGCCGAACCACCAGCCGGCGTACTCTCCGCCGCCGCCCAACGACAACGGGCCACCGCCGCCGTTCACGTCGTGGCAGCCGCCGGGGGTCCCGCCCGTGCCGCCGCAGATTCCCTTCCCGAAGTGGCTGCCGCCGCCACCACCGCCCGAAGGGATTAGTCCTCCCCCGGCGGGCCCGGGACCGGAGAAGCCGTGGGGGCCGCCGCCCGGCCCGCAGCCGCAGGCCAGCGGCCCGGCTTACACCACCTATGACCAACGCACCGGAGCATTTGTGGACCCTGCAGGCGGCACTGGTATTTTCGCGCCCGGCGCGAACGGTGCGTCGAACGCAGAGAATTGGGTGGACCTGATGCTCGATCCAAGGCCGATGTAGAGGACTCGGTAGTGACAGACGACCAAACGACGACACAGCGCGTTCGTCGGCGTGCGTCGCGCGCGGCGGGCCCGGCGAAAGGCGAGTCGAGCGAGGCCTCCGCCGTCCAGGTCGAGGTTCCGGCCAAGTCGAAGCCGCCGGCCAAACCCGTCCCGAAACCCGTCAGCGCCCTCAAACCGGTAAAGCCGCCGCCACGGCGGCAGCCCCACCGCGCCCTGGTCGGATGGATCTCCTTTGCCGCCGCCCTGTTGGCGATCGGCGGACTGGCCGGCGGCCTGGCATTCCTGCACATCCAACAGCGGCACGCCGAGGCCCAACAAGCGCGCGATCAGCGCTTCGTCGACACCGCCACGCAGACCGTGGTCAACATGTTCAGCTACAAGCAGGACAACATCGACGAAAGCGTGAACCGGTTCTTCAACGGCACCAGTGGCCCGCTGCGCGGCATGCTCGGCGCCAACAACAACATCGAGAACCTCAAGGGCCTGTTCCGCTCCACCAACGCGACCTCGGAAGCCGTCGTCAACGGCGCCGCCCTGGAGGGCGTCGACGCGGTCACCGACAACGCGTCGGTGCTGGTGTCGGTGCGGGTGACGGTGGCCGACATCGACGGAACCAACAAGCCGTCCATGCCCTACCGCCTGCGCGTCATCGTGCACGAGGACGAGCAGGGGCGGATGACCGGCTACGACCTGAAGTATCCCGACGGGGGCAACTGATGCGGCGGCCCCGCTTCCGGCGGTGGCTGATCGCCGTCGCGGGCTACCTGGGTATCGCCGTCTTCGTCGGGCTCTCCGCGGCGGGTGGCTGGGCCTACTGGGACCGAGTGCAGACCCGCGGCGAGGCGGCGGCGCGGGCGGTGTTGCCCCAGCTGGCCGCCAAGGAGATACCGGAGGTGTTCGCCTACGACTACCAGACCGTCGAACGCAGCCTCTCCGCCGCCTACCCGATGCTGACGCCCGACTATCGCCGGGAGTTCCAGAAGAGCGCCAATGCGCAGATCATCCCGGAGGCCAAGAAGCGCGAGGTGGTCGTCCAGGCCAATGTCGTTGGCGTCGGCATGATGTCGGCCAAGCGGGATTCGGGGTCGGTGATGGTCTACATGAACCGCACTGTGACCGACAAGTCACGGCAACCGCTCTACGACGGCAGCCGGTTGCGAGTGGACTTCAAAAAAGTCGGCAAGCAGTGGCTGATCGCCTACATCACGCCGATCTAGGACCGAGGCCCGCAGTCACTCTGGCGTTTCGTGCGTTCGAACAATGCCACTAGACCTGAATAACCGTGTCGTACAGTAGCTTTGTGGCTTCTTCCCCGCCGGGGTGCTTCACACCCTCAGAGCTCCAGGAGGCCAACGGTGGCGAAACCGGCACCACGTTATCGACAGCACTCCTGTTTCCCCGCGATTGACCACTCCGTGAGCTCGATACTCGCGGGGCGAGTCGCCCAAAATAGGAATGCAACGGATGGTTGAAAATCCCCCGCGCGCTGACGATCCGAATTCTCCCACCCGCCTTGAATCGTTGCTCGACCAGCGCCAACGCCCGGGAGTATTCGACCGACGCGTCGACATCGCTCACTGGGCAGGGGGAATATCGCAGGAACAAAAAGCACGCGTGCCCGCGATCCGGATCCGCCGGCGCTGGATAAATTCGTTATGGCTGGTGCCGATCGGCGCGGCCGGAATTCTCGTCGCGGTAGCGCTGGCACAGCAGTTGCGACAGTACGGCTGGATGCAGAACTTCATCGACACCTACCCGGGAACATCACCTACCTACGCGCCGCCCGTTACTTCGGGCTTCCCGGCGTGGTTGCGCTGGCAGCACTTGTTCAACATCGTCTTCATGATGTTCATCATTCGGGCGGGGCTGCAGATCCTGGCCGATCACCCGCGCCTGTATCTCAACTCGGGCTGCCAGCCGGGAACCGCGTGGTTGCGAATGCGCGATCCGATCCCCGGTGACCGCATGGACCAAGACGACGCGGCTCATGTGTGGACGGCAAAGGACGATTCGGTGGCCCTTCCGACGTGGTTAGGGATACCCGGCATCCGGCACTCGATCGGGCTGGCCCGTTGGTGGCACTTCAGTTTCGATCTGTTGTGGCTGTTCAACGGACTCGTCTTCTATGTGCTGCTCTTCAGCAGTGGGCAATGGCGTCGGATCGTCCCGCGCTCATGGGAAGTCTTCCCGAATGCGCTGTCCACGGCGGTTCAATACGCATCATTGAATTTCCCGGCGAACCAAGGCTTTACCAACTATAACGGCTTACAGATCGTCGCTTACTTCGCTACGGTGTTCGTCGCGGCGCCGCTGGCGTTCGTCACGGGCCTGTTGCAGGCGCCAGCGGTTGCGGCGCGATTTGGTTTTGGCCGGGGTCCATTCAATCGGCAGGTCATGCGGACCGTCCACTTCGCGATTCTTCTGTGGATGGTCTTTTTCATCGCCATGCACACCGTGATGGTATTCATCACCGGATTCGTGGGGAACCTGAACCACATGGTGTTCGGGACTAACACGCAATCTTATTGGGTGGTACCGATTTACGTTTTGGCCATGATCATCATCGTCGCGTTGTGGCTGCTCGCCTCGCCGATCACGCTGCGATACCCCGGCCTGGTTCAGGGAATCGGTCGTTGGATGGTGGGCTGGTTCAAGGCAATTCTGGAATGGTCACGTCCGAACGCCACATATTCCGAAAAAGACATCTCACCTTATCTTTGGCCCAACGGCACTTTGCCAGATTCGGACAATTATCGTCGCTTGCAGAACGCCAATTGGTCGGGATATTCGCTTCGTATCGAGGGGCTCGTCGAAAATCCGTGCACTCTCTCCTACGACGATCTTCGCGCGTTGCCCAAGCATGAAACTATCACCCAGCATTACTGCATTCAGGGCTGGTCGGGTGTGGCGAAATGGGGAGGGGTGCGCATGTCGGACGTCCTCGATATCGTCCGCCCGTTGCCGTCGGCCCGCTGGGTGGTGTTCTACTCTTTTGCGTTCGGAGCTGGACCCCCCGAAGAAGGCCGTTATTACGACTGTCACAAGATCGGGCACATGCGCGAACCCACGTGTCTGCTGGCTTATGAGATGAACGGCGTTCCGTTTAACGAAACCCATGGTGCACCGCTGCGCTTACGCAATGAGCGTGAGCTTGGCTTCAAGCAAGTCAAATGGATCGAGGCGATCGAGTTCGTAGAGAGTTTCGCCCATCTCGGCTTAGGACAGGGCGGATACAACGAGGATCACGAATTCTACGGTTACCGGATGCCGATCTGATGCAACCGCGGCCCGCCGGGGCGCGTCGCCGACTCGCACCCAAACCGCAATTCGCTATCACATGCGATATCTACTCCTGGAACAGAGCACACCCGCTCGGCCGCGACCCTGCTTGAGTCCCGACTGACCGGAAAATGGCCAGGGTGAGTGGGCCGGCGACAGCGACCCGGCGGAGCCGGGTGTCGTTTTGAGACTGCGTATGGGTCAGGCAGCGGGCTCGATGGTGACCCGGTAGCCCATGGCGGCGAGCTGTGCGACGTAGTTGCGTAGTCGTCGTTCGGTGACGATGCGGTTGGTGTAGTAGTCGGGGCCAAGGTCATGGAAGCGGGTTGCCGGGTTGACCAGCAGGTGCCAGATGATGACCAGGATGGAGCGGGCGACAGCGACCAGGGCTTTGAGTTTGCCGCGGCGTTTGACTAGTCGCCGGTAGCGTTGGCCGAGGAAAGTGTTGGTCTTGGCGGCCGCGGTCGCGGCCTCGCCAAGCGCACCTTTGAGATACGGGTTGCCCTTGCCGGTTTTGCCGGCGCGGGTAACCGGCCCGGACTGGATGGTGCGAGGGCACAGCTTGGCCCACGAGACCAGGTGCTTGGGGGTGGGGAAGCGGCTCATGTCGGTTCCGATCTCAGCCAGGATGTTCTGCGCGTTGCCGGCGCTGATACCCGGAATCTCGTCGAGGCGCTCAACGGTGCTGAGCACACATTGGGCATCGATGGCGGGGTCGACCCGAATCGGGTTGGCGCCGCCGGTGTTTGGTTCGGCAGCGAGGTCGGTACCTGTGCTGGCGCCGGGCGCATCGCCGCCGGTGCCGTGATCGATGGCCCCGGTGTCGTCGGGTAACTCGGCGATCAGGGCCTCGATGCGCGCCGAGAGGGTGTCGATCTGGGTGTTCAACACGTCGATCTGGCTCAACAGCATGCGCGCGAGTTCGGCGTGATGCTCATCGAAGCGACCGTCGAGCGCGGCGATCAGCTCCGAGCGCTTGGCCTTCATCTTCCCGCGTGCCAGTTCGGCCAGCCGGTAGGGGTCGCGCTCGCCGGCGATCAGTGCCTCGATCATGTCCCGCGTTGATAGCGTGACCAGGGTTGAGGCCACCGACGAGATTTTGATCAGCGCGTCCTCGAGCAGCTTTTCCAGCCGCTGCCAGTAGCGGGTGCGGTCTCGGGTCAGATCCGCCCGCAGCCGGGTGTAGTCGCGCAACCGCCGGATCTCGGCCGGTGGCACGAAAGATGGCCGCAGCAGGCCCTTCTCGGTCAGCTTGGCCAACCACACCGCATCTAGCTTGTCGGTCTTGGGCCGGCCCGGCACATTCTTCACATCCCGGGCGTTGACCAGCTGCACCGACAGCCCCGCCGCCTCCAGCAGGTAGTACCAGATTCGCCAGTAGTCCGAGGTGGACTCGACGGTGACCTTCTCGATGCCGGTCTCGATGAGCTGCTCGGCCAGCTCGCCGATGGCCCCGGTGCGTGCGGGTACGTCCCACACCCGGCTGAACCGCCGCCCCGATTTGCCGGGCAGCCGCACGCACACCTTGCCCGCTGCTTTGGCCACATCGATGGCGGCGACCCGCTCGATCACTAACTCGTGTTCGGCGTCGGGAATCTCCACCGGCCCCGGCATTACCGCCGGCTTGTACTTGTTCTTGTGTTGTGTTGCCACTTGGCTTGCCCTCCAATCGAATCCACCCCGCCTCATTGGGTGGATCGCCCGGGGGCCTCGGTCAAGGGAACCGAAATTCTGACCGGCGTGCTCGAAGCAACAGTACGTGACCCTTCCAGGTCGGGCCCCGGCGTCAAGCTTGGCTACGGGCTCACCGGCCCATAGTCGGATCGGCGTCGGCGGGCGACCCGACACCCATTTTCACGCCTACGTGGCGTCCCAAAGGAAAACAAAGCTTGGCTCAAATTGGTGCGCACTGTCGCCGCGGGTGTTGATGAGGGGTTGGGGAGGTCTTGGGTTCGCGGGTCGGCGGCGGTGCGGGTTTGGTTGTCGGCCCCGATGTCGGCGACGCGGTAGGCAGCCGGGTAGTGGGAACGAATGTCTTGATGGCCCAACGTGTTTTGAGCTTCGATACATTGCCGGCAGTGACCGGCCCGGGTAATCAAGCTAGTTGTTTGTCGGTGGTGGTTGGGGTTGGAAGGGTTCATACCACCACCAGTCGGCGCGCTCGCCGGTAGGTCCCGGGCAGGGCGCCACCGCGGGCGGGGGTCGAGTGGGTGGGCGCGCCAGCGATCCCGGGCTCAGTACTCGGCCGGCGTGGTCGGTGACGATGACAGCGCCCGGGGGTCCGGTGATGGTGAGCACGCCACGATGGTGCAACCGGTGATGATACGGGCAGAGCAGCACCAGGTTGGCCAACTCCGTGGGGCCGCCGTCCTCCCAGTGCCGCAGGTGATGGGCGTGCAGACCACGGGTGGCCCCACAGCCAGGAACCGCGCACATGCGGTCGCGATGCTCCAGCGCGCGCCGAAGCCGCCGGTTGATCAGCCGGGTCGCCCGCCCGGCACCAATGACCTCGCCGTGACGTTGGAACCAGACTTCACAGCTGGCATCACAGGTCAGGTAGCGGCGCTCGGCGTCGGACAGCAGCGGACCCAGATGCAGTGCCGCGGCGCGCTGCTCCACGTCGACATGCACCACCACGGTGGTGTGCTGCCCGTGGGGCCGGCGGGTGGCCTCGGCGTCCCATCCCGCCTCCACCAGACGCATAAACGCCTCGACCGTGCTCGGCAACACCGGCCGCCGATCTGAACCGCCCTCGCCAGTGCCGTGATCGTGCTTCCACTGGGCCATCAGCGCATCACGATGAGACGCCAAGGCGGCGTCGAACTTCGCGGCGTCATGATGGGAAAGGGTGATCCGATAGCAGCTGCCCCGCTCGTCGGTGGCCTTGGTGATCGAGCGCTCGGGCTCGGGCCGCGGTTCGGGTTCGGGTCGCGGTTCCAGCCTGACCGCGGTGCGCAGCTGAGTGACCGTGGCGCAGCGCGCCAGCCGCGCGTAGTGCTCATCGGATCCCGCGCCGGCCCGCGCCGCGATGACGCCGACCTGATCCAGCGACAGCCGGCCCTCCCGCATCCCCTGGGCGCAGCGCGGGAACTCCTGAAGCCGGCCCGCGACGGTGG
>Ga0182034_10000846_pt1 | contig 14583 bp, 9 predicted proteins | sample flu12Cox44000172_FD_125972 | JGI IMG/M metagenome (GOLD analysis project Ga0182034, IMG submission 125972) | Lab enrichment of tropical soil microbial communities from Luquillo Experimental Forest, Puerto Rico - flux4day.12C.oxic.44.000.172 | ecosystem: Environmental > Terrestrial > Soil >... | reverse complement strand
ATGGGACGCGACCGCGACGGAGACGGAAATGTCATTCCTGGCGCACGCATTCAGGAAACGTATGACCTTATCGAGCGCGACCTTTGCTGGCACCCGGAGCTCACGAACTCTGCAAGATTCCTGGAGTTTGTTCGCGAAGTGAAAGAACGATTCCACAGGCTCTGATGTACTCGCGGTGTTTACAGCCGCGAAGAGAGGCGCGTCGCCGCTGGAGCTATAGGAGCGATGCAGGCATCTTTCTTGTTTCTTCGACGGTGCGCCCAAGAAGGACAGCGGTAGACCCCAAGTCGTCTTTAGACCGCGAGGGTTTCCGGCACATTTTTCGGGTGCGTGACTCCTTCAAGCCTACGACAGCGCGGAACGGCGACATCCATGCGCGCGATTCTATAGTAGAATTTTCCTCGAGTTTTGCTAACTCGTCGCGGACGCCTCGCGCCTCTTGAGAAGTTCGCTCGACTGGAACGTGACTATGCCTTCCACTGAAAAACTCGACAGCCACCAGAAAGCGCTTACACTGAATCTCGATCCATCGACCTTCGGTTCTTTCGCCGAAATCGGCGCCGGACAGGAAGTTGCGCGCTGGTTCCTTGTAGTGGGTGGTGCCTCCGGCACTGTCGCCAAAACTATCTCTGCGTACGACAAGGAAGTCAGCGACGATCTCTACGGCTCCGGTTCGCGCTATGTTTCCAGGCAACGGCTTGAAGCCATGCTGGAAAACGAATGGGTTCAGCTGCTTACCCAGTTAGAAAAGACTCGCGGGTCGCGGACTCGGTTCTTTTCCTTTGTTGATACCGTCTCCGCGCGCAACTATGCCGGAACCAACGACTCTCATGGCTGGATTGGTCTCCGGTTTCAGTTGCAGCCTGGCGGCCCACCCAACGATATTCTGCTGCACATTAACATGCGGGATTCCTCGAATGTCCTTCAGCAGGAAGCCATCGGCATTCTGGGCGTCAATCTCATCTACGCCGCGTTCTTTCAACTCGTGACGAAGGAATCGTTTTTCGCCGGCCTGGCAGAAGACGTCAAAGAACGAATCGAAATCGACTTCGTTGATTTTCGCGGCCCCGCGTTCACCGGCTGGGATCGCCCCACGCTCTTGGCATACCTCGTGCGGGCAGGACTCGCCGAGGCTGTGTTCTTCAGCTCTACAGACGCCGCTGTTCCCCCCAATGAGGTGCTATACAAGAAAGCCGTTGTGCTCGCGCCAGGATACTTCGGCCACGTGGACCCCGCTCATCGGCGGATTCATGCGCAAATGCTGGCGGCAGCCCTCGAGGAGCTTCGCAAGGAACTGGGCGAAACCAGCTCCGCGGCGATGGGCATCTTTTGCCTGTCGGCGGCTCCGCTGACGCCCGAAGGGTCGGCCCCAGAAATCCCCGACCTGCTGCGTCGCATCGATGCACTTCTCGCAGAACACGGCGAGGTGCTTCTATTTCGGCAACGCGAGCTCTATTCCATGACGGATCTCGTGAATCGCTACACGACGGCACCCGTGCGCTTCGTCGTAGGTCTTTCGCTTTTGATCCGAGCGTTGGATGATCCCTACTTCAAGTTACAAGGCAGACGTTTGGAAGCGCTCTCTCGTCTCTTCGCGCAGAACGTGCGCATCTATGCCTATCCTATGACTGCCGTGGATTTGCGGGAATCGATCAAGAGTTTTTCGGCCACCGCTATGGAATGGAGCGAAACGAACGGTTGGGTCTCCGCCAAACAACTGCGCGTCGCGCCACCTCTCGGCCACCTCTACGCTTATCTTCTCGCCAGCAACTTCCTCGTCCCTATGCAGATACCCGCAGCCGTTGCGGCCGAGGCCTGATCCTCGATGTGAAACCTGCGAGGCAAACGCGGCCATGCCTGGCCGCTCCGGCCCGTCACGGCAGCTTCCCGCTCTCGTATTGCCGATGCCCAGTTTCTTCGCAGACGGCCATCCGCTTCGCTCCCGGCTCGGCAATTTAACAGGAGTGAGAAGCAAGCAAGCGCATCCCTTTTAGCCAGGCTAAACCAGTGCTTTAGATTTTTCAGATTGACACCGCAAAATGGCGCTCCTAATGTCCCTAGCACTAGAATTCAATACTCATAGTAAATACTTGGCAAAGCAATCGTCGGAATCGTCGCGGCGTCCTGCTACAACTCTTGGTGCAGAAGGTAAGGCGGTAAGGTCGAAGCAGGCTGTGCGCGGAGGCTCGACGTGCTGCGAGATTGGAGATCTTCGAATGAGAGGTGACCGCGTGACCAAGGCTCTGGCTTTCTTTTTGTTGAGCATTCCCACCCTGGTTTTTGCCGAAGCTACGGCGCTTGAAGGCTTCGAGCACTGGACACCGGCGTCGATTGCGACGATAAGTGAGTCGCTAGCAGCGCCGGCTAGTTCCGACCCGCATCACTTTGCGGTCAAGCAGCTTTCCACGTATCCCAACGAATATTTCTTGCTCGCGCGCCGGGTTGCCGACGGCCAAGTGGAGTGGCATGAGACAGAAACTGATGTTTTCGTCGTGGAGTCTGGTTCGGCAACGCTTCTGTTCGGAGGCACGCTAGTCGGAGGCGAGACCGTAGGGCCGCACGAAAAGCGTAATGGCACGATTCAGGGCGGCTCGCGGCAGAAACTTTCGGTTGGGGATATCGTGCGTATTCCGCCGCGTGTCCCACATCAAGTTTTGCTAGAGGGCAACCACGAGTTCACGTACTTCGTCATCAAAGTGAAGGGCTATTGAGTTTTTCCCGCCGGGCGGCTTTGGGGTCGACGCTTGATCGAACTCGTTTGGAAATCTCGGAGAGCGAGCCCGGCGATAGACACGCTTTACCGGCCATCTCTAGTCTGGCCGACTTTGTACAACCTAGATCCTTGAAAGCGCAGTGCAATTTTCACGGAGCTCCTGCTTCGGGGGAAGGGGCTAAAGAATCCCTACGAAGGTTATTGTTGCCTTAGTTTGCGAGGCAAATCAGTGCGCCGCGGGCTAGACCACAGCCTCTAAGGTGTTATTCTCGCCGCCCACCCGCCACCGGGCGCCAGTTTGATATTGAGCTTGCTTGTTTTGCTGACCTGGCTTTTGAGCATCTTGTAATCGCTTGCCATGCGGCCGGCGTTCACGCCGTCCTGAAAGGCTTCCATCTGAAAGTTGCCTTCGGGCAAGAATGAAAAATCGACCTGCAACTCTCGCGGTTTCCAGTCGGTCATTGCGCCCACATACCATTCCGAGCCGTTTCGACGCGCCACCACCACATAGTCCGCTATGCGAGCGTCCAGCACCTTCGTGTCGTCCCATTCGGTCGGCACTGGACCGAGAAAGTCCATGATTTCCGGCTCCCGCAAATAGTTTGAAGGGCTGTCAGACAGCATTTGCAAAGGAGCCTCATAGACCACGTACATCGCTAGCTGGTGACAGCGAGTGCCCAAGCTCATCGGGCGATGAAAGATGGGGGCGAAGTTTTCTTTTTGCGCATTGAGCATCGCTCCCGGCGTGTAATCCATTGGACCGAGGAACATGCGCGTAAACGGCAGCGTGACGTTATGTTTCGGCTCGGTTTCCACGCTCCATTTGCTCCACTCCAGCCCTCGCACGCCTTCAACATTGATCAGGTTGGGCCACGTGCGGGTCATCGTGGCAGGCTTCTGATCGCCATGAAAATCAACGAGCATTTTGCGCTTTGCCGTCTCGCGGCTGACCTTGTGAAAGTAGTCGATGAGCAGCTGATCGCTACGCTGCATGAAGTCGACCTTGATCCCCTTGACGCCCCATTTCGCAAACTGATCGAGCGCCGGCTCCAGCTGATCGTCGAGCGTCTTCCAGATCACCCAGAGAATAATGCCCACGTTTTTCTGCTTGGCGTAGGCGATCAATTCTTCCATGTTAATCTCAGGAACGACTTCGAGCAGGTTTCCGAGTTTGTACCACCCTTCGTCCAGGATGACGTAAGGAATGCCGTACTTCGCCGCGAAATCGATGTAGAACTTGTAGGTCTGGGTGTTGATCCCGGCTTCGAAGTCTACTCCATTGAGGTTGTTGGCGTTCCACCAGTCCCAGGCGACTTTGCCGGGTCTGATCCACGAAGTATCCGATAGCTGCGAAGGCTTCGCCAGAAGCCAGGTCAATTCATTGGTGATCAGGTCGCCGTCTTTTTCCGCAATGCCCATTACTCGCCAGGGGAATGTGCGCGTTCCGGTCGTTACAGCAATGTAGTCCGCACTTTCGACAACCTTGAAATCGCGGTCCCTCTCGAGTTTTTCCTTCAAGGGGTAGGGAGGAAAAGTCGCGGAAAGCCCGTTTCGACCGGTGCCCCGCAACCACATGCCGGGATAACCCTCGACATCGGATTCCGCGATGGCAACTTTAGCGCCGTCGCCCACATCCACGACCGCCGGTAGCGTGGCGATGAATGCCGGAGCAATTTCGGTCAAATGCTGAGGAACATACCTTCGTTCGTTATGGGAAAAGAAGCTGTCTTCTTGCCCGTAGTAGATGATGAAGTCGCTCGGGAAGTTGAAATTTGCCTCTTCCGCAAACACTTTCACCTGGGACTGCGGGAGCGAGGTTTCGAAGCGGTAGGCCAATCCTTCGTTGTAGGCACGAAATGCCACGACGTAACCGCCTGCCATTTCGAGCCGCAATTCTCTGTAGTTTTCTCGAATCTTTGCAAATTTCTGCCGAACCACGGGAACTAGAACACGGTCGGAATTGCTCTCCCTGGAGTGAAGGACCTTCGCTTCGGTTCCGAGACTTTTATGGTCGACGTTGAGCGAAGCACTGGAGTCCTCGAGAAGTGCTTTTCCTTTCAGGAGGACATCATAGCGGAGACCATTGGCGGTGCGGATTCGAACTTCTATCCTCCCGTCGGGGGAGCGCAGGTCATAACTGGACTGTGCAGCCGCCTCGGTTGCGCAAAACGCCGATATCAATAGAGCTTTCCAAAGAAGGCTGTCCATAACGATGAGTAGCCCCGTAACGATACGCCTGACCGACGGCTCGGAGCCAGCGATCTGGTTATCCAGGAGACACCCTCTTGGGCTGGCCTCGCGGCGCCTTCGAGACAGTAGGGCGCACGGATTTCAAGAGTCAAATGGAAAATATTGAATTCCCCCTTTAGCGCAGCTAAACGAGTCGTGGCTGTTCCGCACGAACGGCACAGATTTTCCCGAAGGATGTCGCAGTATGCTAAGGTCAGCGTGTGAATCCTTTGGGCCACTCGACGCTACCGCTCGCTACTCCCGCTCTTGCGTTTGGGCGATTCTTACAACGTTGATGCCGCGGTGGAGTCGACGACAATTCGCCAACAGCCTTTCTCTCGCCGCCGGCGGATGTTTGGCCGGCCTCACCGTTCCTCCGTTGAGTAGCATCTCGCCTAGACTCTCGGTAAAGCCCGAGCAAGTCATGAACAAGCCCTTATTTGTAGAAGTACTTTCCAGCCTGAGCAGCATCCATTGGCGGCATGTGAATGGCCGCTCCCCAGACTATTATTTGCCGGAAACAACCGGAGCAGGTTGCGCCTTTCTCGACTACGACAACGACGGTTGGATGGACATTTACCTGGTTAACAGCGGAAAGTGCGACTTCTTCGCGCCGGATCCCCCGCTGCGCAACGCGCTGTACCACAATAACCGCGATGGCACTTTCAGCGACGTGACGGAAAGAGCGGGCGTTGGTGGAGGCGGCTATGGCATGGGAGTCGCTGTCGGAGATTTTGATGCCGACGGCTGGCCCGATCTCTATGTCACGCAGTACGGCCGCAGCATCCTCTACCACAACAATGGCGATGGAACATTTAGCGACGTGACGGAAAAGGCTGGGGTGGCAGCTCCTGGCTGGGCTTCGAGCGCGGCCTGGTTTGATTATGATAACGACGGCCGCCTGGACTTGTTTGTTTGCCGTTTTGTTGACTTCGACAAATCAAAGAACAAATTTTGCGGGGACGAGAAAACTGGAGAGCGCTTCTACTGCATTCCGCGTGTTTACTCGCCGTCGCACAGTTGGCTCTTCCACAACAACGGCGACGGCACGTTCACGGACGTCAGTACCGAATCGGGGATCGCGGACGCGCTCGGGAAGGCCTGGGGCGTTGTCTCGACCGACGTTAACAACGACGGTTGGATGGATCTATTTGTGGCCAACGACACGGTCGCCAATTTTCTCTTTGTCAACAAGGGCAACGGAAAGTTCGAGGAAAAAGGACTTGAGGCGGGAGTGGCCTATAGCCAGTCGGGGCGCGAGCGCTCGGGTATGGGCGTGGACTCGGCCGATTTCGATCAGGACGGGTGGCAGGATCTCTTTGTCACCAACGTCGATCAGGAGATGTACTCGATCTACCGCAACAATCACGACTTGACCTTTGATGACAAGGCAGGCCCCATGGGTCTTGGCCGCCTGACGCGCTTGATGAGTGGATGGGGGGTGAAGTTTTTTGACTACGACAATGACGGGAACGCAGATTTGTTCATTGCCAACGGCCACCCCGACGACAAGATTGAGGCACATTCCAGCCATGTCAGCTATAAGGAGCCCTTGTTGTTATTCCACAACACCGGCCGTTCGCTCGAGAACGTGAGCGGTGTTGCTGGCCCGGCTTTTTCGCAGAGCCTTGCCGCTCGCGGTATGGCTGTAGGTGATTTTAACAACGACGGCGCCGTCGACGTGCTCATTGCCGTCAACAACGGCGCGCCACTGTTGTTGAAGAACGTCTCAGCACCTGCAAATCACTGGCTCGGAGTGCGATTGATGGGGAAGAAATCCAATCCCGACGCGATCGGAGCAAGAATCATCTGGCAGTCGGGAGATCTCAAACGCAGCCGGCTCAAGGTTGGTGGCGGCAGCTATCTTTCCTCGCATGATCCTCGGGAAGTGCTGGGCATCGGTGCGCGGACGAAAGTGGATCGCTTGGAGATTCACTGGCCCCAACCCAGCGGACGTGTCGAAACCTTCACCGATCTTCCCATCAATCGCTATATCACGATCGTCGAAGGTTTAGGTTTGAAGTGATTACCGCGACAACCGGCGCCTAAAACGGATATGGCTCGCCGGACCGCTGGATGCGGATCCGATGGTCGGTAAACTTGAAGTGCGCCCCGGGTAGCTCCACCTTCGGCATATGGCAACTAACACATCGCTCTTTCGCGACAGGGCATGTTTTGCTTGCCGCTTCTGTGGGGCGCGGATTGGCGGCTCCTCCTTTTTTTTGTGGTCCCGGCCGAACTCTCGCAGCGTTGAAGGACGGATGGCAAATCGTGCACTTTTCATCATAAGCCGCGACGTCTTTTTGCAAGTCTGAGTGCGGGTCATGACAAGCCGTGCAAGCAAGGCGTGCGTCCTTTGGATCGTGGCCCCGGCTGTTGTACAAGCGATAAGGCTGGAAACGAACATTACTGATACCACCGAGATCCGGCATCATGGCCACGGTGTCCACGCCCCGATGACAGGCTCCGCAAAACTCCTGCGATAGCCTGTCCGGATCCAGCGTTTTGGGATTGAAGATGAAGGGCTCTGCTCGAACATCGGAGAGCATCACCACCGCGTGCTTTTGTCCCGGTCCGTGGCAAGCTTCACAGGTCACACCTGGAATCAGTCCGTTAAGATCGAGTTTGGTGTTGGCCACGGCAGCGGTCCCATGGCAACTGAAACAGTTTCGCGCTTCGTCCCCGCTGATATCGCGTCCCATCGCTTCCTCTAAGCTGGGCGGTGGGCTCAGAGCATCGCCGATCGTCCAGTCCAAGCCGTCGATCGCAGTGTAATAGCTCACGCGGCCTTCGTAGAGTTTTCCGTTGTGGCGCAACACGTAGGTCTCCGCGACACGTGCATTTCCGAAGGAGTAAGAGACAGGCTCCGAGATGGTTTGCTGTCCATCGGTTACCCGGTAGAGAATCTGCTGCCCCTGGCGCACGATCTCATAAAGGTATTGGCCTTTCTGAAGTGTCATCCGCGCGTGCGATCGCAGCACATCGCTGTCCGCTGGATTATGAAGAGCGCGGGCCATGGCCGTATGTGGTTGCGAACTGCTCTTTTGGTGGTGACAGCTGGCACAAGCTCCCGGGCCCACAAATTTCTCTCCGAGCACCTCCCGCCGTGGAAGAAAATGGGAAAGCGAAACCGCCTGCTGCGGGTGTGACTGGGCGCAGCAGGTAAAAAGGACCAAATAGAGAGCGGCCTGCGAGACAGGCCATAAAGGAACGACGCGCTGTGGAAACACGGTCTTTCCGAAATGAGTGCGGTCGGCCACGCACCCCCCTTGTCGATGACTATTTCTCAACGACCCCTTGTCCCTCCACCACCGTGAGAATTCGGTCCACGCCGGGCACGATCACCTCCTCCTTTTTTCCGCTCGGCCAGTAGATCTCAACCTTGTCTATTTTCGCGGCCGTTCCCAGTCCAAAATGAAGGCGCTGGTCGGAGCTCGAGGCGTAGCTGCCTCCGCTGAAGACGTCCCCACGCTGGCGTGTCCCGGCCGCGGTGACCAACGCTTTGGCTCCGACGGCATCCCGCGGACTCTTCGGTCCTCCCACCAGTTTGAAGGCAATCCAATGATTATTGTTCTTCACCACGTTGCGAAGCAGCACGGGCGCGGAGTCTATCGTGTTCAGGACAACATCGATATGGCCGTCATTGAAGAGGTCTCCAAACGCCGCGCCGCGCGCAGCAATCACCACACCCAGACCGCTGCCCGTTGCCGGTGGAACTTCTTCGAACTTCATTCCGTTGAGATTGCGGAACAATTGCGGCCGCTGCGCCCAGGTTGTGCCCCAGTCACGCTGATCCACCGCCGGATAGACGTGGCCATTGGCAAAGAAGATGTCCAACAGGCCATCATTGTCATAGTCAAGGAACCCGGTTCCCCAGCCGAGAAAGGGAATAGTTGGGGCGCCAAGCCCCGCCCGATACGTGACGTCTGAGAAATTTATCTCGCCATCATTTCTGTAGAGCGTCTTATAGTCGTCGGAGAACGTTGTAAGGCAAAAATCGAGCTTGCCGTCGCGGTTGTAATCCCCGACCGCGATGCCCATGGAGGCCTGCGCCAGTCCTTCATTGGTCAGGGCAAAGCCCGACAAATAGCTGGCGTCTTCAAAAGTGCCGTTCCTAAGATTGTGATAGAGATAGCGAGGCACGGAATCATTGGCCACCGCCAAATCCAGCCAGCCATCATCGTCCACATCGACAAACACGGAGGCGAGACCGTAGTACCCTTGCGGGTCGTCGACACCTGCTTTCTTGCTTACATCCGTGAACGTGCCATCGCCGTTGTTGTGGAACAAATGGTCGCTTTCCCCGGGAAGGCCGCGGGGCCCGCACATGGAGAAGCTCACACCGCGGTATTGGCAAGCGCTTAACGGAATCCCTCCCTGGCCTCCCACAGGAGGGTGCTCGGCATCAAATTTCACATAGCCGGGAACGAACAAATCGAGCGCGCCATCGTGGTCGTAGTCGCCCCACGTCGGCCCTGTCGACCAGCCACCCAGTGCGACTCCCGCCTTCTCCGCCACGTCCGAAAAAGTCCCATCATGATTGTTATGAAAGAGGCGGTTCCTCCCGTAGTTGGCCACGTAGATGTCCGGCCAGCCATCGTTGTCGTAGTCTCCAACGGCTACACCGAAGCCCCATCGCTCGTTGGCAACGCCCGCTTTGTCCGTCACATCGGTGAACGTGCCATCGTGATTGTTGTGCAGCAGCATGGCGCGCGGCGCCGGCTCCTTCCCCTTGAGAGCGGCAAGCGTGGACCCGTTGAGCAGATAGATGTCCAGCCAGCCGTCGTTATCGTAGTCGAGGAGGGCGACACCGGAGCCGGGCATTTCAAGGATGGTGGCCTTCTCTGGAGTTCCGGAGCGATGATGGAAGCTGTCGAGACCGGCCTGCTTCGTGACGTCGACGAATACAACCGGCGCGCCGTCCACAAATCCGCCGGCGGTAATCGGCCGGGACAAAGCGTCTTTCACCGGGGCGTGAGGTGCGCCAGTCGCCACACCCGTGGGCTCAGACTTTTGCTGTTTACGGTCATCAGGTTCCTGGGCAGTGGAATTTTGCCAAAACCACACCGATGCCAAGACGGCCGCCAGACCGCAGGAGTGAAGAACGCTCTTTCTCATCGCCGATCGTTTCGTTCCGGCTTGCCCAGGGCGTCGTCGCGCGACCCCTTCTCCCGACCCGGCACCTCGGCTCGGTTGAGCTCGTCAAGCTTCTTGATTGCCGCTTTCGCTTCATCTTGGCGGCCCAGTTTGGAGTAGGCGCGGCCCAGCAGGAAGTAGCCTTGTTTCATCCGTGGCTCAAGCCGGAGCGCGGCATTTAACTCAGGGATGGCCGCTTTGAGCTGTCCATCTTGAAACAGCGCGTTGCCCAGGGCAAACCGGCCAGCGGCTGAATCTGGAGCCAAGTCCACCGCCTTTCTCAGCCACTCGATCGCTTGTGGATACTCCTGTTTGTAGGTGTAGCAAGCTCCCAACCCGTATGCGATGTCATAATTGAGCGCGCCGCTCCGCTCCGCATCGAGGTAGTAGCCAATGGCCTCGTCGAATTTTGACTGCGACCGTTTCAATTCGGCCAGTTCGGTCGACACTTCAGCGAAATGTGGATTCGCCTCGAGGGCCTTCTGAAATTCGCCCTCGGCCTCCGTTACATCACCGGCAGCCAGGGCAGCTTCGCCAAGGAGCTGATGAACTCGCGCCGAGTCAGGGGCTAGCGCGGCGAGACGCTGATACTCTCTTTGAGAAAATTCCCTGGAAACAAGGGACAGGTAATAAAGGGCGTCGATATTCCGGCGGTCAAAAGCCAATGCTTTCTGCAACTCCTCAAAAGCCTCCCGAAGCTTTCCTTGGGCAAGCTCTGCCCGGGCGAGTAGGATCCGGACCGGCACGTCCTTCGGGTATTGTCGCAAATGCTTCTCTGCAAGTTGAACGGTAGTTCCGTAATCCCCACGGTAGAACGTTTGCGTACATTCTGCCAGAGCGGAAGATTGTCCATGCGCTGGGACCAAAACGAAAACCAGCAGGACCGTGAGCCAGAGCGCGCGCAGGCTCCATGGAGGGGCGGCAAGTTGGATCATGGAGCCATGTGTCTTCATGGGTTTTCGAAAGGGCGTACTTCCACGATGCGCAGGAATTCTTGCGTTTTTTCCGCTAGCAGTTTTTTTAAGGCTTCGAAGTGCTGCTCCTCGGCGGCTCGTCTCGCATCTTTCGTGCGCGTGTACAGTGTCAGCAGATAGAAGTTCGCCGCATAATGATCCGCGTCGACTTGCAAAGCGCGCTCGAGGTACTTCTCCGCTTGCGTGTACTCTTTCCGGAGCAAGCAGTACTGGCCCAGTTCGGCTAAAGCGTCCGCGTCATCAGGGCGATCTTTCAATACCTGTTGCAACTCTGTGACGGCTTCGTCGAGCTGGCCCGCTTCGAGGGCCATCACTCCCAGGTAGTAATGCGCTTTCGACGCGGTCGCGGGGGTTGCGGCAGCTTCCTTCAGCCAGGGACGTGCGGCGTCGAAGTCTTTGGCGCGAAAAAGCGCCGCGCCCATGGCCAGCTTGCCGCGCGGGTCCTGCGGCTTCAATTCAAGATATTTCTCGAAATACGGAACTGCTTCCGCAGGATCATGGCGGAAAGCAGAAGCCGCACCCATCGCGTAGTTGTACGCGGGATTCTCCGGCTCGAGCTTCACAGCTTTTTCGAAAGAGTTCCGCGATTCGGCGATAAGGCTTAAGTCCACGCACACGACGCCGAAATCGTAGTAGAGGCGCGCGTTGCTTGGCTCCAATGCCTGGGCATGCGCCAGGTAGCCGAGAGCGCCTTGATAGTCCTTTTCGAGACGCGCGATGCGCGTCAATTCCAGCAGCACGTCAACGGAAGGCTTTCCCGCCGCAAAAGACTTCTCAAGGGTGGTACGGGCGTCGGCCAGCCGGTTGACGCGTTCGTAGCTGACTCCCAGCGTTTGAAGGAGCGCAGGAGATAGTGCCTCGCGATGTTGCAAGTTCTCGAGCATGGAGACAATCAAGTCGTCACGCTCGGCAGGGACCAGTCCAAGCAACGCTTGTTGGGCGTCCGCCTCGGAAAAGTCCTGGGCGTCCAGCAGTCGTCTCACAGTGGCCTCGGTCTGCTGGCGATTGCCGAGCCCCGCGGAATCGGCGCACCGGATCGATAATGCTTGCGCGCTATTTTGGGTTTCAGTCGGGAGCCGCGAAACATGGCTGAGCGAGTTCTGATACTCACCCTGTCGCAAAAACAGTACGGCGCTCTGGTAATTTGCTTCGGCATTCGCGGGCTCATATTCGAGCACTCGCTGGTAGACCTCGAGCGTCTTGCGCTGCGTCTCGGGATCGGCCGCGAAGTTCTCTTGATATAGGCGTCCTAAGTTGAGGTAGGCCGCTGTAAATTTCGGTGCCCTTCGAATCGCCTGGCGAAAGTTCGTTTCAGCCTCCTCATACTTGCCTTGCTGTGCTTCAACGATCCCCAGCAGGTTTTGCAACCCCTCATCCGATGGATACTGTTTGGTCGCCTCGGCGAGCTGGCGCTGGGCTTCTTCCAGGTTGTGCTCCTCAATCAGTTGCTGGATCCGCAAGATTTTTTGCTCTCTTGCGCTCTGGTTGTTCTGTTCCGCGTTGGCTAGCGGGCAACCCAAGCGACCGATCAAGGTGGCGAGCGCCACGACAGAAATGACCCACCGCCATGGCGCCGCGAAACGGTTCGCCGGATTCTTCCTGCCCAGAAATTTTGAACTCGAAAACACGGTCGTGAGCCTTACAAATTCGCTATGGGAGCCCCTCCCATGCTGCTTTATACTAATCTCCGTTGTACCGGCTTTTTTCGCGTGTGTCCGCTTCGATTGCGTCGAAACGCGCCTGGTTCGGAGTCACCTTGGCAAGCAACCCATCCCCGGGCATCGGCGTGGATCCGCCATCCACCGCGCACCCGGGGCGCATCCGAACCCGCGCGGCCATCTTCTGGCTGCTCTTCTGTCTAACCAGAGCGACGCTTGCCCAGGAATATCTTCCTCCCCCGTCCGAGGCAAAGATTGCGGTTGGCGTTGCCGCGCTGAAGTCTGGCGATCTGGATGGCGCCGAGAAGGTCTTCTCCGAAGCCCTCCAACAGGGCATCAAGCACCCTCTCGTCTATCATAACCTCGGCATCATCGCCCAGCAGCGTGGGCAACCTCTAAAGGCCGTCATGCGATTTCGCCAGGCTCTGGTTCTCGAGCCCGGCTTTGGCCCAGCGCACCTCCTCCTGGGTTCCAGCCTCCTGGAGCTGAAAAGAAATGCCGAGGCCCTGCGCGAACTCGAGCGCGCGGTCAAACTCATGCCTCAGGAGCCCCAAGCTTACCTGCAACTAGCCAAGGCCTACGAGGCTTCCGAGAACTGGATCGCGGCCGTCGAGCAGCTTCAGAAACTCGCGGAGCTGGCTCCCGAGCAGCCCGAGTACGCCTATCAACTCGGGCGAGCCTGGATGAAACTGACCGGCTGGTCGTACCAGCAGATTTCTAAGCTTGATCCGCACTCCGCCAGGCTGCAGCAGGCCCTTGGACAGGAGTACGCAGTTCAGGAGAAATATGATCTGGCTCTGTCCGCTTTTCAAAAGGCTGCAGAGTACGATCCCAAATTGCCCGAGATTCATTTGGCCGTTGCTTTGCTCTGTCTTCAACTGAAAAGATTCGATGATGCCCTTGCCGCGATCAACATCGAACTCGGCCTCGTCCCGGAGAGCAAAGCGGCACTCGACGCGAAAGCCAGAATCGAAGCGGCCAGGGCCGCTCCATCCACTGGACCGCCATGATTGCCGCATCACCCCGCAAGCGCGAGATGCGAAGAACCGTACCTTGTTTCGCCTCCGCCTTTGTCGCTGCGTTCCTTAGCCTCATCTTGCCGCTGCGAACCTGCGCTAACCGGCAAGACAACCCTGCGCCCTCAGGCGTTCGCCGTGATTTCTCGGACCTGCAACTCAGCGACGCGCTCCGCCAGGAACTCGAAAACGCCCTAAATCGCCAAAATTACAAACAGGCGGAAGCGATTCTCGTCAGAGAAGCGGAAAGCCACCCCCAATCAACCAGAACGGCCAAACTGCTGGTCACGGCCGCCGGAATCTTCTTTCTCGACGGCCAGTACTTGAATGCCGCCATTGCCTGGAAAAGGGCCGAAGCCATCACCCCACTCGATGAGCGCAGCCGTTTTACCCTCGCTATGGCGTACATCGAGCTCCGCCACCGCGATTGGGCCCGTCCGGAACTCGAGAAGCTTGCCGCTGCCGAGCCGCGGAATCCGCTCTACGCCTATTGGCTCGCGCGCCTGGACTACGATGCGCAAAACTATGCTTCGGCCATCGCCCGCCTGCAAAAGGTTATTGAGCTGGATCCAAGCATGGTGCGGGCGTACGACACTTTAGGGCTGTGCTTCGATTACCTCGGCAAATTCGAAGAAGCCATCAAGAATTACGACCGCGCCGTCCAACTGAACCGGCTTCAACCAAAACCTTCGCCCTGGCCGCATGTGGATCTAGCCATTTCCCTCATAGCCCTAAACCAACTGCCGGACGCGGAGAAGAGTCTGCGCGAAGCAATTGAATACGGCCCCAAACTCCCGCAGGCGTACTATCAGCTAGGACGAGCCTTGGAGATGCAGGGCCGCTATGAAGAAGCGGTT
>Ga0182034_10000840_pt1 | contig 14630 bp, 10 predicted proteins | sample flu12Cox44000172_FD_125972 | JGI IMG/M metagenome (GOLD analysis project Ga0182034, IMG submission 125972) | Lab enrichment of tropical soil microbial communities from Luquillo Experimental Forest, Puerto Rico - flux4day.12C.oxic.44.000.172 | ecosystem: Environmental > Terrestrial > Soil >... | reverse complement strand
GAACAAGACCACTCTCGGAGTGGAGCTTCAATCGGTCGGGCTGAATGCCGAGAAAAAAAGATCGGCATCGAGCCTAAGGGGAGCTTTTTTTTCTTGACATCCCCTTTAATAGGACAATGTTACCCGCGCGCACGCGCTGCTCTCATTCTTTCCGTCGATTGACGTTCTCTGCTCCAACGCGTAATTTGATCCTGTTTATTTCGTCTCAACCTTCTCAACCGCCAGTCGGAGAACTGATGAAATCTGCCGTCATCTGCCTTGCTGTGCTGCCGGTGGTCGTCGTTGTTGCTCAGGAACGGAAGCCGGAGCCTTTCGATTTGAGAGCGCACTACACCAAGTACGAGTACCGGATACCGACGCGCGACGGCGTTCATCTGTTTACCTCCATATATGTCCCCAAGGATACCTCGCATCCGTACCCGTTCCTGATGACGCGCACGCCTTACAGTGTCGCTCCTTACGGCGAGGATCATTACCGAACCAGGCTGGGGCAGTCCGAGGCGTTCGAGCGAGCTGGGTACATCTTTGTATTTCAGGACGTTCGCGGTCGGTATCAGTCGGAGGGACGCTTTGTCGATATGCCCCCGCAATTCGATCGTGCCAGTTCGCCTAAAGACGTTGATGAGAGCACAGATACCTACGACACCATCGAATGGCTGTTGAAGAATGTGCCCAACAATAATGGGAAGGTTGGCATCTACGGAATCTCGTATCCGGGATTTTTCACTTCGGCAAGCATCATCAATTCGCATCCGGCGGTCAAGGCCGCTTCGCCGCAAGCCCCGATGACGAACCTTTTTGACGGAGATGACGGCTATCACGGCGGAGCCTTCATGCTGGCCGCGAACTTCGGCTTTTATGCCCGCTTCAAGCCGCGGGGCAGCGACCTCGAGCTGCCTCCGGCCCAGCCGTTTTCGCCTTACGAATACGGGACCACCGACGGCTACGAGTATTTTCTGCGCCATTATCCGATCTCGAATCTAGAGACGATCATCAAAAGTCCGCTGTTCGACGATCAGGCAAACAATGCCGTATACAACGATTTCTGGAAGCTGCGCGACCTCTCGCAGCACATGAAAGGCGTGAAGTGCGCGGTGCTGACCGTGGGCGGGTGGTTCGATGAGCAGGATCTAGAAGGTCCGTTCAAGACCTACCATGCGATTGAGAAGAACAATCCGGGAATTTTCAATGGCATTGCAATCGGCCCGTGGACGCACGGCGGCTGGGCGACCCTCCAGGGCCAGCACATGGGCCGCGTGCTCTTCCATTCGAATACGGCCGACTATTACCGCGACCACGTCATCCTGCCATTCTTTGAACAGTATCTCAAGGGCAACGGCGACGCTCATCTGCCGGAAGCCACCGTGTTCGAGACCGGCAGCAATGTCTGGCGGCAGTACTCAGCGTGGCCTCCAAAGGAAGCGCAGAGCAGGTCCCTTTACCTGCATGCGAACGGGAAGCTCTCGTTCGATCCGCCAGCTTCGGGCGAAGCGGCCTTCGACGAGTACGTTAGCGATCCGCACCACCCGGTTCCATTCCTGGGATACGCGGCGATCGGAGTCCCAAAAGAGTACATGGTCGGCGATCAACGTTTTGCGTCCAAGCGTCCTGACGTGCTGGTCTACCAGAGTGATCCACTGCAGGACGACGTTACGTTCGCTGGTCCTGTCCTTCCGCGCCTGCAGGTCTCTTCCAGCGGTACGGATTCGGATTTTGTCGTGAAGCTGATTGACGAGTATCCGGCAGACTTCGACGAGCCCTCTCAGCCGGAGACCCCGCGCCCCACTGATGTTGAGATGCCTCAGGAAAAAATGGGCGGATACCAGATGCTGCTGCGCGGTGAGCCTGTGCGAGCGAAATTCCGCAACGGCTGGGAAAATCCACAGCCTCTGACTGCAAACGAAGTCACGGCGGTGAACTACGAGATGCCGGATATCAACCACACTTTTCGTCGCGGACATCGGATCATGGTGCAGATCCAAAGCTCGTGGTTTCCCCTGGTTGATTTGAATCCGCAAACTTTCACCGACATTCCCAGGGCTAAACTCAGCGACTTCAAGCCGGCAACCGAACGCGTGTACCACTCCGCTGAGCATTCCTCGCTGTTGGTGATTGGGATGATGAAATAGCCGGAAAGGTTCAAGGCAAACTGGCCTGCGCCAAAAGGAACGCCGAGCAAAATTCACTCGGCGTTTCGAAAATGACAAAAACAGATTGGGGGATTGGGCTGAGTGTTACGTCTCTAGCGTTCCCACACTGTCACGACCCTCTCTTCGCGTCTGATCGCGCCACATCATATTCGACAGGGATTACCGAAAGGCCCCAACCTCGTCAGCTTTGTGAAGCACTCCTTGGACGCATGCGCTCGACCAATTGTCGAACACTGCTCGCCAATTCGACCACTTCTCCCCTCCCCTGAATCTCGAAATCAATTGCATAGTCGCCAGCGGCGGCGCGATCAACCGCTTCTTTTAGACTGAGGAGCGGCTTCACCACCTGACGAGGCAAGATAAAACTGATCCACACACTCAGCGCCAAGGTAAGAGAGGACACAACGCCCAGTGACCATTCGGCATCGCTGATCAAATGGCGGGCCGCTCGATGATCGCTCTGAAGACGCATCCCGCTGCGCGCCTCCAATTGAGGCATCAACTGCAGGATCTCCTGGCTCGAGTTTTGCAGATCTGACGTAACCTCACTAATCGCCGGGGCCGCTTCTTGGACCGTCTTCGAAATTTCCGCATCGAACGAACCGACTTGGCTGCGGAGTTCGTCCACGAGGCGGGCCCGCCTCTTAAACTTTGCCTCCGTGAGAACATCGTTCAGGTCGCGTTCATAAGCGTGGACGACCGCCTGAAGGCGATCCGTCGTCTCTTGGGTTGGCGGTCCCAGCGTGGACACCGCCGCCGCGAATCCCTGTTCGTAGCGATTGAGCTCATCGAGAGCCTTCCTAGTAACGGTTTGTTCCTCAGGCTCGAGATTTTGAATCTGACCGAGCGTTTCACGCACCTTCGCAACAGACTCTCGGTTCGCCTGCAGGTAGGACGGATCGCGCAGCAAGAGATAGTTCCGTTCGGCCCGGCGAGCTTCGAGCATCTCGATGGAAACCTGTTCAGCCATTGTTGCCGCCGGCGCGTCGACGTTGACGATGCGATCCACAATCGAGCCCATCTTAAAAAGGTAATACACGGCCAAGAATATAACCGGAACAAGGATCAGCCGGACGATGCCCAGGCTATAGGCAACTCTCCGACGCAGAGACCCGCTTGGTGCAAGAATTTTGAAGGAGTTTCGGATTTGCAAAGTCATAATACAACTCCACGGAAGCCGTCGTTTCGCGTTGCTGCCAGGTTGCTAGATTGTTTGCCGGTTGTAGAATATCGAGGCGACGCAACCAATAGGGTACGCTCTTCAGTCACCGTGAAGGTAACACCTCGCCATAAAGGCAAAGTTTACACACAATCCTGAAAGGAAAGCTTGCAGTCAGGGGCGGCCAATTGAACGTGGGTATGCGAATCTTGCAAACGCTTTATTCTGCAAGGTTTTGCGCTTAGGCGTTAATTTGTAGTCGGGGACGTCGTTCAGCTGATTAGAACGCTGCCCTTTCCGCGGATCCGTCTCCGTATCGGAGGACCATCAGAAATAGAAACGGAGCGAGAGCTGCAAGTTCCGCTCGCCGCTGCCGCTCGAACTGCCGCCCTTTGTCAATACTTTGCCGAAGGTTTTTGTGTTCGTGGGGTCGAGCCCAATATTGGTGGTCCCGCTGCAACCGCTGGCGCCGCACCAGTTCGGATGGTTCCAGACATTGTACGCTTCGGCTCGGAACTGAAACCCCTTCTTTTCCCCGATTGGAAATTCCTTGAATAAGCCAAGATTCCAGTTTTGAAATCCGGGCTGACGAATGATGTTACGAACCAATTGCGTGTTAAACGTTCCTTTCGGAGGTGCCGTAAAGATGGGTGACCCATCCGGGTTGGTGGTAGCGAACCACTGCCCATTCGGTCCAAATGTGCCAATGATCCCCGGCGTTCCGTGGACCACCCAGTATTGACCATTGACGCCGCAGCCGAAGTTCGAGTCTAAGCCCACACCGGCATAATCGTTGGGACCTGCAACGCTGCAGGGCAAGCCCGTCTGAAACTGCGTAATGCCACTGATCTGCCAGCCACCCAATGCCTTGCCGACGAAACCTGATTGATGGCGGAAGAAGGGCAAGTCGTATAGATAATTGACGATCACGATATGACGGGCATCGAATTCCGACGGTCCCCACATCAAGCCGGGATCATAGGTGTCCGGAACGACATCGCGCTGGTTCGACCCATTGTCCATGCTCTTCGAAAGAGTATAGGAGGCGCCAAACTGAAGGCCACCTGAGAATCGGCGATTCCACGAAACCTGAAGCGAATGGTAGATGGAATTGGCCACGTTGTCGGTTTCGCGAATCGATCCGAAACCCTTGTACGGCCGCAGAGCGTTGATGTTGACGCCCGGATTTGCCGCCACAACTGCCGTCGTGGGCTGGTTAATATCCGCCTCACGCTGGAGATGCAGCCCGTGGCGCCCTACATAGCCTACGCTTAGCTGCGACTTCCAAAACAACTGACGCTCCACGGTGATATTCCAATTCCACGCTTCCGGGTTCTTGAACGCTTTACTTTGCGTTGTCACAACGAGAGGCACGGCATTGGTTCCGCCCCCTCCCGGATTATCCACATTGCCAAAGGAGACGCTGGCGTTCGGCTGGAACGGCGGGTTTCCGCCGAGAAAAATGGAGTCGCTGACCCCGAGGCGCGTAAAAAACCTTCCGCCCCCAGCTCGCAGCACGGTGCTCTTGCCGAATTGATAAGCAAAGCCAATGCGCGGCGCTATGTCGCCCCACTGTATGTCCGAGTAGTGGTTGGGAACACCTGGATGAAACAGCTCGCTGTATAAAGTCGTGCTGGCTTCGGGCACGCGGCCAATCGCGGATGTCGGAAAGCCCGTGCCGGGAATAACCATTCCGTTGTAAAGCTGACTTATCGTCGGCGATCCCGTGATGAGCCCCTTCTGGGGGTCGATCGTTACCGCATTCGCCGGATTGTAAAACTCCGGGTCAAACACGATCATATTTCCCCAGACAGCATGGTACGGAATGTTGACCGTGTAACGGGCGCCGTAGGTAATCGTCAAGCTTTGCCCGGCCTTCCAGGTGTCCTGCCCAAAGCCCTCGAACATGTTGGAGCGAAAGATGGTGTAGGCTCGGTGGCCAATTTCGGAGTACGTATCGAATAGCCCTAAAGCCGCGTTGGCCGCCGCGGCTCCTGACGATGCCAAAACGTAGCCCGGCCGGACAAAATTCCCTCCATTATCAGAGAACAGGAACTGCCCATTCTGGTTGTTCGTACAAGTCGGACAGGCCTGCACATTGATCTCATCGTTGTCGTTCTCTCCGGAGTGCTCCACTAACCCTCCAAACTTGAAGGTGTGATTTCCCTTGATCCAAGTGAAGCTCTCCGAAAGGTCCGAAATAGGTCCTGCTGAGTGCGAAGGATATGGCCCGCCGCTCAGACCTGAAAACTTCGACATGTTCACCGTCGGGATGCGGTTCGGCAGCAGCTTTCCCGTGGGGAATATATAAGGATAGTTGAGACCAAAGAGCCCGGGACCTTGCGCTGCACCCATGGTCCGATCCAGAAAGCCCGCCGCGTTCACCGGGATGTGCACAACATCCTGAGCATAGCTCACCAGAATCTCATTTACCTTCGTCGGGCTGATGGTCCAGACATGGTCTAGCGAGTATGTCTGATTGGGACGATCGAAATACTTAGGCGTCTCGTTGGTCCCGCCGTCCAACGGCTGGTATTCCCAAAACCCGAAATAAACGCGGCGAAACCGGAGTCGCTGTTTCTCCGTGAGGTTTGCGTCGACGGCCAGGGTGTCTATGCGTTGGTGCTGCGGATGTTGCGCCGAAAAAATCCAGTTGCGGTTTCCGTTGATGGGCGTGGTGAGATTCGGCACCGGATAGGCATTCAGGATGCCAAGGCCGTTCGGAGTTGCAGTTGAACCCGTTGTGCTGCTGCCCGGAGCTGGCAGAATGTTTCCGGGAAATGGCAGGCCGGTCTGGGGGTCCATGAGTTGCACTGCTTTCCCGTAGAAGAAGTTGTTGGGGTCGAGCAGCTCGCTGAAGTCCCCTTGCCGCATTTTTAGCGTTGGGACGGTAAGCGTGTTCGAGTCGGTAAAGATGTACCTGGTCCATTCCTGGCCCCAATAAAAAAACATTCTGGTCTTATCTGTATTGAAGTGGTTAGGAATGTATACCGGGCCCCCGATGTTGTATCCGAATTGGTTGTAATGGATCGGGGCGGTAACGCCTGTCGTCGCCGGTACGGCATTGCGTTGCCAGGGGTTGGCGTTGAAGACGGTGTTTCTCACATACTCGTAGGCCGCGCCATGAAACTGCTGGGTGCCGGTCTTCGAAGTGATCCGAATCTGACCGCCGGAAGACCTTCCGAACTCGGGTGAATAATTTGCCGTTAAAATCTGAATCTCCTGCGTGGAATCCACGTCCATAGCTCCCAAGCTCGTTCCATTCGAACGGGTGCGAACCGCCGGTGCGCCGTCATAAGTGATTAGGCTCTCCGGCGTACGCGCGCCGTTTATATTGGATGGCCCTTGACTGAAGTTGAAGGCCAGCGTGGCCAACGACCCACCTCGCATTCCGGGCAACAAATTTGCCATCAGTACCGGGTTGCGGCCATTCAACTCCAGTGCATCGATTTGTTCTCGTGTGACCAGCTTTTCCACGGTCGCCGATTCCGTCTGCAGCGTCACCGCGGATGCGGAAACTTCCACAGTTTGGTTCGCCGCCCCCACCACGAGCGACGCATCAATCACCAGGTCCCCCGTCGGATCGAGCTTGTTGTCTTTGCTCTCGACCTTCTGGAATCCTGCCGCCTCCACCGTCATCGTATACAGCCCCGGCGGCACATTGGTGATCACATAGTAGCCCGATTCGTTTGTGGTGGTTTGCCGCTCCACCCCGCCGTTGTTGCTTCGCACAGTGACTTTGGCGTTCGGAACCGTCGCCCCCGAGGGATCCCTCACGAATCCCGAGATCCTTCCGAGGTCCGATTGCGCCCGCAGAATTCCTGGCGTGGATAAGACCGCGCAAAGCGCCAGCACACCCGCCAACACAATACGCCACGAAACATATCCGTTCCGGATCATCACCCCTCCTCAAACGGCTTCAGCCAACACTCCCATTCGCGATGCATGCGGATCTGGCCGCACTCGGAAGACACCAAACCAGTTGGGACGACCGAGGCACCCCACTCACTTCGCTTGGCTTCACCCGAATCCGAATGAACCCGGACGAAACAAGGAACTCTTACACCCCAGCGCGTAGCAGGTCAATACCTGAAATGGAAAATTGAGGAACCAGACACAGAATTTTATGTATTACGATAGCCACTTCTGGGCGGTTACGCTGTCGCTCCCCCGAGCAAGCCCGCGGCCTCTCCGTAAAGCAGGGTAAACACCCGAGTGCCTCTCAGGCAAACCCTCGATGCCGCAAAACTGAGGAAATGCGCTGCTCAGTGGAAAGCTGTGGAATCTCGCCGGACGAGATGAATTCTCGTTGGCTAAGAGCAACGCGTCGTTGCACTTAACCGCGCGTCGCCACAAAAAACGCACAATTGGTTTGCTGAACCTTCGTCCCGCAACCATCAGCGACCGCTTCTTTTCCACAAGCCTCTTTCGGCGCCGAAATGAATGCTACGAAAAACGCAAAGATCTTCAGGCGAATGGCCCCGGACGGCGCCGAACCGTGAACCCGCTCGCCACGAGCGGCAGCCTATTAAGAAGGGTCTCGCACTTCCTCCGTCGACGAGGCCCTTCCGCTTCTTCGTTGCGTTGAAATCCGACGCTTAACTGTAGCGCATGACCAGCGTCAGGTCAGAACGACTTCGCGCGTGCTGGGGCGGCGCTTGCGCTTCCACTCGTAATCCTTGCGCAGTTTCTCCTGGTGTTTCTTCACCTGAGCTTCCAGGTCGCTGAATGCTTTCTTGCAGCTCGTGCGCACCACGCCGGCTTCGCCGGTAGCGCGCAAGGTCCCCGACGGCAGCGAAAGCGTCAGGGCGCAGGAAACTTCCTGCGTGCGGGGGTTCACGGAAAACCCGCCGTGCAACTGGATTAGGTCGGGGGAGTAGCTCTTTAACAGTTTCTGCAGTTTGCCAACGTGGCGCTCGACTTCAACTTCCACCGGCTTGTGCGAGTCGACATGCTTGTAATTGATGGAGAGTTTCATGTTTGCACCTTTAGAACTTTTCGGGAAGGGGCAAGCGAACGGGGTCTCGCAAGTTGGACCGCATCAGCCACAGGATAGCAGCCTGTTACCTCCGGGGCAACGGTGTCTATCCCTCGCATCCCTCGCCCATGGCCCCTGGGATTTGGGGTTGCCTTACGGTCGCTAGCTGCAGCCTTAATTCAACCAGCCGCCACCGCGCAAGCCGTACGTTGACAGCTCTCTGTCCTTCTGACTACTCTGCTCGGGGCGCAAACCCGTCTATCGCCAGGCAGTCGTAGCAACGTACGTATATATAATAACCAGCGGAGCACCCATGCCGCCGCGCAAACGTAAGACCTCCTTGCCCGCCAGGGCGTTTCGACCGAGCCCGCCTCATGAGGCGAACACAAGCCCCGATGCCCTTGAGCATCTCGGCGCGCCCGGGGCGCACGCGGCGCCGAACAGCGCCTCGCGGCATATGCTCCGCATCGGCCCTGCCGGATGGTCGTATCCGGACTGGGCCGGTTTCGTTTATCCCTCTCGGCGGCCGCGCGGCTTCCATGAAGCCGCATATCTCTCCGAGTTTTTCGACACCATCGAAATCAATACTTCGTTTTACCAGCCGCTCAAACCTGAAACAGCCAAGCAATGGATCGACCTCGTCTCCGCAAATCGCAACTTTGTTTTTGCCGCGAAACTTTGGCAGCGCTTCACCCACGACATCGCTTTCAGCACCACCGGCTCGGCCGGGGACGAGCGCGCCGTCCGCGCCGGCTTCGACGTGTTGTGCGCCGGCGGCAAACTCGGCGCCGTGCTGCTGCAATTCCCTTTTTCCTTCCATCGCACCAAGGAGAACATGGCGTATCTTTCCGCGGTGCTGCTGCGCTTTCGCGATTATCCACGGGTCGTCGAAGTGCGCCACGATACCTGGAACGCTCCCGAAACGCTGGCCCTGCTGCGCGAGCACGGCGCGGCCATTTGCAACATCGATCAGCCCATCATCGGGCGTTCGCTCGCGCCTTCCGCGGAAGCGACTTCGCCCGTCGGCTACGTCCGCCTGCACGGCCGGCGCTACGATACTTGGTTCACCGACGACGAAAATGTTCCGGCGCACGAGCGCTACAACTATCTCTACTCGCCGGAAGAGCTTGAGCCGTGGATCGCGCGCGTTTGCAAAGTCAGCGAGCATACACAGCTGTCGTTCGTCATCGCCAACAACCATTTTCAAGGCAAGGCCGTCGTCAACGCGCTCCAGCTCATCAGCATCCTGAAGCACAAAAAAGTGAAGGTCCCGGAGCCGTTGCGCCAGCATTATCCCGAACTCAACGCCATTGCCGACCAGCCTCCTGCCGAACCCACGCTGTTTCCTTTGGACCGAGCCAAGGACGCGATAAAGTCTTGAAACTTCAAGACGGGCCGCGGCTTTTGCTAGAGAAAGCGGATGAATGCCTCGACGGCTGCGCGCGCTTCGGGGGGACAAGCCGACAATCAAATTGGAAAAGTCTTGCGACGAAGTCTCTCCGAACCTCCTCCCATGGTCATGACGCGCTGCCCGCTCGTCCGACACGCCTGGCAACGCGCAACATAGCGCCTCCTACCGTCGCGGACCGTTCTTGCTCTTTGACGCCTTTTTGTTGCTTTGCGTGGCCGTTTTGACACGACTTGGCGCCTTCATCCACTGCTGCTCAGTCGGCTTGCCGGTAATCATCTCGTAATCGGTGAAGACCACGTCGCCATCCACCAACTCAGGCGAATACACGGACTCAAACTGCTTCACCGCAGCGGACTCGCCGTGGCGCCCTTGCGCGGCCTCATCCTCAAAAATAAACAGGTGAAAAAAGCGGGTCGGATCGTTCTTTTCCTGCCAGGCCAGATACATCTTCGTCCCCGGCTCATTCTCTTGTAGGTAACGCACAAAAACCTTGATGGCCTGCTTGACCTTGTCCACCGCGGACGGTTTCACTCGATATCCCCCGGTCTGGTAGATAGCCATTGCCGCACTCCTGAAGTTTTGCAGTGTTGCACCCCTTCGCGGTAGAGACTCCCAAGGCGCTTGGGCTATTCCTGCCTTTGTGATCCGTGACCAGTGACTTGCTGAAGGGGAGCGGCCGCACCGGGATGGGCGGAACCAAGGTAGGGCCTTCGTCCGCACGGCGGAAGCGGCATGGGAGCCGCAGCGAGTTGCCAAGCGCTCGTACCAGGGCGCGTTTGGCATTCTGGGCGTTGCGCGTGCTCGGCTTCCTCGGCTCTAGCTCGCAAAAGCGCACGCGCCATCAAAAGGGATTTTCGTTCCTGGTGCTCCAGGTAGACTTTGCGTTCGATCGGAATTCTGCCGGGAACTGCGGGAGGTGTGGCGTTGGAGGGAGCCGGTGGCTCGAAGATTGCCGCATGGGCGCTGGTTGAAATCAGTCACGGTGCCTCGGCGCAGCAATGTCTGGCTGTCGCGGGGTACAGTGTGCCGCCACGACGCCGAAGGGCCTCCTCGGGCCGTGTGCCGTTGATCATGCACGGGCGTTTCGAGATTAGGGGCAAATCGTGTGCCATGGTGTAATTCGTTGTTCGCGAAGGAGTTAGGAGTGGCAAAGAGGCAAGCGGGGGCCTGCAAGCTCGGCTCAACATGCAAACCGGCGGGTGAAAGATTTGCGTAAGGGCCGAGGAGCGAAAAGAAAAAAGGCCGACGATCCTATTAAAGAGGGATTTCGCGCTCCGCTTGAAACGACGGGTGGCGTCTTGACAACCTGGAAGCGAGGCACGAATGTCTGTTCACAAGAGGATCGAGCCGACCTGACCCGCCGTTCTGACTCACTCAAGGCAAGGTCTGCCTTACGAAGGACCCGGAGAGTATAATCGGGCCATGATGACCATGTCACGAAGAGAGACTCTTGCCGGTGCCATCGCACTACTGTCCGAATGGGGCGCGGCCGAAATCCAGGGACGAGCCACAATAACCGGTCAGTTGTCTCCATCCGGATCCGAAACCGCGCCACGGTTCGAGTCCGCAGTGACGTCAAGAGCGTCGTCGCAGGCGCAAAGCGGGGAGAAGGCGGCGGCGAGCCTCGTTTTTAAGCACGATTTGCCGAACCTTACGATGGACGATTGGGAGGTAACCGTCAGTTTCGTGGACTACGCGCCGGGGAGAGTGGGCAAGGCGCATCACCATGCGGGATTCGTGCTGGCCTTTGTGCTGGAAGGAATGATCGTGACCAAGATTTCCGGGCAGGAAGAGAAAACCTATCAGCCGGGAGAGATGTTCTACGAGCCGCCCGGAAGCACACACGAAGTGTCGCGCAACGCGAGCGAAACGCAGCCGGCAAAATTGCTGGCGATGATCTTCGCAAGAAAAGGTGTTCCGTTGACGATGCCGGGACCGGCATAAGGTCTGGCCAACCAAAAAATCGCCGAAAGCTCGAGACAGTGTCAATTCCGCGTGGAAGCAAGCAGGAATCTCCCCGCAGTCTTTGAGAATCTCGAAAGGCAGATCCCTCGCTGCGATCGGGATGAAAACAGAGAGAGTTCCGGGATGACAGGTGAAAGGAATTGATCCGCTCAGCTAATCCTTTGGCGCGACGGAGGCGTAGATTTTCGTTTCCGGATGGAATTCCGACCACGCGAACCAATACTCCGGCTCCAGGATGAGTGATTTGAGCTGTGAACCCCTCAACGGACCGGATAGGCACTTCCCGTAGGCGTCCCAATGCGAGCTGGTCTCCTGATCCGTGAGTACGGTCGCGTCAGCGTTGGCGGCGCGGAATTGCAGAGTTTTCCCTTCCGCGCGCGCAATGAAGGCGGTGGTGGTGTCGGATGACGGCTGATGGACGATGAGGATTGGCTGGCCGCCGAGATGGTCCTGAAGGACGCGGGCCTCGCGGAGAACAGCTAGCGGAAACGCTTCGCTCGACTCACCCAGGTCGAGGCCGAGAACCATCGTGCGCGGCTTGAGCCGGTCGTCCACGCGGAGCACGCCGGGAGGCGCGGAACCCTCGCCCGAGAGGCCGCGGCGAATCATTTCATTCTTTTCGGGGATGCGGTCGGCATAACCTGGCAAAGGCTTCAGGACCAGCGTATCGGGATGCAGGCGGCGCCATTCCTTCCAATCGGTGAGAAGAAAAGGATACAGCTCAAGGCGCTCGCCCTTGAGAGGCCCGGAAATGGCTTGCAGGCTGGACTGCTGCCAGCGACTTCCAGTCTCGCGGTCCTGGAAGACCTCGTTGCCGCCGATGACGCCGGCATTGCTCATGTACAGGGCGCGCCCCTTGCTCGCGGCCCTGAACACGAGGGCCGTGTTGCAGTAGCTTCACCAGGTGACGGCAATGGGGCCGGAAGGAGATTGATCTTCGACAAGGCCATGCTGCGAGAGAATGGCGGCCGGGTAGGCTTTGGCAACGGTTCCTGCGATGACGCCGATGACGCGGTCCGGGTCGTGCAAAAAGTTGGCGGACGAAGCGGCAATAAATTGCGGATCGTGGACCGCGGTATAGGGTAAGCGTGGTTCTGCTTGCTTCTGAGCAGCGCCGGCTGCGCCAAGGACAACGGCCATCCACACCAAAGCGGGGGTACCGACTCTCTTCATGAGCAAGTCTCGTTCGGCTTGAGACGTCCAACGCGTGCTGGCTCTATTGTGCACAGAAACAAAGCAAAGCGCCACTTCACGAAGATTCTGACGCGAAGGAAAGGAATGAAAGTAACAGACGATTTGGCGAGGCAGGAAATCATCGACGAGAGGAAGCTTGTAACCAAAGCGGGGGAGGAGTCGTTTGCCTAGGTTGGAAGGGCAGATTCGAAACCGAAAAGTGGAGAGTCGAAATAGGGAGGGGCCGGAGAGGAAAGGTGGCGTATGAGGAGTACCGGGGTTGGAACAGCGGGACATACGGAGAGCAGCGGGGATGGGATGACGGTCGTGGCGTCGTTGCTGGTGGGCGCGGGATTCTTTGCGTTGTGGTTCTGGTTGTTGCCGGGGTGGCTGGGATTTCATGTGGACACGACCGGCGCGGCTCGCTGGCGGTGGATCGCGGCGGTGCCGTCGGTGCTGGGATTTGCGGTGGCATTACGGTGCGTCTGGGACTTCGGGCGCACGGGACACGGGACGCCGGCGCCGATGGCTCCGCCGAAGCGGCTGGTCGTGGTGGGTTTCTACCGCTACGTGCGAAATCCTATGTACGTAGGATTCCTTGCGGGATGGACCGGGCTGTGGGTGGTGTTCGGGCGGTCCAGCCTGGCAGGGGTCGCAGTGGCATGCCTGGTGGTGCTGGGAGTGCACCTGTTTGTGCTTGGATACGAGGAACCGACGCTGCGCCGGATGTTCGGCGCGGAGTACGAGGAATACTGCCGGAATGTGCCGCGGTGGCTGCCGCGGGTGCAGCCATGGGTGAGGGGGAGAGAAAACCCGTTTGGAATTGGGGCGTGACACGTTGAAAAGAAAGGAGGTTAGGCTAGAGAGACCAGAGAAGACAGGAAAGAATGAGAATGCCAGTCAGGGGAACAGGCAGTTCGTGCGTACCACGCGGATAGTACCGAGGGGCTATTACAGCGGAATATTCCAAAATTCATAATAACTAACCCCCTGGCCTCCTCATGCGAACGCCAGCGGGAAAATGATGCCTGCACTCGGCACGAGACACATGTCCCCGCGCGCCGAGCGGGCGGGCCCAACAAGCCAAGCAAGAACACCCAGTCTGTTTGGGGTGACCGTCGAACGAACCCGGGAGTTCGCGGAACAAATGAAACTGCGCAGCAAGTTCTTGCTCTCGCTGGTACTGGTGATCGCCACGATGACCGGCGGCACGCTGCTCACGGTGCGCCAATCCATGCAGGCACAGGTGCAGCAGCAGGTCGGAGAAGACGCGCGCAACTCCATCCTAACATTTCAGGTAATGGAGCAGCAGCGTCGGCTGGTCCTGGGCCGCAAGGCGGAGCTGCTGGCCACCCTGGCGTATATGCGGAATGGTGACCCGACGGTGATCCGCGAAGTGAGCCAGAACCCGTGGCAGTCGGAGGAGTGCGACCTGTTCGCGCTGGTGGACAGCAAGGGCAAAATTACCGCGCTGCAGAGCAGGATTTCGGACTTTCCCGCGGACGTCCCGGGCGAAGGCATCAAGGATCTGGTGGGAGGCGCGGGCAGCCGCGAATGGTGGGTGAATGGGAAGCGGGTTTATCAAGTGGTGGTGAAGCGGTTCTTTAAGGACCCGCCGATGAATAGCCTGCTACTGGGCGCGGTAGTTGTAGGCCGGGAAATCGATCCCGCGCGAGCGAAGGATTTGGGGCGGATTCTGGCGAGCGAAGTGGTATTTCAGGCCGGAGAGGACCTAAGGGTGAGTTCGCTCTCGGCGGTGGGGGAACAACAAATCGCGGCTCAGCTGAAGACCAG
>Ga0182034_10000833_pt1 | contig 14678 bp, 18 predicted proteins | sample flu12Cox44000172_FD_125972 | JGI IMG/M metagenome (GOLD analysis project Ga0182034, IMG submission 125972) | Lab enrichment of tropical soil microbial communities from Luquillo Experimental Forest, Puerto Rico - flux4day.12C.oxic.44.000.172 | ecosystem: Environmental > Terrestrial > Soil >... | reverse complement strand
GACTGTGTTGCCGTACTGCCATCAGTCAAGAAATTTGCCCTTGGGCTCGGTGGGAGTTACGGGCGAGGTGTGATGACTTGCCGCGGGGGAAAGGATTTCAAGGGAAAATGGGGTGCGCCGACAATGATGGCCCTCGAGGGTGCGAGCTTCGGCTTGCAGTTAGGTGGAGAGGCAACGGACTTCGTCTTACTGCTTATGAGCTCCAGGTCCGCCTCCGGCATCCTCGCCAGCAAAGTGAAGCTTGGTGGTGACGCTTCGGCGGCAGCAGGGCGGTTGGCCGCACAGCTTCAGCCGAGACTGACGTGACCATGCAAGCGGAAGTGCTCACGTACTCGCGTGCAAGGGGGCTGTTCGGTGGCGTTTCGCTGGAAGGCTCCACGTTGCGGCCGGACAATGACGCAAACAAGGACCTGTACGGAAAGAACGTCGGCGCCAAGGAAATCGTGATGGAAGGCGCAGTCAAGTCCCCGCCGTGTGCTGCGACGATTTCTACGCTAGACAAAGCGTCACCCGTAAACAAATCAAAGGCATAGTCAAAGCTCTGTGCGCAGTCCGCGACCCACCGACAAGCAGACAGCCGAACAGACCAACCTGATGGCCCTTGCGATTCTTGCTATACGTGGCGAGCATCATCCTCGTCACGGAAATGGCGGGAAGCTCCGCGGTATTGCTGCCGATGTTAATGGCGTGCTTTGTCGCAATGCAGGTGCCCACAATGTTGGGAGGCGCTCCCCTCTCTGAAACCTTGCGGGCGCGTACTCTAAAGATTCAAGAGAGCATCACGGCTGGGGGCGGCGCGCGGCAAGACAACATCAGCCGAGAGACGCTGCCTAGCCGAAAATTCGAGCATTGGCGTGACGACCGCTTCTTTTTTTTTGCGAGAGTTTGGCGCTATCCGTCAAGCTCGTGCGTGGGCGCGCACACTGCTGCATCTATTTAGTGCCCTCGCCAATCTTGCTGACAAAAACGGCCTGCCAGCTACTTCCGCCCTGAAGGTATCGGATCTCGCCCTTGCGGGATCTCGTTGCTACCCGAGCCGCCTCGGCCCCTCCCTTTCCGCCCTTGGTCAAATCCTGGCCAAAGGAAAATACGTCCGCTTCCCTCTCATCCGGAGTTATACTCGCATCATTCGACATCTTGTCGATATCGGCGCTCCCGCCGAGAAGGAGGTGATCCAGTGAGGTACAGTTTACGTTGAAGCAGGAAGAGGCGCTTGTGATCTTTCCGAGCGCCTCTCTCCGTTTTCCCCGGCTTGTCTGACGTTCTCTAGAATCCCTGTCTGACGGCTAGGTCCAAACCGACAAACCGTCCATCGGTCCTGCTGCGAGCACGCTTGGGCCCACCGGTTACGAAGTCAATCTGCGGTTGATGGGCTGCTCGTGCCTTCTCCGCCCCACCGAATTTTCCTCACCCAATTTCGCTCGAGCGTACTTCTTTATTTTGCTCGAATCCAATACGATAATTCCCGTTCGAAAGGATGGCTCTATGGCGCGTCGATGTCCTGGTGTTGGTTGGGTACTTTTTTTGTGCGCTTGCTCCGCAGCCGCCTTCGCGCAAGAAGCGGCTCCCCAGCCAAAGTTCGAGATTCCTCGGGGCAAGCTGGCCGCTTTCGTCGGGCAGTATGTTTTCGACGATGATCCCGACCTCATTCGCTCCATCTCTCTGGAGGGCTCGCGCGTTTTTATGGAATCCCTCCGCACCCGGAAAGTCGAACTTCTCGCGGAATCCGAAGACACTTTCGCCGTTCCAAATGCTTCCGCGAAGTTAAAGTTCCTTCGCGCCACAGAAGGAAAAGTAACCGGCTTCAACCGCATCGATGTGGAAGGCAACGACCGCCCCAGCCCCGCGGAGCGTAGCGAGCACGCGAGCAAGATCAGCGATCAGCCTCTCCAGCTCAACAAGGTGGAATACACGCGTCAGGAAGTCATGATTCCCGTGCGCGACGGCATCAAGCTTCACGCCGTCATCTTGCGCCCCAAGGATTACACCACTTCGCTTCCCTTCCTCATGGAGCGCACTCCCTATGGCGTGGACGGGAACACGCCCGAGTCCATCAGCCCCCGACAGCCCGAACTCGCTGCCAGCCGCTACATTTTTGTTTTCGAGGATATTCGCGGCCGGTACAAATCGGAGGGCACTTTCGTCATGAGCCGCCCTATGGCCGATCATCGCGATCCAAAGCTCGTTGACGAAAGCACCGACACTTATGACACGGTGGACTGGCTCATCAAGAACATTCCTAACAACAACGGCCGCGTGGGAGTCTTCGGTGTCTCCTACCCTGGTTTTCTCGCCATGGCCGCCGGCCTTGATCCACACCCCGCCGTAAAAGCCATCTCTCCGCAGGCTCCTATGATTGACGTCTGGATGGGCGACGATTTCTTTCACAATGGCGCTTTCCGCGAAACTTACGGCTACGACTACACGCTGGGCATGGAAAGCTCCAAAGAAAACGCGTTTTCCGGGCTCGACGAGGATGCCTACGATTTCTTTCTCCGTTCGGCCTCGTTCGCAGCCGCCGCCAAGCGCGATGGCGTCGACAAACTCCCCACGGGTGCCGCTTTTCTCGAGCATCCTGCCTACGATGAGTTCTGGCGCGCCCGTGGCGTGGAGTGGCATCTCAACCAGTCCGCTGTCCCCACTCTTTTCGTCGGCGGCTTCTGGGATCAGGAAGACATGTTTGGCCCGCAAGAAGCCTACGCGCGACTCGAGCTTCACGATACGCCTCATGAAAACTTTCTGGTTATCGGTCCATGGAACCACGGCCAGTGGGGCGACACCACGCGTCATCTGGGAGAAATTTATTTCGGTGAACCCACTACCGACGAGTTTCGCAGGACCTATGAGGTGCCGTTCTTCGCCCACTACCTTAAGGATGAAAATGGATTCAGCCTGAAGGACACCGCCGCATTTGAAAGCGGCAGCAATCGCTGGCGCGAATACACGCACTGGCCGCCTGTGGAGAGCAAAGCGCAGAATCTCTACCTCTCCGCGGACGGTTTGCTGCTTTTTTCTTCATCAGAACCCAAAAATCCCGGGCAGAATAAAAAAGGCGCCCCAAACTATCGGGAGTACGTCTCCGATCCCGCCAACCCCGTGCCGTATCGCCATCGGCCGATTCAAGCCACTTACGCGGAAGGGTCCAAGTGGTACACCTGGATGGTCGAGGACCAACGCTTCGTTTCTGCCCGTCCCGATGTCGCCACCTGGACGACCCCGCCTCTCGATCACGATGTTACCGTTGCAGGGGATGTGATTGCCGATCTGTTCGCCTCCACGTCGGGTACGGACGCCGACTGGGTGGTGAAGCTGATCGACGAATATCCTGACGCGGCGTCAGCAACTTCCTCAGCCCACTCCTCAACCTCTACTTCAAACGCTTCTCGGCTCGAGATGGCCGGGTACCAGCTCATGGTCAACGGGGAAATTTTCCGTGGCCGTTATCGCAAGAGCTTTGAACACCCTGAAGCCATCCCTGCAAATGAAGCCCTCGAATACCGCTTCAGCCTTCACGCCGCCGATCACACCTTTCTCAAGGGCCATCGCATCAAGGTGCAGGTGCAAAGCACCTGGTTTCCCCTCTATGATCGCAACCCACAAAAGTTTCTCCCCAACATCATGACCGCCTCTCCCGTCGATTTTGTCAGGGCTACCGTGCACATCTATCCAGCTTCTCACCTCCTCTTGCCTCTTGCGCCGTGACGAGCGTCGGGACACCTGCAGGTCCGCACTCCCAAGGTCGAAGAGGCTCTGCGCCCCCGCGTCCAGTTGCTCGCCCGCCGATGCATCGCGCATAAAGGATTGGATCACCGCACGCCGCGGCGTTAGAGGCACGATCCGGAAGAGCAGCGTCCTGCGGAAGCATCAAAGTGGACCAATCATGTGGAATGTCGCAAGTTCTGGACAGGCGTCGACGCAGGCGTCATTTGCTTTTCTTGGGCTCAAGCGTTGCGACCCAAGCTTTCGGAGTCATTCCAAGGGTCTTGCGGAAAAGTTCGACGAACGCGCTGGGCTGCCGATAGCCGACCTCGGTAGCAACCGCCTTCACCGGACATCCCTCAACCAGCAACTCGATCCCTTTCACCAGACGCACTTGTCGTCGCCAAAACTCGAAGGTCGTCCCAACCTCTCTGCGGAAAATTCTTTCGATTGTCCTCACGCTTGCGCCAACTTTTCTACACAACGCACCGAGCGACGGAGCGTACTGCTGATTTGCAAGGGTGCCGTAGCGAGCGGGTAGATACTAGCCGCATGGCTCGCCAAGTCGCCAAATTTGCACTCGATATAAACCGACTCACGCTGAGCGAAAGGAGTCTATGTTGGAGTCTCAAAAACTTGTGGCATTCGTCGCCACTCGTGACCCCGTTCGCGCCAAGAAATTCTATCGGGATATCCTTGGTCTGCAACTGGTGAGCGAGGACGAATTTGCGCTCGTATTCAACGCGGCTGGAACCATGCTTCGAGTTACTTATGTTCCAGAAGTCGCGGCAGCGAAATACACCGTCCTGGGCTGGCATGTGCCGGATATCGTCTGGACAGCAAAGCAACTCCAGAACAAGGGTATTCCTCTGGAACATTACCCGGGAATGCAGCAAGATGATCTCGGCATGTGGAACTCACCAAGCGGCGCCAGGGTGGCGTGGTTCAAAGACCCTGATGGAAACACATTGAGCATCACCCAGTTCCCGGCTATTCCAGCGTTTGGCGTTGCGCGCTGACTTTCTGTAACACCCACTCCAGAGCGCCTTGGGAGAGAAGTGTTTTAGTTTCCATTGCGCCGGTCGCACCGCGCACCAAGGGAATCTGCTGGTCTACGTGCTTATCAGGAGTTGACAACCAGGCGTGCGTGCCCAGACTCCTATGACCGATTTGCGGAGGCCTTTGTGCGCGACTCTCCTTCTTATCGTGTTTTGTTGTGTTCCCTTGCCTGCTCCTTGCGATATCTGTGCAGGCTCAGAGCGACGACGGAGTTCAGAAAGTCGGTGCGTTTTCTGCCCACCGATTGTGGGTGACACCGTACAAGGAGGGAGAACTTTATGGCGCGGGTACCTACCCCAACTCAAGCACCTGCGAAGAAGGCTTGGCCGCGTGGACCAAGAGAAATCGCAGCATCGAAAACACAGATATCGTTGCCTGGTATACGTTGGGCTTCCACCATGTGCTCCGCGAAGAGGATTGGCCGGTCATGCCGATGATGTGGCACGATTTCGTCATCCGGCCATTCCACTTTTTTGCGCAAAACCCCGCATTGGATTTGCCTAAGGAACCCTGAGCAGGGGAGATTGCTGTTCAAAGATTGCATTTCGAAGCTTCCGCTTCCAGCACAACTGCCATGGTGCTACCATTCGTTCGATTCGAGGTGATCCGTGTCTCACCACACCAGACGTGAATTTCTCAAAACCGGACTTGCCACCGGCGCCATTGCTGCCGGCGGAAGGCTTGCGCTCGGTGCGGCACGGCAGGCCGCGACAGATTGGGTAACGCTGGGAAAATCAGGAGTGAAAGTGACCCGCCTCGCCTTTGGCACGGGCAGTTTCAGCGGCCAAGTACAACGCGAATTGGGACAGGACGGATTTACCAGGCTGGTGCGCTACGCCTACGACCAGGGCATTCGCTTCTTTGAAACGGCTGAGTCTTACGGCGAGATGCACAAGATGCTCGGAGTCGCCCTGAAGGGCATTCCACGCGATAGCTATCGGCTTATGTCGAAGGTGACCACCCGGCAAGGCGTGGATCCGCAGGAGAAATTCGACGAGCTGCGTAAACTGGCGAATACCGAGTACTTCGACATAATGCTGCTGCACTGGCAACATACCGCGACTTGGCCAGCAGACACGCGCAGCTGGCAGGAGGGAATTCTGGAAGCTGAGTCTAAGAGGGTTATTGTAAGTCACGGCGCGTCGGTCCACGGTCTTCCGGCATTGCGCCAAGTACCGGGAAACAAGTGGCTCGACGTCGCCATGATCCGGATGAACCATAAGGGCACCAGGATGGACGCGGAGGATTACAACACAGACGGCTTGGGCAACGTTCCCGAGGTTGTCACCCGCGTCAAACAGGTCCGCACCGAGGGGATGGGCGTAGTTAGCATGAAGCTGGCGGGAGAGGGTACGTTCGACCGCGAGGACCGCCGAGCGGCCATGAAATTTGCATTCAAGAACGCGGGAGTTGACTGCGTAACTGTCGGTTACAAAAACACGGCGGAAATCGACGAGGCTATCGAGAATTTAAATCTGGCGCTCGCCTAGCGAGTTCCCGTGCTCTCACAAGATCGCGCCGACTCCCTTAGCGTAACAAATGAGTATACTGCCTTGCTCAAGAGCCCGCTTTCGGAAGGTTGAAATTTGCAAAGTTGCTTGTCCGGTTTGCAGACTGACCCTTGGCACCCATTGGTGCCCTGCAAATCTGCCACTGCCGAGCGGTCCTGTTGGCCTTGCACACTTTTTTCAAATGCGCGAGCCTTTGCGAACCAACGTCGCGCCTAGTACAACGAGTGGTACGAGCGTCCCCAGGAACACAAGGTGATACCACACCGGAAACTGCGCCCAGAGCCGCACGTGTACGGGTATGAATGCCGCCAGCAGGAATACCCCAAGCACCCACACGACGCGAGCGTTCGATGGCGCGACAGCGTTTATGACCGCTCCTGCGGCCAGCGATGCAACGGCGCCGAGCACGAGGCGCGCTGCCATCATCCCGTGCGTGAACGCCATTTGTGGCTCGGCGGCCGCGTAGCCTCCGAAGGCAAGTCGCAAGCCTCGGTTTAGAACGGACGCGACCAGCACCCACACCACAAGCCCCACGATGAACGCGAGAATGGATCGGGCCATACAATCTCCCCCAGTTTAAGAGAGAAATAAAACACGAAATTCCCAAGTGGGCCGCGAACACATCGGCCGTCCCAGACGGCCTGGCAATCACTTCTTCCCGTAACGCTCTCCCAAAAAATCGTCTTTGTTCCACGCTGGCGCTGCGTTTCATTCACAACCAAATAACCGCACAAAAGCATGTATCGCGCGTACTTCGCCGCCTCATCAAAAAGCAATCCCGGCTGATTCATGTCTTCCGGGTGGTGGTAGCGTGTCGCCTCCCAATTCTGGAAAATCTCCAACCTCTTCCTCTCCGGCAACCGCCAGGATCATAATCGACCGCCGCGGCGCCGGATTCATCCGCCGGAACGCCCGCGGCAGCTCCAGCAGAATCGCCGCCCCCGAAGCATTGTCCAGCGCTCCGTTGTAAATGTTGTCCCCGTTTTCCGGCACGCCGATTCCCAGGTGATCCAGGTGCGCGCTGTAGACCACGTACTCGTGTTTCAGCGCCGGATCACTCCCCTCCAGCTTCGCCACGATATTCGGGCTCTGCACGTCCTCCAGTTTCGCTTCATTGTGAACTCTCGCCGTCACTCCCAGGTCAAACGACGTCGCTTTCCCCGCGTTGATTGCCGCGAAAACTTCCTCCGCCGGGTGCCCACTTTCCTCAAACAATTTCTTGGTCGCCTCCAAGTTCAACACCGGGTTGCCTTTCAACTCGGGCCAGTAATCGTTCGGCCGCCCCTGCTTGTCCAGCCAGCGCATGTGCGGGAAGGCCAGATCCCGTGCCATTTCTCGGAATGGGTAGATTTTTTCGAAGACCGGATCATACAACAGGATCACTCCCACGGCTCCGTGCGCCACGGCGTTTGCGCTCTTCACCGCAACGACGTGTAGTGCGCCTTCACCGTGCTCTCAAAATTCGGCGCCGCAAACGCAAACGCCACAATTTTCCCTTTCGCATCGATCCCTTTGTAATCGTCATAGCCCAGTTGCGGCGCTGTCACGCCGTCACCTACAAAAATCACCGGCGCTTCAACCTCCGACACCGTGCGCCCCGCTACGGGATCATGCTGGAAGTCGCACGGCAATCTAATGATCAATACAAACTTGGCCCGGGGACGCTATACGACAATCTCAAAAAGCTGATGATGCAAGGTTTGGTCGAAGAGGTGCAGAAGCGGGAGCGGGCCGCGGGAGGGGATTCGCGGCGGCGGTATTACCGGCTGACTGCAATGGGACGCCGCGTGCTTGCCGCGGAAGTCGCCAGACTCGAGACCGTCGTTCGGGACGCCAAAGGTTATCTGTGGGGAGCGAAACCAAGGAGAGCCTGATGCCGCTCATGATGTCTCGCCCTCTCTATCGCTCGCTGCTTCGTCTGCATCCCGCAGAGCTTCGCGAGCCCTTTGCAAGCGGACTGGTGATCAGGAAAACTTGACCTAGGGGGTCGCCGAGCCCACCGACTACGGTGCAGAGGCCAGGTAATAAGCGTAACGGAGGCTGGCAAGCCTCTTGAAGCATTGGCAGGCTAAGGGTCGTGCGGACGACTCGGCAAGTATTCCGAAGCCTGGCGACACACCGACGGTTGAGAGGCTTGTGATTTTTATCCCCGGCGCCTGACGCGGTGCAAATCGGGCAAACCGGCCGATACCCAGAAGTTTTCCCTGGCTCTTATTTCCAAGGTGATGCCTGGCTCGGGCTCGATTTCAGAGTGAAACTCGCCCCACTCGTTCGTCTTGACCACTCCAATCAGCCCCGCAAGGCCCTGTATAACGATGGGCACGCTGCCCAACTGAGGCTTCTTCTTGGAGGTGTCCAATACCTGACCCGTCAGAGTGATGCGCTCCGAGTCTCTTTCCCCTTCCAGTGAAAGGTCCGCCACGAGCGTGTCCGTTTCATAGCGGAGTTGGCGACACCTGGGTTCAAGGGACCGCATACCGGCTGACGCGAACTGCAGAGAGCTATCAAAGATGAGCGGCGCGCCGCGCGTGACTTGCCGGGGAAGGACAACCCGGCGGAGGAGGGAGTCCAAGCATGGCCACAGCTCTCGCAAAACGTCATCCCGGGAAACTCTCGGAAGCGAATAGGCATCTAGCACCTGAAGCAGTTCCGCGTCGCTTTCTGCCCTTACGAGAACGATAAAGCGGCCTCGCAGGTCGGGAACGCGCTTGTGGAACATGGCGACCACGCGGGCAGCTGGAGAGTCCGGGAAATTCGGGTCAAGGATGGCAGCATCTGGTTTTTCCTGCCCGGGCAGCTCGAGGGCCTCTTTGAGGGTCGAGGCGACAACGCAGTGGTATCCCATGCTCCGGAGCAAAACGCGCACGTCGTCGCGCACCAGCGCGTTAGCACCGACCATCAGGACTTTGTGCTGGATTCGCGAGGCCTCCACCGACACCTGCCCCCTATGAATTGAAATAGCCCATGCGATTGCTAAATAAAGCAAGGAAGGCTGACAGTCAATTTGGAAAAACCCTTAATTCTCTGTAGGGTTAACCGTGGAACCGCCCCGCTGCCCTAAGCGCAAAGCGCTCACCATGCAAACCAGCCTCCGTGAAGCAGGAAGTCAACTCCACATCGGCGTGTGCGTATGTTTCAGCTAGGTCTGACAGGACGGCTAGGATCCATGTAGGCAGTCAATCAGTAAATCCGTGGTCACGCCGTTGAAGGGAATACGACAGACGTTTGCGTGCTGTTGTTTAAGCCAGGTCTCCCACTGAGCGACTCGCGCCAAGTAGGCGTCTTCGTCAGAAGCGTCCGCGCGATTGGGGGCAGGCAGCATGGCGACCCTTGCACCTTTCAGGTTCAAGGGTAAGTCGCGCCTTCCTTTGGGCAAATTCGCGAAACTCGAGACGAGCAGGAAGACGTGCTCCGCATCGAGCACGCCAGCCGAAGAATAAAAGCTCAACGAACCTACCAGGTCGCCAAGCTTGGCTCCTGGCGAGAATCGCTGCATACCCTCGGCACATTGATTCAACAGCGTGGGAAAATCCTGGGCCGAGGAATCCGGGGGCTTGACCAACCGTGGCGTAAATTCCAGCGGAGGCATCTGCAACGGAATGGCGGATTCGTCCCGCAAGTCGGCCCAGGTTACGGTGACGGGGGGCTGCCAATCGCGTGCGGCCTTGTTCAACGTGGCGGCAATGGTTTTGAGCATCTCCGGTCGTGCTGTGTCAGGCATGTTTTGCAGCACTACCACATCAGTGCCTTCTCTTGTACCACTTCCGAGCGCGCGCACGATGCGTTGCTGGGTGATAGAGCTTAACGGAAGCGCTGTCACGGATGCCGCTCCGGCTTCTCGCAGCGCTTCGCTCCAACGCTGAATTCGCGCAAGATGGTCGGCCAGCGCTAGCGGCGTCTTTTCCGTTCCCATGCGGTGGAGCAAAAGAATTCGTTCACCGTTCAGTTGTAATCGGATTGGCCGCTTACCCGGAGGCAAATCCTCGATGAAATCAGAGACGATGACGATGTACTTCGCACCGAGAACGCTTTGCCCTTGCTCTGCCGCCAGCGCCACCGCTCCGGAAATATCCGTATAGGCAGACCGCTCGGAACCGGCTGTTGAAGCCCGCACCACCGTTTTCGTACACGCCTGCAATTTGTCGACTATCTGGGAGGAGTCATCGTTGTCGCGTTTAATAAGGGATTGCTGAAATTGGAAAGGACCACACAGCGGACCTGCAATCAAACTGGCAGTCTGGATGCGTGACCACAGAATTTCTACGGGAGGCTGCCATTCCCGTTGCGCGAGTTCTGATGTTGCTGCCGCGAGTTCCTCGAGTGCTCGCTCATCACCTACGAGAGGCGCAAAGCTCTTGCTGAAGTCCACGAGCACGACGACCGAAGTACCGCTGGATCTCGACTTATTGACAGAGCATCCTCCCAAAGCGACAGCGAGCACGAGTGGCAGTACAACGCGCGATTTGGACCTGGCGAGGGACATGAATCGATTGAGCGAATCAAGATGCGCTAAGCACGGAAAACGTCTGCCGCTTGCTTTCATCAACTGCATGTAGCGGCGGCACATCGCGACCGCGCAGCCGGAATGCTGGGGCGGCAAGCGCAAGGGCCACGACCTCCAAACAAAAGATGACCGCAAGAAAAATCCTTACAATAAGTCGTAAGACTTCCTCAACGATAGCAAATAGCACGCCGACACAGGAACGAAGCCATATGTGCAGGCCCTTGCCCGTCGCGCTTGCCTGACTTGCAGCAGCACTCAGGGCACCACAAAGGACAAGGATGAGAATGCAGAAGGCAGCCTGGTAGCGAGTCACGCCAACGCGCCAAAGAAGTATGCCAAAGGCGATGAGAACAATCACCGCCAATGTGACAGCAGTCTTTCTCTTCCAGAACGACCCGGAAACAATGAGCCGCCGATTTCGCGTTCCATCAAGAAGCAGTTCGCCCCGCGGCAGCAACAATCCCAAGATCAAAAAGCAGGCAGCTAAGCCAACCGAGACGAGCAACGCGGCCCTTAGTCCGATGTAGGGAAAGAACGCATAAAGGCCGCTCGCGGTGACGATGAACAAACTCAGCAGAGTCAATATGAGCCACATCCCGGCCAAGGAAGCAAAGTGATGGGCTTCGGCCGTGGTTAGCTGTCTGGGTGCTAGAGCATCCCCAGAATTGCCTGAACCCGCTCCGTCTCTCAGTTCCGACACCGAAGCGACGAGCGACGTGGTTTCCTGGGCTGCAGCCTGGAGGTCTTTCCTGATAGCCTCAACTTCGTCTCTCAGGCGGCCAGCGCCTCTTCCTGCACCAGCGCAGGCAGCATCAAATTTTTCGCGATACCGCCACAAGCGTCGTATGAGCGCGGGTAGGTGATCCGCAGACTTTGCAATTCGCTCTAGCGATGCCGACCAGATTGCTCCCAGGCCGAAGAGCACAAGTACAAGAGTCGCCCCCCAAAGGAAGAATAATGTTCCCTGCTTGATTGGTGAGCCAATCGGCAAGTCAACGAGGGAGCTCCGGCTCGGAGCAACTTGGGAATAAAAGAAACCTTCCACGCAGGCCATCACGACAGCGAAACCGGCAGCAATGACCGGCCAAAGCGCAAAGCGTGAAGCCTCGTCCGGCGTCGGCCGGCCGGCCGTGTGTACATAGCCCAATCCAGCCTCGACAAGCGTAAGCATGAAGGCGAAAACGAGGTACAGCGGAATACCAAAATAGGTAAGGTCATGGGGGATGAATCCCAAATCCCGCAGAATCTGACCGAGCATTCCGGTATTGACAGAGATCAACGCGATCAAAATCATGCTCGATACGAACAAACGGACCTTTGCGGTTCGCAGACTCCCGTGCTGTGCAGGTAGTTGGTCCGTGGTTGGCAGGTTCGGAAAAGCAGGAGCGGTTTTCAGCGCAGAATCCGTCAGGTTATTGCTGACTCGTTCAAAAGCGCGCTCTAGATCAGAAACTCGTGCGAGCTGGGGCTTTAGCGTCTTGGTGATCTCGGAAAACGACGCCAGTGCTGCCTCCAGGCGCGTAAGACGCTCAGACACGTAGGTAATCCCGGCATTGTCCCTGAAGTCCTCAATCAGCGCTTCAAGCGCCCGCCGCCGACGTTCGCGGGCAGCCGACTGCCTGGAAACTAAGCGAGACAGATAGGACGCAACTCCTCGCCGCACATTTGTAATTATCGGATAGAACAGGAAATAGGCGGGAATAGCGGCAATCGCGACCAGTCCGAGAATGGCCACCGACCACGCCAGAACGCCCCAGAACCAGGGGATGTGCTGCGATATAAATCCACTCAAGGATTCCATGAGATCAGTCCCGTAAGAAGGCTCGGCGTTGCTTGAGTCTATATACATACGCGTGTTGGTGGGTAGGCCGCTAGAGCATACAACTGGGCTTGTGGCCAAGCAGTTATCCTCGGCGGTAGCCGTCCAATCATGCGAATCTGGCCAATGACCCCGGGATTAAAGCCGCGTCCGTCGTCCGATGACGCCGCTACGCGATCCTCGCTAGGAGGTAAGTGCTCCCCGTTGTGAAGTGGTGCACCGCTACCTGGCCTTGGCGTGGACGGGCAGGCCTTCGCGATAGATCTTGAGATTATTCTTATCCACTACGACCGTGCCGGTGTCCACGAACGTAGGCATCGGCGCTGCCAGGGCAGTCCGCCAATCTTTAAACTGGCGCACGGCGTTATGGTGCAGATCGTCGAGGAATTTTAACCCGTAATAACTCATAACGTATGGCTTTTGCGCGATGGTGGCGGCAATGGCGCCGCGCTCAATCCATTCCAGTGTCTCAGGATCATCGTCGAACGCCACGATGGGCAGCTTACCTTCCATGTTTAGGCGGTGTAGCGCTTCCGCGGCGCCGGAACCCCCGGTTGCTTCGAGACAAATGATTCCGTCGACTTTTTCTTTCTTCTGCAGCAATTCGGACACCTGGTCAAATGCGCTTCGCGCGTCGCCCTTGTCATCCAGGATCTTTGTCAACTTGAGAGCAGGGAAATTCCTCAGCGCGTCGGCGACTCCGGCCACTCGATCGTCCAGGTTATGCTGTCCCTGAATCGTGATCACCGCAACGCTCCCCTTATCCGAAAGCAGCGCCGCCATCCGCTGTAAACTTTCTCGTCCTGCCTTGACATTATCTGTTCCGATATACAGAACCCTTCTCGAACCCGGCACATCCGCATCCACGCAGATGACTGGGATGCCTTGGGCAATCGCTTTGTCGATCTCTGCTTGGAAAATTTCGGGTTTCCCAGCGGAAAGGCAGATTCCTGTGGGGTTCTCCTCTAACACCCGCCGGAACACTCCGAGTTCGGCGTTCGGCTGGTACCCCGGCGGGCCCGTCAGTTCAGCCTTTACGCCCAGCGCCTTGGCGGCGTCCAGGAAACCGGCTTCCGCGTTCAGCCAATACGATAAGTTGATATTCGTGGCCACGAAGACATAGCGTTCGTTTTCCTCGTGATAGGGTTTTGTACAAGACACGATCAGCGCTGACCCACCGAGAATAAGAACGAGCGCCAGCGTCGCCCCATGTCTCTTCATTGCAGTTCTCCTTTCCCATCTTGGCTGGCCTGCGCGAGTGTTCGCTCGCGCCCAGGAAAGTTTGGCTCTTCCGCATCCTCGCTTGCAAAACTCTCGACCATGTGAGTTCGACAGGAGATGAACAGGGACCAAGGAATGCACCGTAAACCAAAATTTGTTGTTGCCGAGGATTCATCGTAAGGGGCCTTAACCTTTAGCGATCCGGGGCCAATGATATTAGCAGAGACGGTTGTGCCAGCCCAGTCATCGGTTATTGGTTTCATCGGCAGGTGGAGGGGCGTGTACAATGCTTCCTGCCTCTGCGATCCGAGCGAAGTTGGCCCGCCATGCATGAGATCCGGAAAGAAAAGCGTAATCCCGAGAAGCTTCAAGTGCTCCTCTCCGAAATGGCGGAGCCGTTGCTGACCGAGTCTGCCTCGACCGACAATGTCAGCTCTCATGGCATGCGAGTCCGAACACACCGCCTCTGGAAGCGAGATACTCACCTGATTGTGCAGTCTTCCGAGGGAGAACTTTGGGGGCGCGCGAAAGTCGTCTATTGTCAGGCGCTTCCAGCCAACACCTTTGCCCTCGGCATAGAGTTTGTGGCCCGGACAGGTGGATGGATTATGCGGTCATAGGTCTAAGTATTTCTGTTGCGTTCGGGCGAATCATCTTGGCGATCAATTCCACCACTAGATGGGTCAATTTTATAGCCGAGGAATGTTTCCCTTTTGAATCCGTAAATGTCGTGATACTCAATAACGATGTAGGCGCTCAGAAACTCGCCGCGCCTCACGCTGCCCAAGCAAGTCAGATCAAAACTCCTAGACTGCTCTTTGCCCACACCGAGCGGCCCGATAGGTCCAAAATTTCGGCCATCGCT
>Ga0182034_10000827_pt1 | contig 14721 bp, 14 predicted proteins | sample flu12Cox44000172_FD_125972 | JGI IMG/M metagenome (GOLD analysis project Ga0182034, IMG submission 125972) | Lab enrichment of tropical soil microbial communities from Luquillo Experimental Forest, Puerto Rico - flux4day.12C.oxic.44.000.172 | ecosystem: Environmental > Terrestrial > Soil >... | reverse complement strand
CTTCGCTCTTCGAGCTAGGGCGTGTCCGCAAACCGGGTAAGGTCGCGCCATAGCAAAGCGACGCCGGAATTCCGCTGCTCTTTGAACAGAAAGCGCTAAAACAGGTTGTCTGGAACGTCCGTCTTAAGAAATGGCTCTTAAACGGACGCGCAGCGTCTGTTTAAGAGCTCACTAACCCGCAATGAGCGCGTTGCTGCTCAAGCGTGTAATTTTTGCGGGTTAGGTTAAGACGGATTCGCGACCGTCGCTTTTGCAAGAGCAGGGTTGTCCGCCGCGCGATCGCGGCGCCTGCAGCTTCCTTTTTCGCGCAAATCGAGACAGGTCGCCTCAATACGAACCGTCAGCTTCAGCGGGCTGAACCCCAGGCTATTCGCCAAGAAACGTTCGCGCAAAGTGATACACTCATCCTGAACCTGGATAACCTGCCGGCAATCCGCGCACACGATATGGAAAGCTCCCGGAGACTGTTCGCGGTTTACCTCATAATAACGGTGCTCCCGATTCAGCTCCACCTCACGGATGAGATGGCTGTCGAGCATCATTGGCAGCGTGCGGTAGATAGTCGCCAAAGAAATCAGCCGGTCGACCTCGCGCGCTTTGGCTAAGAGATCTTCCGCGTGAAAAGGCTCGGTGAATGAAATTGCCGCGCGAACGATAACCTCTCGCGGCTTAGTAACCCGAAAACCGCCCTCTCTTAAATACGTCAGAGCTTCCTGAAACAGGGCATCTGGATTTTTTTTGAATTTTTCCTTGAACGCAGCAAAGCCAGGAGCGCGTTGACGCTGCGCTGGTAAGGTCCGCGGAGCAATCTGATGCATAATGCACTGCGTGCGCTCGAAAACCATAGATGTTTGATAATAATAGACTTGCAGGCCGCCTCCGTCCAGTCGAACTCGATTTCGCACACGAGCGCCTAGCCCGCAAAAATCACGCGTTGTGAGAGGCCACGCGCATATTGCGGGCTAGAGAGTCACACTGGCGCGCACCTATCTGCGCGCCAGGCGGACAAAAAGAGTTCCTCCAAGAGTCAGGTAAAGCAGGTTAGGAAGCCAGATAAGGACTTCAGGATGCAGATTGGGCTGATGCTTCACGTTGTCGGTCAGCACAATGATGATGAAATACGAGAAGGCCACCACAAGGCTTAGCGCGATCCCAACCGAAGTCTCTTTTCGTTGGGCGGTGACAGCCAAAGGAATTCCCACAAGAACGAACGTAAAGACGGCCATCGCATTGGAGAATCGCTTGCTGACTTCCGTTCTGAAAGCAGCTTCATCCTCGGCATCCTCGCTTTTTTGCAATGCATCCCGCAACTGGCCCAAGGTCATCTCATTTGGCCGCTGATTGCTTTGAGCCTTGCGGAGAAGGTCCTGCAATGAGATCGGCAGTACTCCTTCGCGCATTGTGATGCCGTGACGCATTTTCTTCAAATCGTCCGGGGCAGCGGCGTCACGTTCTTCGTACCGGGCATCATAGACATGCAGCAAGATCTGCTGGTTCTCTTTGTCAACCTCTAGCGTTCCTCTCCGCGCATAAATCACCCGCATCGGAAGATTCTCGGCGTTCATCTCAAAGATATGAAGATCGTGCAGCATCGAGCCTTCTTTGTTTCCAACGTATATCTTCCGATTCGGAAATTGATCGATGACCTCATCGCTCCCAAAGAGCGCCAGAGGATCGTTCGAAGCCAGATCGAACGCGGCGGAGCGCAATTTAACCTCCGCGATCGGAGCCACATAAAGATTGATCCAGAGACAGATCCCGAGGAATCCCACCGCGATAACAAAAACCGAAAAACAGATCCTCGTCATCCCCACCCCATTAGCGCGCAGGGCGACGAGCTCATTGTCGGAAGACAATTTCCCGAAAACAAGCAAGACCGCAACGAGAACGCCCCAGGGAATCGAGTAGATAAGTGAGAACGGCAACAGGTACGCGATGAAGGTGGCGATATAGGTAATCGGCACCTGATGGCTGATCAGCAAGCTGAGCAGATCACGCAATACATTGCCCAGAACAAGAATCATCGTAAGCAGACCGACAGCCCAGAGCACTGCGCCCAAAATCTGGCCACTCAAATATCGATCGATAATTTTCATCTATCGGCTGCCTGGCAGGCTGTGGATCTCGGTGCTCTTACCCATCTGCATCCGAACGCTCATGTTTCCGAGGAAGCCATGTCTTCGACCGGCAAACAGCTGCAGAAGAGATTTCTGTCTCCGTAGGCGTTATCGATACGGCCGACGACCGGCCAGAATTTGTGTTCCCGGGTCCATGGCGCCGGATAGACCGCTGATTCGCGGCTATAGCCATGCTCCCAATTTTCGACCAGCAGATCCTGTGCGGTATGCGGCGCGCCCTTGAGCGCGTTATCCTCCCTGTCCGCCTCCCCGGTCTCGATCGCGCGAATCTCACCGTGAATGGATATCATGGCATCACAAAAACGGTCCAATTCCGCTTTGGACTCACTCTCCGTCGGCTCGATCATCATTGTTCCGGGAACAGGCCACGACATCGTCGGAGCGTGAAATCCGTAGTCGATAAGTCGTTTGGCCACATCTTCAACTTCGATGCCAGCAGACCTCTTGAATTGCCGCAGATCAATGATGCACTCGTGCGCAACCAGACCGTGCCGGCCGCTATAAAGAACAGGAAAATAGGGTGCCAGGCGCCTCGCAAGATAGTTGGCGTTAACGATCGCAACGCGCGTCGCGTAACTCAAGCCTTCCGGTCCCATCAGACGAAGATACGCCCACGAGATGGCCAGGATCCCTGCACTTCCGTAAGGTGCTGCCGAGATCGGGCCGATGCCTGACTTTCGGCCAAGGTCGACAAGCGGATGCGAAGGCAGATACCCGGCGAGATGCGCCTTCACGCCTATGGGTCCGACACCGGGACCACCTCCTCCGTGCGGAATACAAAAGGTCTTATGCAAATTGAGGTGGCAAACGTCTGCGCCGAAATCGCCCGGACGGCAGAGCCCCACAAGCGCATTCAAATTCGCGCCATCCATATAGACCTGCCCTCCGTGGCTGTGAATAATGTCACAGATCTCCGAGATATCCTCCTCGAACACACCGTGGGTCGACGGGTACGTCACCATCAAGGCGGCGAGGGAAGCCGCATGCCGTTCCGCTTTGCTCCGGAGATCCGCAATATCGATATTCCCCTTGGCGTCACATTGAACGGGAACGACTTTAAGGCCGGCCATCGCCGCGGAGGCCGGATTCGTGCCGTGCGCGGAGGTTGGAATCAAGCAGACGTCTCGATGGGTTTCGCTCCGATGCCTGAAATATTCACGGATCACCAGCAGCCCCGCGTATTCCCCTTGCGATCCGGCGTTTGGCTGGATAGTAACTGCATCGAAGCCGGTGATTTCGGCCAGGTCAGCCTCCAGTTCCGCGATCAATTCGAGATATCCCGCGATTTGAGTTTTCGGAGCAAAAGGATGAATCTGGCTGAACTCGGCCCAGGTAATCGGCAGCATTTCAGCGGCGGCATTCAATTTCATCGTACATGAGCCGAGCGGGATCATCGAAGTCGTTAGCGAGAGATCTCTGGATACCAGTCGATGCAGATAACGCGACAATTCGGTTTCCGTATGATACGAGTTGAAGACCGGGTGAGTCAGATAAGCCGAACGGCGGGCAAATTTCTGGGGAATGGTTGAGCTGCAAGCCGCTCTGAGTTCCTCAACGGATAGGGATTGGGGATCACCAAATAATCCGATCAGTGTAAATAGATCCTGGTCAGACACCGTCTCATCAAGAGCTAGCCCAATCGCTCCATCCGGATACAACCGTACATTGATCGACTCGGCGTCCGCCTTCGCCAATACTGCGGCACGCCGATCCCCAAGATTGACGCGCAGTGTATCAAAACGGGGACCGTCGCTGAGTTCGAATCCGAAACGCTTTAAAGCGGCTGCCAAAATCTCGGTCTGGGAGTGAATCCGCACGGCGATTTGTCTCAAGCGGCGAGGGCCGTGGTAGACCGCGTAAGTCGCAGCAATTATCGCAAGCAGCACCTGGGCGGTGCAGATATTGCTTGTAGCCTTATCGCGTCTGATATGTTGCTCTCTGGTTTGCAAGGAAAGCCGATATCCGGGGCGACCGGCAGGATCTCTGGAGATCCCCACAAGTCGCCCAGGCATCTGCCGCCTATATTCGTTGCGCGTTGAAAAAAATGCGGCATGAGGCCCGCCGAAGCCAAGCGGAACTCCGAATCGTTGACTCGACCCGACGCAAATATCCGCTCCAAATTCTCCAGGCGCCACGAGCAAAGTGAGACTCAGGAGATCCGTTGCGGCCACGACCAATGCCTGACGTTGATGAAGCCGCTCCACGAAAGGCGCATAGTCAAAAATCTTCCCGTCTGTCGCTGGATATTGAACCAAAGCCCCGAAGAGCGGGACATCGAAATCCCAGGAGCCATGATCGCCAACAACAACATCGATCCCGAGAGGTTTCGCGCGGGTTTCCACTACAGCTACCGTCTGTGGATGACAGGTATTAGACACAAAAAATGTCCGAGCCGAAGGCTGCTTCCGGAGAGAAAAGCACATTGCCATTGATTCTGCAGCCGCCGTTCCTTCGTCCAGCAGTGACGCATTTGCAATCTCGAGCCCGGTAAGGTCTGTTACCATGGTTTGGAAGTTCAAGAGGGCTTCCAGACGTCCTTGCGCAATTTCTGCCTGATAAGGCGTGTATGCGGTATACCAACCGGCATTCTCCAGAATATGCCGTTGGATGGCAGGCGGCGTGATGCATGCATGATAGCCAAGGCCGATATAGGACTTGGCTACGTGATTTTTAAGGGAGATCGCCCGAAGTTTCCTTAGCACTTCGAACTCAGTTTCAGCTTGGGCCAATGCCAACGCCTTTCGGAATTTAAGCTTTTCCGGGATCGTCGCGTCGATAAGGTATTCAAGGGAATCGTACCCGATATGCCCAAGCATCAGGCGAATATCCTCGAGACTTGGGCCTACATGACGCTCGACAAAAGAGGGAAAGGCTATGCATTTTCCGCTGCCTGAAACTTCATTATTCGACATCGCGGAAGATGTATTAACGGGGTCGGAAAAACAAGTCGGCAGTGGGATGGTGCCCACCAAGGTCTCTGTTTAGCGCCCGATTTATCTCCTCCTCGCCCTCGTCGTCGTGCTCGTGCTCGAATGCAGGAGTTGTAGCAAAGGAGGATCGAGAACGGGTAGGGCCGGATCTCCGAGCCGGCCGGTTCATGGCTTGCGCCGTCACCCTCCCCGGGCGGCTCGGAGATCCGCCCCTACCACATTTCGTTGCACGTATGCGCCTGGCTAAACACACACCCTTGGCCTCGCTGGTTGCCCGCATGGAAATTCATTCATATCTTGGCGCGTGAGCGATGAACCGGTTTTAAAACAAACTCCGCTTTTCCACGAACATGAGAAGCTCGGCGCGAAGATGACCGAGTTTGGAGGTTGGAAAATGCCCGTGTACTATTCGAGTATTGTCGAGGAGCACCGCGCAGTCCGAAATCAGGTCGGAATATTTGACATCTCCCACATGGGCCAGATCGAGGTGTCTGGACCGGCCGTGAAGGGCTGGCTGAACAGAATATTAAGTAACAACGTTGATCGGCTCACAATTGGTCAAGGACAATACACTTTTATGCTAAACGACCGGGGAGGTGTGATCGACGACCTGATCGTTTACCGCCGGCACGACCACCAGTTTTTCCTGGTCGTAAACGCCGCCAACATTGAGGAGGACTTCGTGTGGATGCAGAAGTCTCTTTCTGAAGGTGTGACTCTGCTGGATTGCAGCTCACTTTTCGCCGCCATAGCGATCCAGGGGCCGCGCTCGGCGGAATTGATGGCCGACTTTGGGGAGTTACCGGCTCGCAATCATATCAGGGATCTGAAAATCGCAGAGTGTTCAACGATGATCGCGCGGACGGGCTACACAGGTGAAGATGGGTTTGAGCTCTTCTTTCCAGCCGGCCTTGGGCCATTCGTCTGGAATAGACTGCTGGACCTGGGCAAGGCGCTAGGCGTTAGACCATGCGGACTGGGCTCGCGAGACACCTTGCGGATTGAAGCTTGTTATCCTTTAAACGGCTCCGATCTTTCGCAGGACCGAACACCTTTGGAAGCAGGACTCAGCTCTTTTGTTGATCTGGAAAAAGGCGAATTCATCGGACGGGAAGCGCTTTGGGTACAAAAAAAGGCAGGTGTCAAGCAACGGCTTAGCGCCCTGAAAGCCATTGTGAAGTCGCCTCCATTTCGACCGCACTACTCCCTGCTTTCCGGAGGAGGGCGGATTGGCGAACTCACCAGCGGTACCCAATCACCGACCCTGGGCGTTGGAATCGGCCTGGGATACCTGGATGCGGACTTTGCGCGGCCGGGACAGAAAGTGGAAATCGAAATTCGCGGGCGCAAATATGGCGCCAACGTCGAGAAAAAACCGCTATACAAGAAAGCCACCTGATCCGCCGATCGTTCGTTTCTTCAACAGGGAAGATTTCCCGCGACTGGCGAAAAAAAACCGCTATAGAAAAAGACATGCAAGTACCTGACGATCTCAAGTACAGCGAAAGCCATGAATGGATCCGTTCGGATGCTGGGATCGGCACGGTTGGAATTACGGATTACGCTCAAGATTCGCTTGGCGATATTGTGTTTCTAGAGCTTCCTCAAGCGGGAGCATCATTTCAACAGGGCGAGACGATAGGAGTAGTTGAATCGGTCAAGACGGTGAGCGACATCCTGGCACCGGTGGGGGGCGAAATCACCGAGGTAAATTCTGCTCTTCAGACCAGCCCTGAATTGGTCAACAAGGATCCCTACGGTTCGGGCTGGCTATTCAGGATCAGGCTGGTGAATTCCGACGAAATCGCCTCTCTCTTGAGTTCGTCGGATTACAGGGCGAGGATAGAAAAGTAGGGAAAGGCTCATTGGCAACCGGCGTTCCGATATGGGTAATCTCTGCCTGATTTATGTCTTGGATTAGTTGGCTGGAAGCGCGCATTGGGTTTCTAGGCGTCCCGCGACTGATGCAGATGATCTCGCTGCTGAACGGCCTGGTGTATCTCCTACATTTGTTTCAGCCCACGTACGTTTTCGCGCTGCTACTGATTCCGGAACGAATTCTCCATGGGGAAGTTTGGCGGTTGGTTTCCTATATTTTCGTGCCTGAGATGCTTTTGCGAAACGGCAACCCAGCGTTGCAACCGCTCTTTTTGTTTGTTTACCTCTGGTTTCTGATCTGGATAGGGGATGCGCTTGAGCACGCTTGGGGACCGTTTCGCGTAACGCTCTACTATCTTTTAGGAATGATTGGCGTCACAATTGCCGCATTCTTCTTTGGTGGAGGCGGCCTGTTCGCCTTTTTGTTAAATCTTTCCCTTTTCTTCGCATTCGCGACGATTTATCCAGACATCCAAATTTACGTTCTCTTTTTCCTTCCATTGAAGGTGAAATGGTTAGCGTTGCTGAGTCTGGCACCGCTTGCGCTGGAGTTAATCCTGGGATCTTTGGCGACAAAAGCGGCGATTCTTGTCTCGTTCCTGAATTACTTCATTTTTTTCGCGCCGGCGATGTTCACCAACTTACAAACTCGTGCCGAGACGGGTGGTCGCCAGCGAAAATTCGAGTCGAGGTTGTCAGGAGAGGAGACCTTGCATCGATGCGCAGTATGCAAGCGGACGGAGAAGGATAGTCCCGACCTGGAGTTTCGAGTCGCGAGCGATGGCGAAGAATATTGCGTTGATCATCTCCCGCGTTGAGCCGACGTGCCGTTTGGCTCAACCCGCGTGGCCGCCGCTTCCTCGCGCGAAGAAGCGTTGGAAACCGCAAAGTTTTTCGTAAGCCAGACCCGAATCCAGGATCTTGTTCGCTAGCTTTATCCCCGCCTCCATCCGTTCCACGACTCCAGTGATAACGAGCGCAGCGGCGGCGTTAATCACAATCAAATCGCGCTTTGCACTGTGATCACGATTAGCAAGGATATCGGTTAAGATGCCGGCATTTAAAGATGCGCTTCCCCCTCGCAGCTCGTCAAGCGCAGGGTTTCGAAATCCAAGCCGATCCGGAAACAAGCAAAAGCTATTCAGCGATGTTCCGCTGACTTCACATACGGCGGTTTCGCCCAGCAAGGATACTTCATCCATGCCCGTTCCCGGCGTTGCTCGACCATGAACAACCCACGCTCGTTTTCTACCCAACTCGCGTAACGCCACGCCGTACTTTTCAAGGATAATCGGCGAAAACACGCCGGTCAGTTGAGCTGATGGCTGGACAGGATTAAGAAGCGGCCCCAGCAGATTGAAAACAGTTGACATCCCCTGTTCGGCCAATTTCCTGCGGACGGGTGCGAGCACCCGAAAGGCAGGGTGGTACGACGGTGCAAAAAGAAAGCCGATGCCGGTCCGATGAATGCAATCGCACATCTGAGCCGGATCGCAGGTCACGGGAATTCCAAGGGCTTCAAGAACATCGGCCGCTCCGGCTTTTGAGCTGATTGCGCGGTTTCCATGCTTAACAACGACCACACCGGCTGCCGCCAGCACGAAGATACAGGTTGTGGAAACGTTAATCAGCTCAAGCCGATCGCCCCCCGTGCCAACAACATCCGCGCACGGCCTGCCTTCCAGACCGAGGTCCGGCCGCACCGCCAATTCGAGAAACGATCGCGCAAAGTGTCCCAACTCTTCGCCCGATTCCCCTTTCGATCGAAGAGCAACGAGAAAATCGGCCTTGTCCGCATCCGGCATGGCAGGATCAGCCAGAAGAAGCGAAGCTTCGCGCACCTCTGCCAACCCGAGGTCGACGCCTTCCTTTAACTGTTCAATAAGGTGTTTCAAGAGCGATCAGCCCCGGTTTGTCTGTACCGCTTACCTTGCATGGCGACTACTAGTCTCGCAATATCCCGAAATTTCAGTAGCTTTCTGCAGTTCTGAACGTTGAAACTCATTCCCATTTTGCGAAAATTTCCATCGCGATTTCCCTGATGACATTTTGCCCTGCAAAGATCTGCCTTGCCGTTCGGCTGTCCAGTCCATTTTTCCGGTCTCAGTAGGTCAAAGCCATGTCGCTTCCCCGCGGCGAATGGTTACCCTGTACCATGCCAAAATCGATTCTTATTGCTGGCTGCGGATTCATTGGTCTTCCTCTGGCGCGGAGCTTCGCATCCTCCGGATGGCAGACCTACGCAATCACCGCATCGGCATCGACGGCCTCAAAACTTCGGTATGAGGGGTTCCGCATCGCTGCGATGAACATTACCGACAGAACAAGTTTCCGGCGTCTGGCCTCAATCCCTTTCGATATTGTCGTTCATTGCGCCAGTTCCGGTCGCGGAGGCGCTGCTGCCTACGAAGCAGTCTATCTGCTTGGGACCCAGAACCTGTTAGACCATTTTCAGCCCGGACTTTTCATTCTTGCAGGTTCGACATCGGTCTATGCTCAAACGGACGGGTCCCGGGTCGATGAGGAATCGGCCGCTGAACCATCGAGAGAAACTGGGAAGGTACTTCGGAGAACGGAAGATCTCGTCCTTAGTTCGGGTGGATCGGTGGCGCGGTTGGCAGGGCTCTACGGTCCTGGCCGCTGCGTTCCCCTGCAGAACCTGTTAGCAGGTAAGGCCGTGATTGAGGGCGAAGGAGAACGAGTGCTGAATTTGGTCCACCAGATCGATGCCGTATCCGCGCTTCAATTTCTGGCTGAAAACCACCGGCAAGGAATCTTCAATGCGGTGGATAATGAGCCGGTACTCCAACGCGACTGGTTTCTTTGGGTCTGCGAGCAATTGAAAAAGCCCTTGCCTGCGTACGGCCATCGGGATCTGAGTCGCAAAAGAGGCTGGACAAGCAAAAGGGTGAGTAACCAAAAGTTGCGCTCCCTCGGTTGGCAACCGCGTTATCCTACATTCAGGGAAGGAATGCGCGAAATCGTACATGGTAGCTTGGGAGCAGCGTCGACTAGGTGAAGCGGCCGCGCCGCATGCGGTTTCCCCTCCCCGAATCGGGGCCGGGGCGATTTCCGTTCGTTTTTGCAACTTTGTGTGCTATATTGGGTCCTTTATGGCCATACAGAAGAAAAACGCCTTTTCACGTCGCCTGCCTGACCTAGTTACTGAAGAACTCGTTACCGTTCTTTCTCAAAAAAAATCCTTTGAGTTCAAACAGCTCTTCGAGATTGTGCACGAGAATCTTCGTCAACGTAACGCTGCGAGTGGCGGCGAAGAAATGCTGCGTTTGAGGGCTTACGAGAAACTTCAAAACCTGGTAGCTCGAGGCGTCGTAAAGAAAAGTGGGAAGTCGTATAAGGGTGACTCATCTGCGCTGGCGGCAATGGCTGCGCAGAACACCGCTCAGACGCCCGCTGTAGCATCCAAGTCTTAAGAGAGGTCCTCCTACTATGTTGCAGGATTATCTCCCAATCCTGTTGCAAGTGATCGTCGCGATCGGGTTCGCTGCCGTGGGTCTGTTCGTCAGCGTCCTGGTGGGTCGCGTCGGTAAGCGCAACGCGATCAAGGATTCAGCCTACGAATGCGGAATGTTGCCGGTGGGGGAGGCGCAGCCACGCTTCAGTGTGAAGTTTTACTTGGTTGCGATGTTGTTCATCCTGTTCGATATCGAAATCGTCTTCATGTATCCCTGGGCTATCGCCTATAGGGACTACATCGAAAAATTTGGGTGGACCATCTTCGGCAGCATGCTCAGTTTCGTTGTGATCCTGATGGTTGGATTCGTTTATGCACTGAAAAAAGGTGCGCTCAACTGGAAGCGGTGATTGTCATGGTTCGCTGATTGTTTGCTTGAGAGGTTCTCTGGCCATTCCCATGAGTCCGCAACTGGATGAAGACGTTGTGCATGGCTATCGGCGAGGACGGGCGAAAACTCTGGCAGGCTGAGTCATGGTTGCAAAGCGTGTCTGCTACGAAGGCCGAGTTCAAGGTGTTGGTTTTCGCTTCTCCGTCAGAAGCATTGCCACCGGCTATGAAGTGGTCGGATGGGTAAAGAACCTTATTGACGGTCGAGTCGAGTTGGAGGTTCAGGGTGAAGCCTCAGAAGTTGAAGGCTTTCTAGCAGCCATTCTCGATAGCCATCTGCGGCGCCACATCACGAGATTTGTTTCCCGAGATGTACAAGTCAAACCTGGGGCAAAGGGATTTGAAATCACCTTTTGACCAACTAGGTTTCCCGGTCCCGTCTATTAGGATCCTTGAAAAGCAAACCACCTCATAATTCATGTACGAACACGGAAAAAACTTGACTCATCTGCAACCAGTTTTGCTTTTCAAGGATTCTAGAGAGCTTTTATGAAATATCGTAGACTTGGTAAAACCGGTTTTGAAGTTTCTGAGGTTAGTCTGGGGACCTGGCAGCTCGGGGAGGGATGGGGATCTGTATCCGAAAAGGAGGCTGTTCGTGTTTTGGAAACGGCTATCAATAGCGGCGTTAATTTCTTCGATACTGCCGATGTATACGGCGATGGGCGAAGCGAACGCATCATTGCGCAGGTTTTGGGTGCACGCAGCGAGAAAATTTATGTTGCTACCAAGGCTGGGCGCCGCCTTCAACCGCACACGGCCGACGGTTATAACAAAAAGAACCTCACGGAATTTGTTGAGCGCAGTCTGATCAATCTTAAGCGCGAAGTCCTTGACCTGCTTCAATTGCACTGTCCCCCTACGGAGGTCTACTACCGTTCCGAGGTTTTCAGTGCGCTGGACCAACTGAAGCAGGCCGGGAAAATTCTCCACTATGGTGTCAGTGTTGAGAAAGTCGAGGAAGCCATCAAGGCGACAGAGTTTCAAGGAGCGGCGACCGTCCAGATTATCTTTAATATATTCAGACAACGACCGGCAGAATTGTTTTTTCCACTCGCCAGGAAGAGGAACATCGGGATCCTGGTTCGCCTCCCGCTCGCAAGCGGCCTGTTGAGTGGCAAGATCAACAAGGAGACGCGGTTTGCTGCAGACGATCATCGCAGCTATAACCGTTTTGGTGAACGGTTCGACCGGGGAGAGACCTTTTCCGGGGTCGATCTTGAGGTGGCATTTGACGCGGTTGAACAGATTAGGCGGCATCTCCCGGCCGGCGTGAGCATGGCCGCTTTTGCCATGCGATGGATTCTTCAATACCCGGAAGTAAGCTGTGTTATTCCAGGGGCTCGCAATGAGCTTCAAGCGGCTGAAAACGCGCGCGCGTCGGATTTGCCACCGTTAACCGCCGAGCAGATGGACACGCTCAAGAGACTTTACGAGGAAAAGATTGCCCCCTTGGTGCACCAGAGGTGGTAGGTGAGCTCGTTCGCCGTTACGATTTTGAGTTCGGAGTTCGGGGTTCTATCTTCTATCTTCTGTATTCTGTATTCTGTCTTCTGTATTTTGTCTTTTGTCTTCCGTCCTCCACATTCTACCTCTTTTGATCTCCGGCGAGATGCAGAATGATGTCGGTCTTGGAGATACTGCCAATCAGACGTTGCGAACTTAAATCGTCAACGACAGGCAATCGCTCTGAATTCGCCTCTGAAAACTTGTGCAGTGCCTCGCTCATTCCCAGGCGCGGCGAGACACGCGGAAAATCTTCGTTCATAATATCTGCTGCGATGACGACTGTTTCGAGTTCCGGGCGGTCCAGGAAAGTCTTGACATCGTGCAGAGACACGGCCCCAAGCAGCCGGCTTTCTTTGTCGGTGATGTAGATGTGTTGGAAACGGTGTTGTACAAATGTTTCCGCGATCTGCGCAAAGGTGGCGTTTTTGGGAAGTGTGATAGGATTTATCCGCACCAGGTCTCGAATGTTCATTTCGGCGAGCTGCTGGTTGAAGAAGGCCGCTCCTTTTCTTTCCAGAGACTCCCCGTACATGAATCGCCGCTCAAAGATACTGCTGCAATAGTAAGCAACGACACAATTCACCATGAGAAATGGCGCAAGCGCATAGTCCAGCGTCAATTCGAAGGCCATAAGGATCCCCATGAGCGGCGCGCCGGTTGTGGCCGCAATAAAAGCTCCCATGCCGACGAGACCATACATCGCAGGGTCCGATCGCAGCCAGGGCGCGCTATAAAGAACCGCTTGGCCGTATAACATGCCGATCGCAGCGCCGGTGAATAGGGTGGGGGTAAATACACCGCCGACGACCCCGGATCCAAACGCCGTTGCGGTTGCGATTAGCTTGAGCAACAGGATGGCCAGGATCTCATCCCAGAACCAACCTTGATGAAAAAGGGAGCGCAGCAGCCCCTGGCCGTTTCCGCAGACTGCCGGATTGTAAATTGCAAGCAGTCCGACGATAGCTCCTCCAAGAGCGAGTTTCAGCGGAACCGGTATCTCAATTTTCGAGAAAAGGCGTTCAGCCAAACGAAGCAACCGAAGATACGCCGGTGCAACGAAGCCCAGAACAATCCCAACGCAGGAAAGAGGTATCATTTCCCATTGAGTGTGCAAGTTGAACCCGGGCGACTTGTAAAGAGGCTCTGCGCCATGAAGAAATTGGGAAGTGAACGCGGCGACGACCGAAGCGAGGATGATTGGTCCCAGCGACTCGACGACGACGGTTCCAAGAATAATCTCTGCAACGAAGAAGGATGCCGCGATCGGCGCATTGTACGCACTGGCTATTCCCGCGGCCGCTCCGCAGGCCACCAGGTGGCGCCTCTGTGGAATGGGAAAATTGCGCATCCGTGCTACCAGCGAGGCGACAAGCGATGAAAGCTGTACGAGTGGTCCTTCGCGTCCGATGGAGGTTCCCGTGCTGATGGAAAAGAGTGCCGACAAGCTTTTCACAATGCTCGCCCGCACGGAAATATTACCGCTTCCGACAACGATTGCTTCCATGTAATCCGTAGTCGTTTTTTGCCTGACACTGGAAAAGAGACGGTTGCCGAGCCAGAGGGTGAGGCCTGCCAAAAGCCCGCCTATCGCCGGTACGGCGAGTCGTTGCCACCACGGGAGATGCTCGAATGACGTGATGATGCCGGAATCGGATCCAGTTGCAGCGTAATGAAGCAGGCTGCTGGCTTCGCGGAAGCTCTCTGAGGCACATGCGCCCAGAACGCCCACAAAAGCTGCCCAGATGAGTGTGATTTGCCGTTCACTGAGTCGAAAACGGTCGACGAGCCAGACCTTTATTTTCAGCAGCCGGCGGAATAACGGAGAGAGCCGCCGCTTCTGGGTGTCTTCTTCGGCGTTATCCATTTGGTTCGGCAAATGCAGCGAGAAAGCTGGAAAGATCTGTCGCCTCCATGAGCCTGTCGACGGCTCGTTCTCCCCTCACGTGCCTGGCCAGGAAAGAGATGATCTCAAGGTATTCAGCTCCGGCGTGCTTTGGGACACCGATCAGGAAAATCAGTCTTACCCTGGTGGTCCCGAACAGAATCGCTTCCTTGCAGGTCGCAAAAACCATGACCAAAGCTGAAACACTGTCCGTGCGCGCATGAGGAAATGCGATGCCGCCCGGAAATAAGGGAGGTTCGGTCTCCTGGCGCTCAAAAACAGCCGCCGAGAGGCTTTCGAGGTCTTTGACCTGAGGAGATCCGCCAAGCGAATCGAGCATTTTGCGGATCGCCTCGTGGTCGGATTCTGCTTTGAGATCTCTGATGAAAATTGCAGCCCGCAGGTGCTCAACCGATTTACGACTGATCACTAAAAACTCCTCCCGAACCATGTCTTATAGCAGAATACAGAATACAGAATACAGAATTCAGAATTCAGAATTCAGAATTCAGAATTCGG
>Ga0182034_10000824_pt1 | contig 14727 bp, 11 predicted proteins | sample flu12Cox44000172_FD_125972 | JGI IMG/M metagenome (GOLD analysis project Ga0182034, IMG submission 125972) | Lab enrichment of tropical soil microbial communities from Luquillo Experimental Forest, Puerto Rico - flux4day.12C.oxic.44.000.172 | ecosystem: Environmental > Terrestrial > Soil >... | reverse complement strand
TCACCCCGGAACGTGAACAAAAGTATGCGTTCAGCACGCCGATACAAGAGGACGTCGGTGAAATTGTCGTCACTGGGCCCGCCAAGACGAATGCTCAATCCTTTGATGACCTGGTGGGAACCGAGATCTACGTTAATCCGCTCACTGTCCATTACGCTCGTCTGATGCAGATCAACGACGAGCGAAAAAAGGCAGGTAAGCCGGAGCTTTCCATCAAGTCTGCCGACAGGAGTCTGCTGGAGGACGACCTCGTCGAGATGGTCAACGCCGGGCTACTTCCGGCCACCGTGACCAGCGATCAGCGCGCGAAGCTATGGGCGGACGTCCTGCCTAATGTCAAGCCCCATCCGAATATCGTCCTCTCTACCGGTGGCAAGCTGGGCTGGGTTATGCGGAAGAACAATCCCCAATTTGTGGCGCTCGTCGATGAGTTTGTGGCAGACCACCGGGAGGGAACGTCATTTGGAAACACCCTGCTGCGTCGCTATCTGCAGAACACGAAATGGATTAAGAATTCGACCTCTGCCGAAGAGATGAAGAAGTTCGCCGCCTATACCGAGTATTTCAAGAAGTATGCGGGAGAATATAACTTCGACTACCTCATGATCGCGGCCCAGGGTTATCAGGAGTCCCTGCTTGATCAGTCCAAACGGAATCCCAGCGGCGCAGTTGGGATTATGCAAGTAATTCCGAAGAATGCAGCGGCTTCGCCAATCAACGTTCCCAATGTGAATACTGCCGACCAGAACATCCTTGCCGGTGTTCGAATGCTTGACAACATCAAGGAGACCTACTTCAACGATCCCGCAATCGACCAGGTCAACCGAACCCTGTTCACTTTCGCTGCCTACAACGCGGGTCCTAACCGCATCGCGCGTTTACGCAAAAAAGCTGCCGACCAGGGCCTCGATCCCAACAAATGGTTCGGAAACGTGGAACTCGTGGTCGCGCAAGATGTTGGGCAAGAGACTGTGGAATACGTTGGCAACATTTACAAATACTACGTTGCCTACAAACTGGCTGTGGAACAGAAGCAGCTAAAGGAAAAAGCAAAAGGTATACCCAGCGCGAGCTGATAAGCACATTCCTCAGGTAAGGTGATACTTCATGGGCAAGAAATCAAAGAAAAAGAAGAAGCCTCAGGCAGTAGACACGCGTTCTGTTGTTGACCAGCAGTCTGCTGTCTCCTCCCCACCTGTCAAAATGAAGAATAAGGAGTACGAACCTGAGCTGTTCAAGCTGCAGGTTGAGCTGGTCAAACTCCAGGACTGGGTGAAGAAGACCGGCGCGCGCATTGTAATCGTCCTCGAGGGCCGCGATGCTGCTGGCAAGGGTGGCATCATCAAGCGCATCATGGAGAGAGTTAGCCCCCGCGTATTTCGGCTGGTGGCCCTACCGTCTCCCACCGAACGCCAGAAGACACAGCTTTACTCCCAGCGCTACATCGAGCAGCTGCCGGCCGGTGGAGAGATTGTCATCCTCGATCGCAGTTGGTATAACCGCGCCGGAGTTGAGCACGTCATGGGCTTCTGCAGCGATAAGGAGTACCAGCAATTCCTCAAGGGCTGTCCGATCTTCGAGAACTTCCTGGTCAGCAATGGAATTATTTTGCTGAAATATTGGCTCGACGTCTCGGAGAAAATTCAGCACGAGCGCTTTCTCGCCCGCATCAAAGATCCTTCCAAGCGCTGGAAGCTCAGTCCCATGGATCTCGAGTCACACCGTCGCTGGTACGACTATTCGCGGGCCCGTGACGCGATGCTCGCCGCAACCGACACACCGTTCGCACCCTGGTACATTGTGCCTTCAGACGACAAAAAGCGCGCACGCCTCAACTGCATTGCCCACATTCTGAGCAGTATTCCCTACGAGAAAATTCCGTATGATCCCCCAAAACTGCCGTCTCGACAGAAGTCAAAGGGATATGTCGAGCCCAAATTAAAGCATCAAGTTGTGCCCCAGCGCTGGTAATCGGCCAGGCGTACGGAAAGAGGGACTGCTTGACCACGACGCTGAAAAAGATCGCGATCAATACCGGCGGTGGCGACGCTCCCGGCCTGAATGCCGTGATTCATGGCGCCGTGTACGCTGCACGCAAGTTGGGCGCTGGGAGATCGTCGGCATTCGCGAGGGCTACGACGGACTCCTCGAGCCGGAACGTTTCACCGACGGTGGACTGATGGAACTTCATCGTTCGACCGTCCGCGAGATTCCGCACCTCGGCGGCACCATTCTTGGTACCACCAATCGCGGCAATCCTTTCCGTTGCGTGGTCAAGCATCCCGACGGAAGCAAAACGGAGGTTGACTGTTCCGATCAGGTGCTTCAGCGGTTCCGCGATCACCAGATCGACGCTCTTATTGCCGTCGGTGGAGACGACAGCCTCACCATCGCCAATGAGCTGCACAAAAAAGGTCTCCGCGTTGTGGGAGTGCCCAAGACCATTGACAACGATCTTGAATCCACCACACTCACGTTTGGCTTCAACACCGCCGTAAGTTTTGCCACCGAGTGTATCGATCGACTGCACAGCACCGCGCTGTTGCATCGCCGCATCATGGTGGTAGAAGTCATGGGTAGATACGCAGGCTGGATTGCTTTGCATGCTGGTCTGGCCGGTCGAGCGGATGCGATCCTCATCCCTGAAATCCCCTATTCCATCGAGAATGTCGCTTTGCACCTCAAAAATCGCCTCGAGGAAGGCAAGCCATATTCGATCGTGGTCGTCGCCGAGGGCGCCAAACCGCTCGTGGTGACGTGACCGTGAAGAGCCGCGAAGTCGGACGCGTCGAACGTCTCGGCGGAATCGGCGAAACCATCGCCGCACGGTTGCAACAGCTCACCAGTCAGGAGAGTCGAAGCCTCGTGCTCGGTCATCTTCTCCGCGGTGGCTCGCCAACAGCAATGGACCGCAATCTCGGTGTCGCCTTCGGTGCCGGGGCAGTGCAGGCACTTTCACATGGCCTGGGTGGTGTCATGGTCGCATTGAAGCCTCCCAGGCTCGACTTCGTTTCGCTGGAAGAAGCCGTGGCCAAACTCCGTCTGGTCCCACTCGACAGCGAATTCGTCGTCACTGGCAGAGCGCTTGATGTCTGCTTCGGCGACAGCGCATAGGTCGACTTAGGTTTTTCTCTTGGTGGAAGCACCCGGGCTCCGGATTACAAGAAGACAATTCTGATTCAGCGCGATGCAACTCCTCGGTGCGCCACTATCGCACGTCTCTGTAAGCAACTGCCCAATAGCGCCTCACATCTAAAAAAGAGAAGATAGTTAAGCTGATTCTCCGGTCGCGTCCCCATAACGGGGCCACTCGGAGTGCGCTTCAATTCTCGTTTGTGAAGGAGGCTGCCATTCGCGTCGCATTGATTGCGCCGCCATTCATTCCAGTTCCTCCCCTACGTTACGGCGGCACCGAACTATTTATCGCCAATCTCGCCGGAGGTCTGCGCGAGCGCGGACACGACGCTGTCGTGTATGCCAACGGTGAGTCCGAAATCGGAGTCGAAGTTCGCTGGCTGTACCCCCACAGTCACTGGCCTATCAGGGGAGAGTGTTCCGAAGCGTTAAAAGAGATGGTCCACACGGCATGGGCGCTGCGAGATGCTGCCCGCGACTGCGATGTGGCGCACACCAATAGCCTCTGCGGCGTGCCGCACTCAGGATTCCTGAATATTCCGCTGGTTCATACCATCCACCACGAGCAGGTGGACACACTGAGCGAGTTTTATTCCCACTTCCCCGATGTGCATTACGTCACCATCAGTGACTTTCAGCGCAGAAGAGAGAAGATGCCGCTAATTCGCACCATCCATCACGGCATCGATCTCAACCGCTATATTTGTTGCTCCACCAAGCGCGGATATCTCAGTTTCCTGGGACGCATCGCACCCATCAAGGGGCCGCACCTCGCTATTGCCGTGGCCAGGAAGAGCGGTGTTCCGTTGAAAATTGCCGGCGAAATTCAGCCGATGTTCCAGGATTACTTCAACTCGGAAATCAAACCGCACATCGATGGCAAGTTCATCGAGTACATCGGCGAAGCCGGTCTGGAAGAGAAGAACGAACTACTGGCCCATTCCATTGCCTTGCTCTTCCCGATTCAGTGGAACGAGCCGTTCGGCCTGGTGATGATTGAAGCCATGGCATGTGGAACTCCCGTTCTCGCGCTCCCGGGCGGATCGGTCGAAGAGGTTGTGCACGACGGAGTCAACGGTTATATCTGTCATTCCGTCGAGGAAATGGTCTCTCGCGTTCGCGACATCGGCTCGCACCTCCCTCCGTACCGGGTTCGCGAATACGTTGAACAGAACTTCTCCATGGAACGGATGGCTGAGGACTACGAGCGTCTTTATCTTGAAATCGTCTCACCACACGCAACCGTGGGAGCATCCTCGCTTCTTTCCACGGGCGACGAGAATCCAGCAGCAGCATGAGTATTTCCTTCTTCCCCGGCGAATTGATTGAAATTCCCTCGCATGAAGTGGAGCCTGCCCTCGCCTTTCACCCTCCGGTTGCACGCAAGGATGACAATCTTACGCTCATCGATGGAAAAACCTTTCTTTCGACGTCAGTTACCGGAGACATCGTCCCACCCGGAGCTACCGATGTTGGTCTTTTTCACGACGACACTCGCTTTCTCAGCTATCTCGAGTTGCGAGTCAACGACCGGCCTTGCATCGTCCTCTCTTCGAACACTGAGAAAACTTTTGTCTCTCAGATTGAGCTCACCGCCGAGCCTATGCAGATTCGCGATTCCTTCGACATCGCGGAAAACACCATTCACATCCGACGCCAGCAATTGCTCGAGGCCGCAGTTCTGTTCGACCGCTTCAGGGTGGTGAATTTCAATCGCGAAGAAGTCAGCCTGTCGGTTGAGCTGCGCTTCGCCGCCGATTTCGTCGACGTCTTTCAGGTTCGCGGAACCCAGCGCAGAGTGCATGGCCATTACTATCGGCCAATTATGAAGAACGACGGTTTCTGCTTCGCATATCAGGGGCTCGACGGCATCTGGCGGCAGACTCGCATTGAGATGCGTCCCGCTCCCAGCCTCCTTGATGAAAAGTCCGCACGTTGGGATATCTCGCTCCGGCCGCTCGAGCACGCCGAATTCGAAGTAACCGTCCGGCCTCTCGTCAAGGAAAGCTCGAACCACACATCGCCGTCCGCCGATTTCTCCGCGTGTTTGCGCGAACGCCGGCACCGCTTCAACCGCTGGGAGACCTCCTCGACCTATTTCAGCAGCAACAACAGCATCTTGAACTCCGCCCTCAGCACGGCCATCGGCGACTTCCACGCGCTTCAATTGTCCGACCACGGACTGCGCGTCGTCGGCGCCGGCGTCCCATGGTTCGCCACGCTCTTCGGACGCGACGCCATCATCGCCGCCTATCAGGCGCTCTCTTTGAACCCGCAGCTCGCGATTGACACTTTGCAGGTCCTCGCTCATCACCAGGGCACAGACTACAGCGACTGGAAGGACGAAGAGCCCGGCAAGATTCTTCATGAGTGGCGGCAAGGCGAGATGACACGCTGCGGCGAGCTGCCCTTCGGCCCCTACTACGGAAGCATCGACGCAACTCCGCTCTTCCTCATCCTGCTCTGCGAGACCTACAACTGGACCGCCGATGCGGCGCTCGTGAGAAAGCTGTTGCCCGCTGCCCGCGCCGCACTCAACTGGATCGACAATTACGGCGATCTCGACCGCGACGGCTTTGTCGAATACCGCCGCCGCTCGCCCAAAGGTCTCGCCAATCAGGCGTGGAAGGACTCATGGGATGCATACATGCGCTCCGACGGCACGATTCCACCCGCGCCTATCGCCTCCATCGAAGTTCAGGGTTACCTTTACGACGCCAAGTATCGAATGGCGTCCCTGCTGCGCAGCTTTGGCGATCTAGAAACCGCCGAGCGCCTGCGTCGTGAAGCCGCAGAACTCGCTAAGCGTCTCGACAAAGCGTTCTGGATGCCCGAACACGACTACTTCGCCATGGCTCTCGATGGCGACAAACAGCAGCTCAGATGCATCGTCTCCAACCCCGGACAACTGCTGTTCACTCGCGTGCTCACCCGCGATCGTGCCCGGGCCGTCATTCAACGGCTGATGAAGGAAGACATGTTCAGCGGATGGGGCTGGCGCACCCTATCCCAGGACGACCCAACATTCAACCCGCTCAGCTATCACCGTGGCTCGGTCTGGCCGCACGATAACTCGCTCATTGCTCACGGAATGGCTCTAAACGAGTTTCGCAAGCCTGCAATTCAGTTGTTTACTGCGCTCTTCCAGGCTTCGCTGAACTTCCGCAATTACCGCCTCCCCGAGCTTTTCTGTGGAGTCCAGCGACGCGAGCATGATGAGCCCGTGCACTATCCGGTTTCTTGCTCACCACAGGCGTGGGCATCTGGTTCGTGGTTCCTGATTCTGGCTTCGATCCTCGGTATCCGGCCCAGCGCGACTCGCAAAGAGCTCAACATCATCAATCCGGAATTGCCCGAGTGGCTCAATCACCTGCACATCAGCAATCTCCGAGTCGGCAACAGCCGCGTCGCCCTCGACTTCACCCGCGATCGCGAACGCACCTACTGCAACGTCGTTTCTGTGGACGGCGACCGCCTCCTCGTCAACGTCGCCTTTAAAAAATAGGGTGGAGCACGCCTTCGCAGACTGCTGAAAAAATCGTTTCGCGACGGTTTTGCCAGGGCACGACTTCAGTCGTGCCGTTAGGTCCTCTATTTCTTGTCATTCCGAGCGGCTTCAGCCCGCGAGGAATCTGTCTTTTTGACTTTCCCGCAGGCTGTTCAGGCGTGCAGGATTTATTGAATGGGTGCCCCACACAAGCCGCTTTTGGCTTGGGTGGGTCTTTTCGCAGCGCGCAGCACTAACGGCTGAGTTGGCCCACAATTGCCGGTTTTGGCAATTATGGGTCAACTGCCTTCCTCTCGCCCCGCTGGAAGGTTCCATCTTATTTCCTTCAAAAACTTCCGCCGCAGTAGCGTGTTTTTCCTCAGAGAAGTCGAAATCGACTCGCTGACTCGAGCAACGTATGGCGCGCATTCTTCATAAACTTGGCAAACTTTGGATGACCATGGTGACGTCCACCGCGCCCATTACGGCTGCGACTGTGCTTCTTGCCGCAGCGTTCCTGCAGCGGGTTTCCAGGAGCTTTGGACGATGAAAAAGTCTCTTTTCCCCGCCGTACTTGCCCTGTTACTGATCGGGAGCATGGCCGCTGTCGCTCAGGCGCCAGGCGGACAATGGGGTCCCGGAGGCCAGCCTCCTACCGTCGATCAACGACTCCAGCGCATGGCCCAGGCACTCGAACTCACCGGAGATCAGCAAGAAAAGATCAAGCCGATTCTCGAGAGCGAAGCCAGCCAGATGCAGGAGCTGCGTGCCAACACATCTCTTTCGCAGGAAGATCGCATGGCGAAGATGAAGGAGATTCGCCAGAGCACCGCCTCGCAAATCAATCCCATTCTTACGCCCGACCAGCAAAAGAAATATGCGGAGATGATGAGCCGCATGGGCCGTGGCCGGCCATCCGGCCCCAACGCATCCACTCCGCCGCAGCCGCAATCGCCGCAACAGTAATTTCGTGCCCTGAGTACAGAGCTGTCCGGACCTAAGAGGACGGCGTGGGCCACAATTGCCCGTCGTTGGCAATTGTAGGTTTACCGACCGATCACTCGCCACTGATCACTGCTTTAAAATAACTGGTTGCCGCAACCCCCGGAAAGGAATTCTTATGCCTGCCAGTGGTGAACTCATTCGCATGATGAATTATGTCGACGACATTGCTGCCACGCTTCGCCGTATTACTGCAGCTCTGCACGTTCTGTCTGACGACGAGAAGAAGCGCCTCGCTGAATACATGCGCAAATCCGACCCCAACTACGTCACCATCATGGGGCAGCTCGAGCAGGGAGCCTAACCCCATGCCCGAAATTCGCACCATCGCCGTGATCGGCGCGGGCATCATGGGACGCGGCATCGCTCACGCCGCCGCTCTTGGCGGCTATCGCACCATTCTCGAAGACATCCTACCCACTGCGCTCCGTAAGGCCGAGCTCGAAATCCGCACCCATCTCGACAAGGCTGTCGAACTCGGCAAAGTGACGCAAGCCGACGCCGACAAAGCCATGGGTCGCCTCGAATACGCATCGTCGGTCGAGCAGGCTGCGCGCGAAGCCGATCTGGTGATCGAAGCCGTGCCCGAAGAGATGGAGTCGAAGTTGGAAATCTTCACCCTCCTCGACAAGATCTGTCGCCCCACCACCATCGTCGCCTCCAACACGTCATCGCTGAGCATCACCGAGATTTCCTCCGTCACTTATCGCGCCAGGAAATGCGTGGGCATGCACTTCTTCAATCCCGTGCATAAGATGAAGCTACTCGAAGTGGTGCGCGCGCTCGAAACCGACGACGAAACCCTCGCCGCCGCCGTCGAAGTCGGGAAGCGCATGCATAAGGAGGTAGTGGTGATCAAGGAGTCGCCTGGCTTCATCACTAGCCGCATCAACGCTCTCATCGGCAACGAGGCCTTCTACATGCTCCAGGAGGGAATTGCTTCGCCGCAGGATATCGATAAGGCGTTAAAGCTCGGTTTGAATCACCCTATGGGGCCGTTCGAGATGGTGGACCTCGTCGGTCTCGATACCCGCCTGCACATCCTCGAATACCTGCACAAAGCACTCGGCGAAAAGTTCCGCCCCGCCCCGCTCATGATTCAGTACGTCAAGGCTGGTCGCCTTGGCCGCAAATCCGGCCGCGGCGTGTACGACTACCCCGGAGAAACGAGCGGTCCTTCAGTTCGCGAATAGCGAACCGCGAAACCGCGAACCGCTCCTCGCTAGTGAAAATCATGCGATCGCACTTCCGCATCAGTGATGTCCACAGTATCTGCCGTGTAGGTTTCCCGCAGCGGGGCCACGTGCTCCACCCGCACGGAGACCACCCCGTCCTGGTTCTGAAGCACTCCCTCCAGCAGCAGGAATTTTTCCGACGTGATCACAACTCGATGTCGATCCATGAGATCGGGGGTAAGAATTGCATTGCTGATGCCAGTCTCGTCCTCCAGGCTGAGAAAGACGAAACCCTTCGCGGTGCCGGGACGCTGGCGGGCAATTACACACCCTGCTGTTCGAACCCAGCTGCCATTGCTCGCTCGTTTGAGGTCATGCGCCGAGAGTACACGTGCCTGTTTGAGCTCAGCACGTCGATAAGCCATTGGGTGCGGCCCGACCGTCAGCCCAGTGCCTTGGAAGTCAGCGACCAGTCGTTCTTCCGGCGTCATCGCCGCCAGAGGAGAAGCCATATCCATTTCGGGAATTCCGTCCAGCAACGGCCCGGCAAAACGGGCGGCGCGCTCCACCTGCCACAGGGCATCACGGCGGTGCAGATACTGAAGTCTCCGCTTCAGTTTGCCGGCTGATTCTGAAGGATCGGCTTCAGCAGGCCTGAATTTTTCGTGTTCGGTTATTACACCACCAATCGAGTTCAGAGCTCCAATGGAAGCCAGCAGCACCAGGTGATCCCGCCGTAATTCCGGCACTCTATGGGCCAGGTCGGCAATCGACTCGAACGGTCGCTTGATCCGGGCCCGCACAATTGCCTCTCCGGCTTCTTTGCTCAGACTTTTCGCGTAGCGAAACCCGAGACGCAGTGCAAGCCCTTTGATTGCAGAAGCTTCTGGCTCCAACGTGCACAACCAATCCGAGCAGTTGATGTCCACTGGTTTCACCCGCAACCCGTGCCTCTGTGCATCTTTCACGATTGTCGCCGGCGAGTAGAACCCCATCGGCTGATTGTTGAGTAGCGCGGCCGTAAATGCGGCTAAATAATGGCATTTAAGATAAGCGCTGGCATAGGCAATAAGGGCAAAGCTGGCCGCGTGTGACTCTGGGAAACCATAGAGTGCAAAGGAGGTTATGGACAAAATGATCTCCTCCTGCGCCTCCGGCGGGATCCCGTTCCGCTCCATCCCCTCCCGCAACTTCACCTCAATGTCGCGCATGCGCTTCTCGCTCCGCTTGAAGCCCATGGCGCGGCGTAATTCCTCTGCCTGACCGCCAGTGAATCCGGCGGCAATCATTGCCATACGGAGTAGCTGCTCCTGGAACAAAGGTACGCCAAGTGTCCGTTCTAGAATGGGTTCCAGTGCCGGATGCGGATAGATCACCGGCTCTCGTCCTTGCCGTCGCGCCAGATACGGGTTCACCATCTTGCCGACAATCGGCCCAGGACGGATGATGGCGACCTCCACCACTATGTCATAGAAATGAGTGGGATGCAGGCGCGGCAGACACGACATCTGGGCCCGGCTCTCGATCTGGAACATGCCCACCGTGTCAGCCTGCTGAAGAGTGCTATACACCGCCAGATCATCCGGAGGAAGCATCGCTAAGTCAACGTTTTCCTTATAGTTATCGCGAATTAGGGTGAGTGAATCCTTCAGCGTAGCCATCATGCCGAGACCAAGCAGGTCGACCTTGATGATTCCCATATCGGCACAGTCTTCCTTGTCCCATTGCACCACCACGCGGCCAGGCATAGTAGCCGGCTCCAGCGGCACGACGGAATCCAGTTGCCCCTGGCAGATGACCATGCCGCCGGAGTGCTGTCCGAGATGGCGCGGAAGATCTTGAACCGCCACGCATAGCTCGAAGAATTTGCGGATGCGCGGTTGCTGCAAATCGAATCCCGCATCACGAAACTGGCGCTCCAGCGTGTCGCCGGGATCCTTGTACTCCCACGAGCTCACCAGGCTGGCCAGTCGACCAAGAGTTTCTTCGTCGAAGCCGAGCACCTTGCCGACCTCGCGCGCAGCTGAGCGCCCACGATACGTGATAACGTTGGCAGTCATAGCCGCTCCAAGCTTGCCGTAGCGCTCGTAAACATACTGAATTGCTTGTTCGCGCTGGTCGCCGCTGGGAAGATCGAGATCGATGTCGGGCCATTCGCCGCGCTCTTCGGAGAGGAAGCGCTCGAACAGCAACTCCATGCGGATTGGATCGACGGCCGTGATGCCCAGCGAATAACAGACAGCGCTGTTAGCCGCAGAGCCCCGCCCCTGCACCAGAATGTCGTGCTCGCGGCAATAGCGCACGACGTCCCAGACGATAAGGAAGTAGCCTTCGAGTTCGAGCCGCTCAATCAGCGCCAGTTCGCGCTCAATCTGGCGACGGGCGCGTTGCCAGAGCTCGCCCTGCGCGGGCCGCTGATAGCGCTCATGCGCGCCTTCGTAAGTGCGCTTGCGCAGAAACGAAATCATGGTTTCACCTGCGGGTACGGGATAGGGAGGGAACTTGTAGCCGAGGTCGTTGAGCGTGAAGTCGAGCCGAGAGGACAATTCGAGCGTGTTGGCAATGGCTTCAGGTAGATCAGCGAAGAGCCGAAGCATATGCTGTGGCGACTTGATGTAGCACTCGCTGTTGCGGGATAGCAGACGTCCAGCACTGTCGAGGTAGCGGTGATGGCGGATGCAGGTAAAGACGTCGAGGATCTGGCGCTCTTCCGGCTTGGCGTATTGCGCACCTTGGGTGGCCAGCAGGGGCAGCTTCAGACTGCGCGCTAGTTCAATAAGCGCCTGGTTACGCGACTCCTGTACGCGGTTGTAATGGCGTTGGAGCTCGATATAAACGTTTTCGCGGCCGTAAATAGCGGTAAGCCGTTCGAGTTCGCGGCGGGCCTCTTCCATCCCCTCGTGCGCAAGTGCGTAAGCCAGTGGACCTTCATCTCCGCCAATCATGCAGATCAGGCCTTCAGAGAACTCGGCGAGATCAGCCATCGTGGCGATAGCCTGCGTTTGGGGCAACTGCTCCGTACCCTTGGACTTTTGCGGTAACTTCGCGGGATATTTGGGCGCACGCAACTTGGTGCGGGTGATCAGGCGGCAGAGATTCCGATATCCCTCGCGCGAAGCACACAGCAGAGAGACGCGGGGAAGCGCCGCATACTCAGGCATCGCAATAGAAGGGAGCAGGGAAGTGACCTCCGCGCCGATGTGTGCCTGCAGGCCAAGCTTCTTCATTGCGAGATGAAAGCGCGCGGAACCGTAAACGCCATCACGATCGAGCAGCGCCATCGCGGGCATCTGGTGCAAATGGCATGCTTCGGCCAGTTCCTCGGGGACAGAGGCTCCTTCAAGGAAGCTGAATGCTGAGCGGGCGTGGAGTTCGATGTACATCAGTCATAACTCGCGTCGGCGAACCAGTCGCCGGTAGCGATATCGCGATAAATACGGTAGAGGACAACATCATCGTTTTTTCCCGAAGCAAGTGCGATGTCCCACTCTTCACGATCCCAGACCTGCGCATCTTCGGTGGAGTGTTGGGCAGAAGACTGCTGAGCCCACCAATCGCCGGACGAGCGCCACGGCCCTGCCGACCATAGAATTTTTCCCTGCAATACATCTTTTTCTTCATTTCGCGCTGGCGGCACGAGATTGCATGGACGTCCCTCCGACACTTGCACGCGAACCTGCCGCGCCGGGCGAAAGATACGCAGAGCAATAGGAGCTTCTGTTGCCCAACCCGACAATGTGGGAGAAGCTTCGGTCGTTTGCGATTCCGTTTGCGATACGAAACGCTCCATCCGAAATGCAGCAGGACGGTGCGTGTCTAGCGGCTTTGCAATTCCGGCGCGGCGCTCGCCCACGACACCTGTGATGCGGGCCAGCGTGATCTCCAACTTTTCAGCCTCGGGTGTGACGGGTAGAAACAAGCCGCGCTGTGCCGACCGGGGAATTGCCGGCTCAGCCGTGATCCAGAGCTTGCAGACAGGCGCTCCCGGAGGGTGTGCCGATAAATCCAATTGCAACAACTTGAGAAACACCTTGGAATCGCGCATAGCGACGGGCAAGCGCAGCGTGCGTGCGTAGAGATTGCCGTTGCTGTACTCGAATGAAAACGATTTACCATGGTGGCACCCTTCGAGTTCGCTCCGAGCAGGCTTCGAACACGGAGTATCTTTAAGGAAATTCCTCTGTGACCTCTGTGCCTCCGTGGTGATTGTCCCTGATGGACCAGAGGACGGCAATAGTGCTGTGTGGGATGCACCGGCCAATTCTTCCAGCGTTATTGCCTGTTCATCGCCAACACGCGGTTCCAGTTGCAGGCGCAATGTCAATTCCTGCGCAGCCAGCGCACGCGCTTCGAGCCTTGTACATAGCTGATCGAGCGTCCGATTCAGCAGAAACGAAAGCGGCTCGAGGGTTTCGACCGGCGACTCCAGATCCATTGCCTCTTCAAACCGTACCGAAGGCTCGCAGAGGGCGAGGGTGCGCATGGTGGCTCCGCGCGCGAGGCGTTGCAGGTGCGCACCTGCTTCGCCCAAGCGCGCAGCCAGCGCATGCTCGGGCAACAGCGCCAGAGTGCGAAAATCACGCACACCCCAGCGCTCCAGGGTATCGAGCATCTGTTCGCTCAACTTCTCGCGCTCGCGTGCGGCTGTTGAATTTTCGGATGAGTTGCTGCCTGTAATCTCAAACGAATCGAGCAGAACGTTGATTGGTAAAACGCCTAATCTCCTGGCTTCTTCTCCGGCAGGAATCACAGTGACACCACCGAATCCGCAAGCAGCGTGCATGGCCGCATCAGAATTGGCAGCCACACCGATGTTGGCATCCAGTCCCAGAGTGCTTACGCGCGAAGCCAGTTCGCGCGCTATTGCAGAGGGCGGTCCATAAAGCCGCTCCAGCCCATCGAGATCGAGCAGCAGGCGGTCGGGATGTGTGTCTTCGACACGCGGTGTGAAGGCATGCACAACGTCGAGAAGGGCAGCGTGAGAAGACTCTTCCTGCGCAGTCGAGCGTTGGCGAAGGATGGCCGCCACAGGTTTGGATTGAGCCTTGATGCGCTGCGAATCCAACTCTATTGGAGGAGACTTCTTTTTGCGGTCCGATTTTGCAGTAGCAGAGGTGTCTCCTTCGTGCTGAGGAATAGCGAAAATCGCCGCCTGTATTTTGGTCATTCCGATATTCATACCAAGCAGACGAGCCTTGTCATTCAGTGCGGCCACGCGCACTTGCGGAGGCTTACCATCGAGAACGGCAACGGCGCGATCGCGCAACAGCGGCTCCACGCGAATTATGGCGGCAACGGGAAAATCGGGAATATAAATGCAAGCGAACATAGGACCTTACCAGGCGGCGCGTAATTCGAAGTTGGCGCCAACCGAATGCACGGGCTTGCGCTGCGTCCACGAGCGCAGCACCTCGGCGTGCAATTGCATGCCTTGCAGCAAGGCAGCGTGGCTTATTTCGTTTGCCGAAGGAATGGCCGGCTCTGCATGGCTCAAGACCTTCCAGCCGTGGATTTCTGTCTCTTTCAGGAGCAGAGCTGCATTGCTTGCGCACATGGCTATTCGCTGTAATCGAACAACCAGCGAGGCGCAGGTCTTCGCACATGGTTCCTGCTCCAGGACGAGCAGTACAGTAGCCGTTGGTTCGACTGCGCGACGAAAACGAAACCACGAGGTCAACGGCACGCGACGTGCGCTCTCCGGCGGAATGTCGCCGAGATCGAGTACAACCATGCCGAACCCGCCGCCTTGCAAAAGTAAGTCAGTGACTTTCAAAACCTGCTCGAGTCGTCCAAGAGAGGATCGTCGTGAACTTCTGCGTGGGGAAGAGGAATTGTTATCGCTGCACCGAAGCCATAGCAGACGATCCAGATCGACACCCGCTGCAGATGCCGATGCTGGATCAAAGCTGTCGCTGGCATCGACCAGCG
>Ga0182034_10000818_pt1 | contig 14749 bp, 12 predicted proteins | sample flu12Cox44000172_FD_125972 | JGI IMG/M metagenome (GOLD analysis project Ga0182034, IMG submission 125972) | Lab enrichment of tropical soil microbial communities from Luquillo Experimental Forest, Puerto Rico - flux4day.12C.oxic.44.000.172 | ecosystem: Environmental > Terrestrial > Soil >... | reverse complement strand
TAGTGCCGCAAAGCCCGCCGCCTCAATCCACCGGCACGCCCTGATTTAAGTTAATTAACCATCATTGTGAGCCATCTTTCTCGGGCCGCTCGATCACGAGCTTGGCTACCGCGCGGCCGAGAGCCAGTCCCGTATCGATGTCGCTGCGAAAGTGAATATCCGCCCACGGATTATTGCGCCGTTCAGGTCTAATTGATTTGATCAAACCAGCGCGGATATCCCCATTTTACATACGCAAAACGTTGCGATAGGTTCTTACAGGGCGGGCTGACGAATGGGTCGTAAAGAAACGGCGGGGTGCCCCTCTTTCTCAATGCGGGTAGCGGAAGAATTCGGGCATTGCCGAAATTGTGTCTGAGACCTACATCGCGCTTGGATGAAAACGACCGAAATCCGTAAACTCGTTTCGCCTTCGACTTTTACACAACGGATTGATCGGCCGACGTCGAGAGGCGACAAGCCGCCGCTCCTGGCTTTGGATGGATTGGTGAAGAGATACGGCAGGACGATAGCCGTCGACAATCTTTCGCTGAACCTTCAAGAGGGGGAAGTTTTCGGTTTCCTTGGACCTAACGGCGCCGGAAAAACCTCGACGATTCGAATGCTTTGCGGGCTGGCTCGATCAAATGCCGGGAGCGGCACAGTACTCGGGTTTGATATCTGGAATGAACGTTTTGAAATTCGGTCACGCTTGGGTTATGTACCCCAGCAGTTCAGCCTTTACTCGGATCTCACACTTCTAGAAAATCTCTGGTTTTTTGCCAGCCTTTATGGAGTTTCAATGCGATGGGCTGATTACCGCATCCGAACCCTGCTGGCCCAACTGGACCTTTTTCCGTACAGGCAGGTGCGGGCCGGGCACCTATCCGGCGGATTTAAACAACTCCTGGCAATCGGCTGTGCGATTCTCCACAAACCTGCTTTGTTGGTGCTCGACGAGCCGACGTCCGGCTTAGATCCCTGTAATCGTCAGACGATCTGGAATCTCCTTTATCAGCTCAGCCAGGAAGGAACCACGATCTTTGTGACTACGCACTATATGGATGAAGCCGATCGTTGTACGAAGGTGGGACTTCTCTACAGTGGAAAGCTGCTGGCCATCGGTTCGCCTGCGCAGCTCAAGGAGTGCCTGGTCAATCACGTTCTAGACTTTGAGGTGGATCCACTGATTGCGGCGCAGGCGTCCATGCGAGACCTTCCCGGGGTCTTCGGAACTCGACTCAGAGGCGGGAAGATTCGCCTGTTGGCTCGCGACCCTCGCAACTTAGTAGCTGAGCTTCGGAAGCATTGGCCATTTCCAGCCTTAGCCTGGCACGCTTATGAATTTGGCGTTCCGGATATGGACGACGTTTTTGAGGCATATCGCTGTGGGATATTGGTGGCGGAACTGGAATCCAAAGAGGTATGAAATTTCTAGCGGGTACGAGGGCGTTTATCGCGGTGGCGCTCAAGGAACTGCTGCACCTATGGCGGGATCGTCGAATTCTGATGCTGATCATTTTCTTGCCCCCGGTCTTCACTCTTCTTCTTGGACATGCCTTCGAGCAAGGACCTCTGAGAAATGTTCCCGCGATTTTGGTGGATCAGGACCGCAGCGCAGCCAGCCGAAAGTTTTCTACACTGCTTCGTTCAAGCGAGGTCTTCAACTTACGGCCACTCACAGTTGGCACTGAAAACCACATAGAGCTCTCAGCTAACAATCTGGCCGCGTCGATTATCATTCCGCGCGGTTGGGAGAAGGGCTTGCACGACGGCGAGCCAATTCCTTTGGAGTTGGTACTCGACGGCGCTGACGGTAACACCGCGCCCGAGATCCAGGGCGCAGTTCAAGCCATCCTCGAAGAATACCAATCCAAGGCGCTGGAGTCGATGATCGATAGTCTCCCGGAGGAGGTATTTGATCTTGGTCGGCACCTTCCGGTTTCGGTCCGGAAAGACTTTTCTTCTTCGATGTCTCCCTGGGCAGTCAAGACCTCCATCCTCTACAATCCGGACCTGAAATTCATTCACTTTGTCATGCCGGGAATCGTCGGACTGATCCTGCAACTTTTTACGGTCACACTGACAGCCTGCTCCATCAGTCGGGAACGGGAAACTGGTACTTTAACTCAGCTTCAGGTCACGCCGATCCACAAGTCGGCAATAATCATCGGCAAAGTCCTGCCTTACCTAGGGATCGCCCTCTGCGTCGAAGCAATGCTTTTCTTTCTTGGTCAACAACACTTTCACGTCGCGTACCGTAACCCGCTTCTCTTATTTGGTCTCAGCTTCGTTTTTCTGCTCAGTACCTCGGGCCTTGGCGCCTTGGTATCCAGCTTTTCGCGAACGCAAACGCAGGCTATTCAATATTCCGTTTTCTTTCTGCTCCCGGTCTTTCTGTTATCCGGGGCGTTTGCCCCGCTTTCGCAACTTCCCCTCGGAGTCCGAATCTTCTCGTATGTATTTCCTTTGACCTACTTCTGCCATGCGTGCCGGGAAATTAATCTGTATGGGGGCGGAACAACCAGAGTGATCTGGGACCTTCTGCTTTTGAGTCTGGGCGCACTTCTCACCTGCTCGATCGCGGCTTATCGCTTGCGGGCCGTCGAAGTTTAGCTAGCCCTGACAAATATGGCGTGGTCCTCATTTATGGTTCACACCGCAAAAACTCAGCCCTGGCTTTCGATGGACAACTCATACAGTGACTCCAGAGAATAATCGCGGTAAGGGAGTTTACTTGAAACTCTCGAGACGCCTAAATCACCGCTTCGATCAGTCGCGGTCCGCGCGTCTTCATGGCGGAGGTGAAAAGATCGGCAAACCGCTCCTTTGTTTCTGCTCGAGCGGCTTCGACGCCCATACCATCGGCGAGCTTGACCCAATCTAATGTGGAATCGTGTAAATCGAACAGGAATCCTAGCGAGGCCGTGCCTCAGATCGGCGAGGTCTAGCGGTTGGCAAAGCCACGTGGGAGCAGCATCGCTTGGGTGAAGCGGCCTCGCTCGTAGAATCCTTGAAAAGCAACGCCCATTTGATGATCGATGCACGAAAACGGAAAAACTTGACTCATTTGCAATCGATTTTGCTTTTCAAGGATTCCCGGAGTCAACCGGACACCGGCAAGGACCAAGCCTGCTACACCCGCGACGCCTTCTGTATGCTACATCCTCCCTTACTTGCGATCCAATTTGCGATCCACGGCGTAAGCCGCGCTGATCAGAGCCAGATGCGTAAATGCTTGTGGAAAATTGCCAAGGTGTTCCCCCGAAGGTCCGAGTTCTTCTGCATACAAACCAAGATGGTTGGCATATCCCAGCATCTTTTCAAAGAGGAACCGGGCTCTTTTGACCTCACCCGACCTCGCCAGGCACTCGATAAACCAGAATGAGCAAATCCCGAACGTTCCTTCATTTCCCGTTAGCCCGTCATCGCCGCGATAACGATAGACTAGAGAGTCATCGAGCAAATCCCTTTCAATCGCAGCGAGCGTTGACAGCCAACGCGGATCCGTTGGACTGATAAATCTCACCAGTGGAGCAAGCAGGGCCGAAGCGTCCACCGTATCGCCACCTTTGGTTTGCACAAAGCTCTTCAAGTTCTCATTCCAGAATTCGGTGTGCATCTGCCGATAAATCGCATCCCGCGTGGAGGCCCAGCGCTGCACAGGAGCAGGGAAACTGCGCTTCGCCGCCAGGCGCAACCCACGATCGACAGCTACCCAGCACATCAAGCGGCTGTAAAACAGATGCTGCGCCCCACCCCGCACTTCCCAAATTCCTTCATCCGGCCCATCCCAGTTTTCGCAAACCCACTCCAGCAATCGCGAAAGATCCGACCAGAGTTCGTGGCTGATCGGTTCCCCATATTTATCGTATAGATAAATTGAGTCGAGCAACTCACCATAGATATCGAGTTGTAGCTGTTCTGCGGCGCCATTTCCAATTCGGACAGGGGAACTTTTGCGGTATCCTTCCCAGTGTGAAAGTACTGTTTCGGGAAGGTGGCGCCTGCCGTCAACGCCGAACATGATCTGGAGCCCTTCGTTCGAACCCAGCTCGCGACATCGACCTTCCAGCCATTTGTTAAACGCCTTCGACTCGTTGACGAATCCGAGCCGGATCAAGGCGTAAAGGGTAAAGCTGGCGTCCCGGATCCAGGTATATCTGTAGTCCCAATTTCTTTCTCCGCCGATAGCCTCAGGAAGGCCGAATGTTGGAGCCGCCACAATCGACCCGTGCCGCTCGCTTGTGAGAAGCTTCAGAACCAAAGCCGAACGATCCACGACTTCGCGCCAGCGGCCGCGGTACGTGGACTGAGCGACCCATGTTTGCCAAAAATTAAGCGTTTCCTTGAAAAGCGCGCCTTCACGACCGGGATTGATACCGTGCGGGGTATCTTCATGACCGTCTAAAATCAAAAAAGCTCTCTCCCCTGCTTTCAGGACAAACTCGGAAACGATCCTTCCATCCTCTTTGACCCGCAGAGGCGTTTGGGCACGGAGTCGAATTGAGTCAACGCCATGCGCACCGCTATCTGGCACCAGTCGAACCTCTTCAGGAGAAAGAACCTCCACCCGATGTTTCGCGCGCCCATAATCGAACCTTGGATCGCAGACCATTTCAAATCTAACTTCTCCCCGAATGCATTTCGCGCTTCGGATCAATTGGCGAACCGGTTCACGATTTGGCCCACTCGACTCCACCGAAACCGGCATGTAGTCGCTGACCTCTGCAACGCCTTCCGGAGAAAGAAACCGGGTTAACAATATATTTGAGTTGGAAAGATAAATTTGCTTCGGCCGGCTGGATTGAAAAACAGGTGATAGGCGGAAACGTCCTCCACGCTGCGCGTCGAGCAAACCCCCAAACAGCGTTGGTGAATCGAAATAGGGAAAGCAGAGAAAATCTATCGACCCATCGATCCCGACCAGCGCCACCGTCTGCAGATTCCCAATGACTCCGTAGTTTTCAATTGGCTGATATTCCTGGGACATACTGCGTCAATATAGCTAAGGAGGAGACGTTCGGCATCGGCGTAGAATCCTTTAGAATCCTTGAAAAGCAAAACTATCTAGCGAGGCCGTTGCGAAATGGCGTATCTGTAGAGCCTGATCTTCCCGGGAGTTTTCGTTGAAATTACAGAGTGGCGTAATGCAACATTGCAACATTGCTCATAGTCCCCAACGGTGTCCGGTGTTGGTAGGGCCGGATCTCCGAGCCGGCCGGTTCACGGCTTGCACCGTCCCCCTCCTCGGGCGGCTCGGAGATCCGCCCCTACCACATCCCCTTGCACGTATGCGCTCGCTAAACACACACGAAATGACATTTCGCAACAGGCTCTAGCCAGGTGGTTTTGCTTTTCAAGGACCTGAGATTTTTTATGGACGAATTGACGATATGGGCGAATGCTTTCCTGACCCAATCAGCGAAAGAATATCTGATAGACGCTACAAGGCAGCAGCGACTCGTCTTTGGCGAAAAAACTGACCATGTGCTGGACCCGGGCTCAGGGGACCCTCGAATGCAGGATGCGGAGGTGGTATTTGGACAACCCGATCCGGCAACGATTATGCAATTAAAGAAACTGCGCTGGATTCATCTCTCCAGCGCAGGGTATGCGCCCTATGATACGCCCGAATTTCGTCGGGGACTGAAAGCTCTTTCAGCGATCCTGACCAATAGTTCAGGTGTTTTCGACGAGCCTTGCGCGCAGCACCTCATGGCTTGGCTGCTGGCTGACGCGCGCCAGCTCTATCCCTCCTACGATAATCAGCGGGGCTTGCGCGCATGGCCCCAAAACGATCTGCGAGAAAACGCCCGTCTGCTCGCCGGCCAGACCATTCTGATCGTTGGCTACGGCGCGATCGGGCGTCGATTGGCTGAGCTCCTTACTCCCTATTCCGTTCGCGTAGTCGGGTACCGCCGGTCGCCGCAGTCCGAATCGCCGGTTCGCATTGTTGGGCCTGAAAAACTGCAATCGGCCATGGCCGAGGCCGATCACGTGATCAATATCCTGCCCCAGAGCGAACAGACGCAATCATTCTTCAACGCGGAGCGATTGCGTCAGATCAAACCGGGCGCGCGATATTACACCATCGGACGAGGCGCCACGACAGATCAGGACGCGCTTCTTGGTTGTCTGAAATCAGCTCACCTTTCCGCAGTTTACCTCGATGTAACGACGCCTGAACCGCTGCCCTCAGATCACCCGCTGTGGTCAACTCCAAACTGCTTCATCACTCCTCATACCGGCGGCGGACATGCGGATGAGACGTTACGGATCGTCAAACACTTCGTCCAGAACCTGCGCCGTTTCGAGCGGGGCGAGAGTTTGATCGACAGGGTGTTCTAGCGCGCCGAAGGCGTGAGAGACCTCAGCCCAGGGTGGAGCGAAGCGGCCGCTTCGCTCCACCCTGGGCTTTGTCCTGTTACGCCTTCGGCGTATTTCCGGATAATCTCGTGGTAGGTTCTAATCGAAGTGCACTTGATTACGCTAAACGGTACCGAAGTGGACTTCGGATGGCTCCTCAGTCAACGGCGATTTTCGGCATCGTACGAACCGATTGTGCCCAATGCCAATCGCCTAAAGGCAAGTCTCGCGGGAGTCTGCTAAGAGAAAGGAAACTTGTCACCTTCTGTTTGCATGCTTTGCTCTTGCTGATGGAACCAAAACGCTGCAGCTGGGCCAAAGATCCTTTATTGATCGAATACCACGACACTGAATGGGGCGTTCCAAGTCATGAAGATCATCGGCTGTTCGAGCTGATCGTCCTGGAGAGCATGCAGAGCGGGCTGAGCTGGCTCACGATTTTACGCAAACGACAAGCCTTTCGTGCCGCCTTTTTCGGATTTGACCCTGCAAAGATAGCGAAATTCGGCAGCAAGCAGATAGACAATCTCTTGGCGAATCCGGGAATCATCCGAAATCGCGCGAAGGTAGAAGCCGCAGTAACGAACGCGCAAGCAACGCTGAAGGTTCAGCAGATCTTTGGCAGCCTGGATTCGTTTTTGTGGAACCTGGTTGACGGCAAACCGGTGATCAATCATTGGACGGATTCGAATCAGATTCCGGCTAAAACGTCCTTGTCTGAACGATTGGCAAAAGAATTCAAGGCTCAGGGATTCAAGTTCATCGGGCCTACGGTCGCCTATGCTTTCATGCAGGCGATCGGCATGGTAAACGATCACGAAACCGGTTGCGATCGCCACAAAGAACTTGGGGGTGACTAGAGGTGAACAGCGCGGCGAAGCCGCAACCAAATCCAAAGCTTTTGGACGTTCTATTCTTGCACAGAAGCCTTTTGCGGCGATTCCTATCGTGCGATGGGCAGGATCGAAGCGCTCGACCAGTTTGCTAAGCATCGCCACAGTACGGACCAATATTGCTTTGCCGGATTGAATTCGTTCAAAAGAAACAAATCCCCATGGGGCTCATTCGGAGACGAAGTACGAGCAAAATGGGGCGTTCCGGCGCTCGGGCCAGATTTCTCTCCTGTGATAAGTTCAGGCTAGCACTCGTTGAAGATGATCTCTAAAGTTTGCAACTGCCTATGGAACAAGTGTGGTCGTGGCGGCGAGGATCAGTCATTGCCTCGTCCCTGATTTTGCTGCTGGTCTGTTTTGCGGTTTGGACGCTGATCTGGGAAAAAGTTCTCGGGGCTGTCAGAGCGCAGCCTTCAAATCTGGTGCCACTACCGTTTCTTCTCTTTGTTGCGTACGAAGTCGTAGTGATTCTGTGCCATCTGGCACGGATACTCGTCGCGAAACTGGTCGGCTTCGAATTGCTTGTCTTTACCTGTGGTCCATTCGCCATTCGCATGGTACGCGGGCGCAAAAAATTCAGCTGGACCAATCGGGAAACGATGCTGACCGGGACTACCATATTTGCGCCGAAAAATCTTCAGGGCCTTCGATGGCGATGCATTTTGCTGAATGCCAGCGCGCCCGTGTCGATCATTGTCATCGGCGCCATTTTTTTGCTGATCGTCCGATCGGCTGATCCGGTCCATGGGTCGATTCACACTCTTTTCTTTGCGGCCATGGCATTTACTGCGATCGTCGCAGGCATCCGCCTTCTGCTGCCGTTTGCACGCGATCGATCAGATGATTATGGAACTCTGTTATGGGATGGGATTCGGGGACGACCAACGGCTGAGGCGCTTTTTCTGATCAACGCGATCAAATGCGAAGGACAGCAGGGCATTAGTCCCCGTGATTGGCCGTCCGCCTGGGTTGATCGAGTCGCCGCCTTAACGGAGAAGATCGATTCTCCCGAACGTTTCATCGTTTGTTTTCTGTGTTTCTATCGCGCGATCGATCTGCGCGATATTGCAAGCGCATCGCGTTTCCTCGACGAGGCGGTTGCCAAGGTAAATCCAAAATCGCGGATGTTTTATACTCGCATCATGTTGGAAAAGGCCTTCTTCGAAGCTTGGTTTAAACGAAATGAATTTGCCGCCCGAAAAGCATTTGATCGCGTGCAGGATTGGTCGGTGGTGCCCCGTCACATCTGGCTGCGCGCATCTGCAGCGGTCGCGGCGGTGGAAGGCCGTTATGAGGAATGTCACCGCCAGGCGCAGGAAGCATTGGAAATCGTGCAATCACTTCCCGTAAACTATCGGCTGGCCGTGGAATGGCTTAAAGAGCTGTTGGAGAGCCGCCAAGTGCAATGCTAGCCCGCAAAAATCACGCGTTGTAAAAAGCGGCGCGCTCATTGCGGGCTAGCGAGTCATCGCCTGATATTGGTCTTCGATCTGCGTGCCAACCGCATTGATTTTTTCTTTCAAAGACTGATAGCTGGCCGCCAGCTTCGGATCATCGAAGGCCGGCGCACCGCCGGCGGAGTCCTTCTTCCACGAAGCCCAATTATTTGCATAGAAAGTCAGCAGATTGCCAAAATCTGAAACAAACTCCTTAATGAGCTGATTCTTCCTCTTGATGATATCCCATGGAAAAGAACTTAATAACGCTTTTTTTATCTGTTCTGCAATCCCCTGGTTGATTCTTTGTTGAATCAAAGCGTTTCCAAGATCCAGGTCAGCATTGGTGTACAATTTGTCGACCGTATCTGCTTTTTCGTTGAACTGCTGGAGTAATTGGCGCCACTGCTCCACATCATTTTTTGAGGTGTAGGTATTCGGATTGAGGCGATCGGGTTTTCTCAGATAGGAAAAGCGATTATACAGATCGCCTTCCTCCTTTCGAATCCGGCCCATTACTTCGTCGGCCGCTTTGCCGACTCTCTCACGGAGTTTAGCCGCCATCTCCTGCTTTTGCTGTTCGGTGAATCTTGGAGCTTGCGATCCGCTCGGGGGCGGAGGGGTCGCGGAGGGCGCTGGACCTTGTGCGTAGAGCGTTGAAAGCTGGGGGATCATAAAACAATATAAAGTCACCCCAAAGGCGAATCGAAGGACGTGGTTCATTTTGCGAAGTGTGGGAGCTGAAGGATGGTACGGAGGAATGGTTGTCGAGGATTCTAGCGAGGCCGCGCCTCAGACCAGCGAGATCTAGGGATTACATGAGCTTCTACTCGCTCATGGCTTTGTATTCCTTTTGAATCTGGTCGGTCGTACTGATAATTATATCGCGCAACCGTTTGTAAATACTCGCAGCGGACGCTGAAGTAAACTCAGGTTTGGCAGGATTGGAGCTCTTGACCCAGGAACCCCAATTTTTTTCATAGAAGCTTAGTAGTTTTCCGTGCGCTTCGATGAAATCGAAGATGAGTTCCTTTTTCTTTTGAATCTGATCCCATGGAAAGCCGTCCAGGATGAGCTTCTTAAAGCCAGCCACAACCTCTTCATTCGCGCCGGCGCCCTTCAAAGCCGCATCCAGATCCTTGCTGACATTTGCATAGAGCCCCGCAACCTTGTCGCTTTTCTCTTTTAATTGTTGCAGGACCCCCTGCCACTGCACGATTTCATCCTTCGATGCAAAACTGCTCGGGTCGAGCCGCTCCGGCTTCTCAAAATAATTAAGGCGCAAATAAAGATCGTTTTCTTCAGTTTGTATCTGGTCCAGAACCTTATCGGCGACTTTAGCCAGTTGTTCCAGTTGCGGATTTACCGACGTCCGCGGCGTGGCAGTAGGTCGGGACTGAGCCCCTTGCGCACGCACCGCTGAACCGGATGACGCGGCATTTCCCCCTTGGCCCTCCGCCGTTGCCTGGTCGGATAGAAGCGGACTGATGGCGAAGAGTGTGATGACTAAAGCGAGCAGGCGCCACCGGGCCGATGGATTTCGGAAGTGCGACATCAAGAGAATCATGGGCATCAACTTCTATTGAATGCGAGGCCGTTGCGCAAGGGGAGACAGGCGGAAACTGTCTCTCAAATCCGTCTCGTCCTTGAACTCGAACTCGAATCCGCTATGCCACTGCCAAGGCGCGTGAAATGGCAGGAGGGCGAGTCCGGCCTTTGTCCGGCCTTTGCCAGGCCTTTGCCGGACGAGCAGCGTTTGCACCCACCGACGGCTCAGCAGGAGCTACTGCCCTACAAATTCCGTTGCGGGCCGCAGTCGGGCAGGCCACCGACTGGTGACCGTCTTCAATCTCGTGTAGAAGCGTACTCCCTCCGGACCGTAGATGTAATGATCTCCAAACATTGAACGTTTCCAGCCGCCAAATGAATGAAACGCCATTGGGACTGGGATCGGAGCATTCACTCCTATCATTCCAATTCCCACCTGCTCGACGAAAGCTCGCGCTGCCGCGCCGTCGCGGGTAAATATCGCCGCTCCGTTCCCATATTCATGATCATTCACCAATTGGATTGCCTCCCGAACGTCATTGACACGCACCACGCAGAGAACCGGACCGAAAATCTCTTCCCGGTAAATGCGCATTTCAGGTCGGACATGATCAAACAAGGAACCTCCGAGAAAGAAGCCTTGACTGTTTTCGGTGATAGAAGCATCGCAGCCGTCCACGACAAGGCGGGCTCCCTCTTTGATGCCGAGGGCAATATACGATTTGACTCGCGACAGATGAGCGCCAGTCACTAGAGGACCCATCTCGACGCCGGGAGCGTCCCCTGGCCCCATCCTTAGCGCCTTCACACGAGGCGCCAGCGCTTCGACAAAGCAATCCCCCAACCGATCTCCAACTGCAATCGCCACGGAAATGGCCATGCAACGTTCTCCCGCAGATCCATAGGCTGCACCAAGCAGCGCGTCCACCGCCTGATCAAGGTCGGCGTCGGGAAGCACCACCATGTGGTTTTTCGCGCCACCAAGCGCCTGTACCCGCTTGCCCGCCATTGTGCCTCGCCGGTAAATATGCTCAGCAACAGGGGTCGATCCCACGAAACTCACCGCCTGGATCGCTGGATAATCCAAGAGGCAATCCACTGTGTCGCTATCTCCCTGGACCACATTAAACACTCCGTCTGGAAGACCAGCTTCCGTCAGTAACTCCGCAAGCTCTATCGACGCGCTCGGATCTCTTTCACTCGGTTTCAGAATGAAGGTATTCCCACAGGCCAACGCGATTGGAAACATCCACATAGGAACCATCGCAGGAAAGTTGAACGGTGTAACTCCGAGTACGACTCCAAGCGGTTGCCGGAAGGAGAAGTTGTCGACATCAGTGCTGACCTGCTCGGAAAATTCCCCCTTTAACAATTGCGCTATCCCGCAAGCAAACTCAACCACCTCCATGCCTCGAACTACTTCACCCCGGGCGTCCTCCAATATCTTTCCATGTTCGGCGCTGATCGAAGCCGCAAGTCGTGCCGTCTCACGCTCCACAAGCTCTCTGAAACGAAAGAGAATGCGCGATCGCTGAACAGCGGGTATTCGAGACCAGGCGCCAAAAGCTTTGGCGGCGGCCACGATGGCCTCCTCAACTTCGCTCTTTGTCGCAAGAGCGACCCGGCCGGATCTCAGTCCCCGAGCCGGATTAAAAACGTCACAATATCGTTGCGAAGAACCGATCCGAAGCCGGCCATTAATGAAATGATGGATGTTTGCCGACCCGTCCTCGGGCGCAAGACGTTCAAATGGATTAATCTTGGTTGTCATATCTGCAATCGAATTTGCTTTTCAAGGATTCTGGCGAGGCCCCGACTCAGATCAGCGCGCGGTTTCTCCCGACCAGATCTGCAAAACCTCTCGTGCTTCTCTCAAAGCCCCTCCACCGATCCTCAGAATTCGTGGAAGAGCGATTCTAGCAGCCATAGGATTGTAAATACGGTTCCGTTTTCAATAATATGCAAACCAGTTTTTAGCTATGAAGAGAGAATTTGCGACAGTCAACAATTGCAAAATCGCTTATATGCTGGAGGGCAGCGATCGCCTGCCGGTGGTTGTTCTAAGTCATGCGTTAGCGACGCGTGCGGAGATTTGGGGGTATCAGCTTCCGGTGCTTGCCCATCGATTTCGCGTGCTGATCTACGACATTCGGGGCCATGGAATGAGTGAGGCTGCCGGCGATCCCTACACATTGCCGCTGCTGGCGTCCGATGTTGCCGGGGTTCTCGAATACCTCAACATCGCGCGCGTAGGATTCGTCGGTCTGTCAATCGGAGGCATGATTGCGCAGCAGTTTGCTTTAAGTTACCCGCAGAAACTTTGGGCTCTCGTCTTGTGCAGTACAGGGAGCGTGACGGACGACAAGGCAAAAACAATTTTGGAACAAAGAATCGCGGCGGTTTCGGCTGAAGGCTTGAATGCGCAGGTTCTACCCACGGTGAAGCGATGGTTTACCGGGCCATTCATCGAAGAAGCTCCCAGCACCATCAATTGGGTATCTGATCTCATTTTATCCACTTCGACGAAAGGCTACATAGGATGTTGCCGCGCTGTTCAGGAGCTCGATTTTACGAACCAAGTTTCTCAAATCCAGACCCAGACGCTGCTTATTCCGGGAGCAGAAGATGCGGCCTTTCCAGAAAAATCCTCCCGCATCATTCAAGATCAAATTGCTCATTCGGAAGTGGCAGTCTTGCAGGGCGCGGCTCATCTTGGCTGCGTTGAGCGTCCACACGCCTTCAACGAAATTCTTGTTCGGTTTCTTTCCAAGGCCCAGCCGGAAAATCTCACATAAAAGGCCAAGGCGACGCGCTGATTGGCGTTCTGATTATTTTTGGCAGCGCGAGATAGCGCGGTGACGGGCGGCGGTAGGGTCCGATCTCCGAGCGGACTGCCAGCGTTGGTCGCCTTGAAGCTTCTTCGACTTCGTTCGCGGCCAAAGCCTGGTAGTCCAAAGCAATCTATCCTAAGAAGAGGATTGTGATTGCTTCAAGCCATACGATCGATTCTTCGGATGTCGCCGACCATTACGATGAGCTCGATCAGTTCTACCGCGAGATCTGGGGCGAGCACATCCACCATGGACTCTGGTTAGCCGGGAGCGAGAGTTCCGCCCTGGCGGTGGTGCAACTTGTTCAGCTCGTCGCCGAAAAAGCGCGGATTGGGATCGGGTCACACGTCTGCGACATCGGATGTGGGTACGGAGCTGCCGCTCGACTGCTGGTTCGGCAGATGGGAGCGAAGGTAACGGCGATTACTGTTTCGCCTAGGCAGCATTCGTACGCATGCAGGCTTGATCCATCCGGAAACCCGAACTACCTGCTGGCGGATTGGGGCGCAACAGACCTGCTTCCGGAAAGCTTTGATGCGGCTTTTGCTATCGAAAGTTCGGAGCATATGGCAGACAAGGTGAAATTCTTTTACCGCGCCTCGCATCTCTTGAAATCGGGCGGCCGCATGGTGGTCTGCTCCTGGCTTGCCGCGGAAACGGCCGGCCGTTTGCAAGAGAAATGGCTGCTGAAACCGATCTGCGACGAAAGCCGCATACCGCATCTGTTGAGCGCCGGCGAGCTTGTCAACGCAGCGGAGCGCGCCGGATTGACCCGGATCGACCAGACGGACCTTTCCCGTCAGGTCTCTCGCACATGGTTCATCGTCATCGCGAGATTGGTGAAACGCCTGGTTCGCGATCCTCGCTATTGGTCCTTTCTTCTCGACTCAGGCCATCAAAACAGGATTTTCGCAGCAACAGTTATTCGAATATGGCTCGCTTATCGAACCCAGGCCATGCGATACGGAATTTTTACGTTTGCGAAATAAGCGCTTTTCACGCGTTTTGTTATATTTAGTCCTATGGATTGGCTGCAAACTCTCGTCTTGGTCGTTCCGGGATTCGTGGCATGCGCCGAGTTTGGGTTTCTCGTATTCGCGCGGCCGATCCTGCGCCGGCTGCCCGAACAGTTTCAAGCGGAGGTCGAAAAGGGAGTTGTTCGGACGTATGGCCGGGTGATGCCAATTTTTACGGCGATCTCTGTCATCCTGATGCTTATTTATACGCTTCGGCTAACCCAAAATAATGCAGCAAATCGGGCCGCTTGGATCGCCGTTTTTTTCTTTTCAGCCGCTATTGCGACTTCTGTCTGGTTGAACCAGCCAATCGAGCAAGAAATATCTAACTGGAATTTCGAACAATTACCGGCTGACTGGAAATCTGTCAGGAGACGCTGGGTTATTGCTCAAGGCCTACGCTCTTCTTTCCAATTGGCGGGGTACGTACTCTTTTGCGTCTCGATCGGAGCGCGATAGAGCCCGGTCGGCCAACTCCAAAATGGTAGGGCGAATGGCTCGCGCCCTCGCCGGACAAATCAATTTTCCGGGAGCCTGCCTCGCCGCTCAAAGACCTTAGAAGCGCCCCTCCGCTTAGCCTAGCCTGCATTGATCACAAATTTTAGCGGGAAATTTGCCTTTGGATGAGGTTGCGTGATCAATTCAGGCTCTGGCAGCGGAACTCTCCGGCTGGGCCG
>Ga0182034_10000815_pt1 | contig 14762 bp, 12 predicted proteins | sample flu12Cox44000172_FD_125972 | JGI IMG/M metagenome (GOLD analysis project Ga0182034, IMG submission 125972) | Lab enrichment of tropical soil microbial communities from Luquillo Experimental Forest, Puerto Rico - flux4day.12C.oxic.44.000.172 | ecosystem: Environmental > Terrestrial > Soil >... | reverse complement strand
TCGATCGCTCCGGTATCGTCAACCTTGGGAAGACTTCCCATTCAATCATCTGGTGCTGGCGTTCTTGGTTGCTGCGCGCTTCGCGGATCCGATCGTTTCACTCCAACCGTATCAATTCGCCATAGACAGCTCTGAGTTTTGGCGGTGCACATTGGTGAAATAACAATTCGCCATAGACACGTTCCAAATATCTCTACTGCGCTCTCCGAGCGTCATTTCCACAGCGAATTGTCGAATCTCCGGCATATTTCTAGGTTTTAGTCCCTCTAACGGGCGCTGGGAACCAAATGTGGGCGTCTCAAAAATCCGCGCAGAACGAGCGCTCTTACAGATTGTTGTTCAGAGCCGACAATCCTTCCCTAATCCGATTACGGAAGAGTTGGCCGTCATTCGAAACTCGATGTGGCAAAAGTGCCTTTGCCACCCCTCCGTCATTGGGACTTTTCGCGAACGAAGCGAAGCTCATCGAAACTGCTCTTCCAACGAATCGATGTGACTCGGCAAGTGGAGTCTCGCTCCTCAGCGGTAAGGTCTGCGGATTCAGAGGGAACATATATGGCGCGATCACTCAGAGTTCGCACAAAGAAGTCCCTCTGAAAACCCAGCCACGAGAGCAGCAAATAGCTCCCGCGCACTTTTAGATTGAATGCGAGTCGCTCGTTTGCACGATAGTTTCCCGCGAGGCAGCTAAGCTTGTCGGCAGAAACTGCGGCGCTCTTGCGGATCACAGCTGCCGGCAATGATTCGCCCAGGGCAATGGCAGCGACATCCTTTGCACAGCTCGTAAAGAATCCGCTTTCAACATTCGATAAACAAACGACATCCAACTCCTCCGCCGGAAACGTAAGTATGGCTGCGGACGCGCCAGAGTGGAGACCAGTCTGTTCGATTGCAGGTCGTCCGAAGTAGGTTCTTTTGCCCCATCCGTAAGGATATTCACCGGGAGGCCGCGTAAACAGCGAATGCTGCCTCGCCTCGCGCAACCACAACAGCAGATCGTTTGCAGTAGACGAAGCAGAGCCTGCTCCGGTCGTATACGAGAGATCTTCGACAGGGATGTTCCAGACGAGGTCCGGCGCTGGGCCCGGCTGATACTTGTGCACTCGTCCTGGAATGATCTCCTGTGGCGAGAAGTTTCCTGTTTCCGTCATGCCTAGTGGCCTAAATATCTGCTCTTCAAGGAATTTGTCGTGGCTCCTCCCAGATACTTTATCGATCACAGGAGCCAGGAGGATATATCCCGAGTTGCTGTAGCTTTCGCTTGTGCCCGGCGCGAAAGAGAATGGCTGCTTTCCAATTTCATGGGCAACTTCCTGAAGTGAATGCCTTTCTAGGATCCACGGACCGGAAGGGAGTTCGCCCAATCCGGCACTGTGTGACAGCAGGTTGCGGATTGTGATCTCGTGCGCTCGGGGGAAGTCAGGAAGGAATGTGTCTAAGGTTGAGTCAAGATTGAGCTTCTTCTGCGCGAGCAGAATTGAAATTGCCGCGGCAGTGAACGTTTTAGTGATTGACGCAACCTCGAATCGCGAGTGAGCGGTAAAAAGCGTGCGATTCTCAAAATCGGCGAAGCCAAAACTCTCCTCATAAATCGCCTTGCCTTGCCGTCGCACTCCGACCGTACCGCTGAAGTCTCCGTTGGCTGCGCGTGCCGCGAGATACGTGTGCAGCCTCGTCTCCAGTGCCGGCGTGCCAGCACCTTGGGCCCGTATTCGGTGTGCAAAGCAAATAGTTGCGAGGCAGCCGATACCTCCCCACAAACAAGTCTGTCGGAACCGCGTCCCCCATGTCCCTCTGGCTCCGTTTCGCATGACTCCGCCCTCCAAGGTATCGAAGACAAAAGAAACATTAAATCAAGTTGCGAAAGAGGGTCATTTTACTCCCATTGGATTCGCAAACCCGGTGCGTCCGCGGTGAGCTCTTCGTCGAATCAGCTTAGGCTACCGGCTAACGCCGCGGGGTCTCACAGCCCAATCGCAAACCGCGTCTTAGTCGCCTAGGCGGCTGTGAACAGTGCGCAATGGGCGGGGGGCTCTGGGCGGATGGTCGGCCACTCGGACGCTGTCCCCGCCGCGTGGTGGCCAGCAAAGACCTCGGCAGTCGCAACTGCTTGCACTCGAACCGGTGTAAATTAGCTTCCCGCGAAGCGATGCGAGTTGCGGGTGCGAGTTTAATTCCTGCCCGCTTGGGGTAAAGATATGAACTGGATGCACCTAGCTTTGATTACGATTGGCGCTGGAATTGTAACGTCGCTGACGGATTGGTTCTTTGCCGGTGATTGGCTCCATCGCCGTTGGACGTACCCTGAAATCTGGCGGCAGGGGGCCGACGCAAAGGCGATTGCTCTGACCAGCCCGCTTCCCTTTTTGACTTGTGGAGCCTTTTCTTATGTTGCCGCTCGCCTGGGCATTCATTCTGTCGGGGGCACGATCAAACTGGCCGTTGCCATGTGGTTGATCAGCCCTCTGCCGCTGATCCTCACAAATGCGGCGTTCATGAAGCTTCACCGGGTATTCGTAGTTTCTTATCTGATAGGCTGGCTAGTGAAACTTGCCATCGCCGCGGTTGCAGTAGGCTGGTTCCTTCATTGAGGGGCCGACCTAATTCGCTTCCTGGTTTTCTGCCCGTAGATAGCCGCAAAGATGTCTGGGTTCGGAAAGCCTGTTCATAAAGTCCGCAATTCGCGGACTCTGAGCCACGCCAGTAACGCGAACGGTGTCATGACCAGAAGCGACATTAGGACGCAGCTACGGAGGATATCGGCTGTAATCCACTGTTTTCCCGACGCATCAGTGACGACAGGAGGAGCCATCGGTAGTCTGAGAATGAGCGTATTGCCTACAGCACAGACACCATAGAGATAAATGGCCGCGTTCCAATAGCTCCGCGACAGCGGCCCTGTAAACGCCGATTTCGATCTGCAACAAAGGGCAAACGCCTGATAGTAAAGATAGGCAGTCAGAAACCAGCCGAAGAAGTTGGTCAGTGGCACGCCGAAATAGGCCCCTCCTTGCTGCCATGTCCACACATGGTCCAACGTCGACCAATTCGGGTCCATGGATAGGTCCCACGAAAGCATGATGGAACTTGCAAGCAGAGGCAACGCGAGAACGCGTGCACCCGTTATTGGCTTATCCAGATAGCCGAGGATGAGGAGAGCCAATATCCACGACACGTAACCGATACCCAAGTAGGCAAGAGCCAAAAAGAAAGGCACTTGGAGGATCTTCGGGCCCATCACTTCCGTGAAGTAGTAGTGCCCAAAGGGAAAGCCCGTGCGAAGGCTGATGCTCTCGGCAACAGCTCCGAAGCCAAGGCAAAACACGGCAAAGATCCACATGCCCTTCACTCGATAAAGTATGCTGCCGTGAACGAAGGCAAAGACAGCAGGGGGAACAACGTGCAGAATGACAATCAGCAGCGACGGTAGTCTATCAGCGTAGAGCTGGCAGAAGCGGGCCAGCATATAGAGCAGCAACATTCCCCATAAAAGATAGGCTTGCGATCGCCTGACCTCGATAGAAATCGCCATGCAGTGGAAATACTATATTTCCTGTGATCCATCCAGGGTCCGGTTGCGTCGGCAACTCCGTCGAAAGAGGTGCGCAACTCATTTAGAATCAATGAACCTCCGGACACCATTTCTCATTCCCATGGGTGGGCCGAAGGCCCATGCGGAACTCTTCCCCAATTCCGAGCTTTGTCCGGATTGCCCGTGACACGGGAGGAATAGCGAACCACGATCAGGCTGACTCAGCAAGCAACTATCGTTTCTCTGTCAAGCGGCTAAGACTCATCTCTGCAGGTGGTGGCTTTAAGCCCAGCACCGCCTCGGAAACCATTTCTCCCATTACCGGGCCATGCTTGAAACCGTGGCCCGAGCCCCCACCAACAATCCAGACGTTTTCCGCTTCGGGGTGGTGATCCAAAATGAAATTGCGGTCTGTGGAGTTTTCGTACTGGCATACCCGGCTCTCAAGCAGCGGAGCTTCAGCCATCGCCGGGAATCGCATCCGCAGATAGATACGCGCTGCTGTCAGTCTCTCTTCGGAGATCTACGTTCCATCGTGCTGGGATCAATAACTGGTCCGCGCGTGTCGTCTGCGATCTTGAAGCCGCGCCAATGGTTTCCAGGTACTCCGAAAAAAGGATGCCTGCCTCCGTCAATCCAGGTCGGCAGTTGCTCTTCGTTGAAGCGCTGGTCCCCAGCAGGTGTGCCGAAGAAGAAGACCTCCTGACGGGTTGGAGTGATGCTGGACGCTAAGAACGGGAAGACTTTGCCAAGCCATGGACCAGGTGCAAAAACATAAAAGTCAGCCTTCATGCGCGCAAAGGTGAGAAGCCTCGCAAGGTCGCCCAGCTGGATTTAGATCATCGGCGGGCCATGGAAAAGGAAATCACCACGCGGGCGATTGAATTCATAAAAAGAAACGCGAGCAACAGCAAACCATTTTTTGCATATGTCTCATTCTCGCTTTTTCACATGCCAACACTACCGAATCCGGAGTTCGCGGGTAAGACCGGGAACGGCGATTGGGCGGATTGTCTCGCCGAGGATGGACTATCGCACAGGGCAGATTCTGGGCGCCATCAAAGAAGCCGGTGTCGAAGACAATACCATTGTCATCTTCACCAGCGACAATGGTCCAGAGGCTACTCACCCTTGGGAAGGCGACAGTGGCCCTTGGAGGGGTACTTATTTCACCGCAATGGAGGCCTCGCTGCGTGCACCTTTCACCATTCGCTGGCCGGGCAAGATTCCCGCCGGCCGTGTAAGCAACGAGATCGTCCACATGGTGGACTTGTTCACAACTCTTGTCGATCTAGGAGGAGCTGAAGTCCCTAAGGATCGGCCCATTGACGGCGTGAATCAGACGGATTTTTTCCTTGGCAGACAGGAGCGCTCGAATCGCGAAGGATTCCCCGCCTATGTGGCTGATCGGCTGCAGGCAGTAAAGTGGCGGAATTGGAAGATGCATCTCATCTGGCAGCTGAACATGTACGACGCGCCCCAGAGACTGCCGCTTCCCAAAATCATTAACTTGTTGACCGATTTGAAGGAAGAGAACGACGTTCTCATCCAAGATGGTTGGGTGACCTATCCGATGATGAAAATCGTCAATGACTTTGAGGAGAGCTTGAAGAAATATCCGCCGATCAAGATGGGCACGCCCGATCCATATCAGCCTCCAACTGAACAACCGCCGCAGCACTAAGTAGGGGAAGAGCGGCGGTTCAACGGCTTGGGAATGGCGACCTGCGATTGCTGGCGGATGGTCGGCAAGAACGAAGCCGCTAACCGGAAACTGACAGCGGACTGCTCGCCAACTTCCGTGTGGCCCGTCATCCGCCCCAAATCGGTGCGACCAGCTTTGAAAGTTCCCGCAACGGGATTTCGGTGCGTCCGATCCCCTGCAACCGCCATACACACGCACTTATTGTCGTGAATGTCGTTCCGCTCTAAGATCATGTGAAAGGTAGACAGTCTGCTTGTTCCTATTGAACCTGGGGCATTTAAGGGGCATTACCTGCCAGCTTGGGCTAATGTGGCGCACGGGGACACAAGATGGAAGCTGGCTCTTCATTACCTGGGAAATTGCAGAGCCGCTGTTGCATCGCAGGCGGCGGCCCCGCCGGGATGATGCTGGGATACCTCCTAGCGCGGGCGGGAATCGAAGTCCTCGTTCTGGAGAAGCACGCCGATTTTCTGCGAGACTTCCGCGGTGACACCGTTCATCCCTCTACTCTCGAGACTTTGCATGAACTGGGTTTGCTCGGCGAATTTCTGAAGCGCCCACATCAGGAGGTCAGTCAAGTCCGCGCCCTCATCGGCGGGGAGCCTACCCTTCTGGGTAACATGTCTTATCTCCGAACGCGGTGCCGCTTCATGGTGCTCATGCCACAGTGGGAGTTTCTGAATTTCCTCTGCGAATATGGGCGCCCTTATCCCTCCTTCCGAGTGAGAATGCGGACCGAGGTCACTGGACTCATCGAAGAGAATGGCCGGGTCGTCGGAATTCGCGCGAACACCCCCGACGGTCCATTGGAAGTTCGGGCTGACCTGGTCGTAGGGGCTGATGGCCGAAACTCCGTGGTCCGAACGTGCGCCGGTCTTACCGTCGAAGACGTTGGCGCCTCAATGGATTCGCTCCAGCTGCGATTGTCCAAGCGTGCGGACGATCCGCAGCTGTTCCTTTACTCCGATCGCGGCAAGACGATGGTGACCATCGATCGCGGAGACTATTGGCATTGCGGTTTTGGAGTTCCTGAGGGAACCGCGGAAAAGATGCGGGCGACGAGCATCGGAGACTTCCGGGCGAGCGTTGTGGAGGTCGCCCCGTTCTTGCGGGATCGCGTGGCAGAACTGCGTGACTGGAGCGAGGTGAAATTGTTAACCGTTAGGGCGGATCGCCTGCGGAAGTGGCATCGGCCCGGTTTGTTGTGCATCGGCGATGCGGCCCATGCCATGTCCCCAATCGGAGGCGTGGGTATCAACCTGGCCATTCAGGACGCCGTGGCCGCAGCCAACGTGCTGGCAGAACCACTTCGCAAAGGCACGGTGAGCAGCGACCATCTCGCAAAAATACAGCGTCGCCGCTCCTTTCCTACACGCCTCACGCAGCGCATGCAAGCAATTATCCAGAAGCAAGTCTGGCGTGGGCTGAATAAGCCGCAGGCCGCTCGGCCTCCTTGGCCCCTACGGCAGCTGGAACGAACGACGCTCCCGTGCCGGATGCGCACACGCTTCATCGCTGTGGGTTTCCGCCCAGAGCACGTGAAGACTCCCGACGTCTACAAATGAAGATGTCGGTGCTGGGCGAGTCGTCGGCAAACCGGAAACTGAGATGGGACCGGTCGCCAACTTTCGTGTAGCCCGTCATTCGGGATTGATCCCCCGTGCAGCCATTTCTCGACTGGCTCTTGGTACGTCTAGGGAGCACAGCTTTTGCTATAGGAAGACTATAATCCCAGGCAACCCGTAGCCCTTAACCCTGGCCACGGGCTTGGGCTCTATGAGATCCAGTCGGCGCTCAGTGCAGTCGGGAGGCACGAAATGTATCTCCCGACACCTGCGCTAGGGCCGTCTAGCGGGAGGTCGCTGTGTGTCTGCAATGGACGTCTTCTTCTGCGCCATTGCCATCTGCGCAACCAAAATTGGACGACGATTCGTCGGCACAGAAACGGACCCATTTCAAGTCATCCAGGTCACGGCCGAAAAACTGGCAAACTGAGAGCTATCTAGGTGTTCATTAATCTGCCACCTTGGAATGAGAAGTTTGCTATGAGCCCAAAGAATCGCGAAAGTGACAAGGTTGGCATCGTGAGGCGCCCGTCCGAGGAGTAAAAAAAGTTTACCCGCTGGCACCTCGCGTTTGGCATTGATTCATAAAGCCTTGATTTCCGCCCCGGTGGCATTCTCCTTGACGGGAAAGGAGAGAGAGCGTACTCTCCTTTCCCAGATAGGGGAGAGCCTTTGACGAAACCGGTTGAACTCCCGCAGGGCACACTCGAGATGCTCATCCTCAAGGCCGTCTCGCTGGGTCCGCTGCATGGCTACGGCATCTTGCTGCGCATCCAGCAGATCTCCGGCGAGCGTCTCGAAATCCTGCAGGGTTCCTTCTACACCGCCATTTATCGTCTTGAGCGCCGAGGCTGGATCAAAGGCGAGTGGGGTGAGTCGGAGAACAATCGCCGCGCTCGCTTTTACTCGCTCACCACTGCCGGTACGCGTCAGCTCAAGGCCGAGACTGCCAAATGGATCGACATGGCCGCTGTCGTCGCCGGCATTCTCGACACGAAGGCGGAGGAGATATGAGTCTCCTCGCCGCAATTCGCAAGCTCTGGCACTCCGTAGCGCCACGCTCCCACAGCGACGTCGAAGAAGAGTTTCGTTCTACCCTCGAAGCCTACCAGGAGGATTTAATCCGTCAGGGCCTCCGCGAAGAAGAAGCCCGCCGCAAAGCCCGCATCGACCTCGGACAGCCCGCCGCCCAAAATGAAACTTACCGCGACGCCATCGGCCTCCGCCTCTTCGATGAGTTACGCGCAGACATCCGCTACGGCCTTCGCGCCCTGCGCCGCAACCCTGGCTTCGCCGCCATCGCCGTGCTCTCACTGGCGCTCGGCATCGGCGCCACCACGGCGATGTTCTCGCTCATGTACGCCGCCCTGCTGCACCCGTTTCCCTACGACGGCGCCGACCGCATCATGAACCCCGTCTTCATCGACGAGCAACATCCTGACGAACCTATCTGGTTTGGCCTCAGCCAGGCCCAGCTTGATGACCTGCGCCTTGCAGCCCCGGTTGATTCGGCGCTTGGCTTCAACAACGGGCACATGGAGATCACTGGTGGCGCGCTGCCGGAAGATATTTGGGGCATCTACCTCACGGAGAATGCCAGTACTTTCTTTGGTGTGCGCCCGCTTCTCGGTCGCAACATCGAGCCATCCGATGGAAAGAACGGCGGCCACTCCGTTGTTGTTCTCAACTACGGCTTCTGGCAGCGCCACTTCGGCGGCGATCCCCGCGTCATCGGGCGAACGCTGGAGGTCGATCACGCCCCCTACACCATCATCGGGGTCATGCCGCGCAGCTTCGCATTTAATGACCTCAACGGTGTCCGCGGTGTCGGCGATGTCTACCTGCCGGCCAGTCTAATGCGGGGTCTTGCCAATGTTCCGTATTTGGCATACCTACCGTGGATCAAGCTCCGGCCTCACGTCACACTTGCGGCCGCCAATGCTGCGCTCGAGCCCATTGTGCGCCAGTTTGCGAAAGAGCATCCCGAGCGCTTTCCCGATCACTGGCATCTCGCGCTGCAGCCCATCATCGTGCCATTCCAGCAGGAAATCGGCCGCACCCTCAAGCTTCTTCTCGCAGGCGTTGTCCTCTTGCTCATCATCGGCTGCGCCAACTGCTCCATCCTTCTACTGGCCCGTGGCCGCGCGCGCCGGCATGAGCTCGCCATCCGCAGTGCGATCGGCGCCAGTCGCTGGCGCATCGTCCGGCAGTTGCTCGTCGAAGCCATCGTCATTTCCTCGACCGGCGCCGTCCTTGGCGTTGCTGCTTCATACTGGCTCGCAAGGCTTCCTTTATTGCTTTCTCCAGATTCTTTTCCAGCCGAATCCGTGATCCGCATCAACGCTCCCATTCTCGCGTTCTCGGTAGCGCTCGCGCTGTTCTGCGGCATTGCCTTCGGTCTTGTACCCGCATTGCGACTTTCGCGTCACGATTCCGCGCGTATGCTCCCTGGCAGGCATTTTGGCGTTGTCGCTGCTCCCGCAAAGCATCGCTGGAGCGTTCTCATCGCCGCGCAAGTCATTCTCACACTTCTTCTCATGGCCACTGGGGGCACGGCCATCCGCAGCTTTCTCCAGCTCATGCGGATGCCGCTGGGCTACGATCCCACAAATGTCATGAAGCTCGGAATGAATCTGCACGTCCTAGACCCAGGCGAGTGGAGCGGCATCCAGCCACGCGAAGCGCGCACCGGTTACATCGAGCAGATCCGGGAAAAAATCGCATCCGTCCCCGGTGTCTCCACTGTAGCTGCGGGCAGCGTTGTCGGCACCGATGCCGCGCCGCCCTATTCTGGCGCTGAGAACTCCTTCGATATTGACGGAACTCGCGATCGCGAACAGCCACAGGCTCGTGTCATGCTGGTCGACCAGCGATATTTCGCTGCGCTCCGCATCCCTCTGCTTCAGGGTCGCATCTGGAATGCTGATGAAAATGCACGCGGAGACTTCATCGCGATGGTCAATCACGCTTTCGCCATGCGCTATCTCTCCTCGTCCAATGCGTTCGGCCGGCAGCTACGTATTCCCGGTCTCAAGCCTCGGAATCGCTACCAGGTCGCCTCTGCGCAAAGCACCGCCTGGCGTCAGATCATCGGCGTCGTCGGCGATGCGCGCAACGACGGCGTCGATCGCCCCGTCGTCCCGGCAATCTACGTTCCGTACACCGTCCTAATGGGGCCCTTCGAGCAGTTCTTCGTGCGCACCCAGGGCGACCCCCTCACCTACCTGCACTCTATCCGCGCCGCGGTAGCATCCGTCGCATCCGACCAGCAGATTTCCAATGCTGCCACATTCACCCTCAACGAGGCCATCGAGCATGACGCACAGTACAGCCGCCAGCGGCTCTTTTCCATATTGTTTGGCGTCTTCTCGGCCATGGCGCTCGCGCTCGCGCTGGTCGGCATCTTCAGCGTCGTCGCTTACAGCGTCGCACAGCGTACTACGGAGTTCGGCATCCGCCTAGCGCTCGGCGCGCCGCGTGCGCACCTGCTGTGGATCGCAGCGCGCATCGCCCTCCTTAGCGCGGCCGCAGGCATTGTTATCGGTCTTGCCTTTGACGGCTTTCTCGGCGCCGTCCTTGCCCACTGGATGCAAAGCGCCTTTGCCACAGGCAGTCTGTTCACAGCCGCCGCGCTCCTCGCTCTCAGCGCACTCCTCGCCGGCCTGTTGCCCGCCCGCCATGCCATCGCTGTCCCACCCGCCGAAGCTCTCCGCCACGAATAAAGCGTGTCCCTTTGACCGGCGCGCGGCTGATCGGTGCGGGAGTCACTTCAGGGTGATGCACACATTGACAGGGCTCCGGCTGGATGGTCGGCCACTCGAAGACTGGCCCGCAAGCGCCAATTGAGCACAGATGGGCTGCTTTACTAGATGAGAGAGCGACGACATGAGCACTCGCTACGGGAAAAAGCTTCTCGAAGACGTCCAATACCGCGAGGAATGCCGCGAGAAAGTAGGCCTCGGTTTCAATCTGCCCACGCCGAAGCCGGTCCTGTTTGGGCTACGTGGGCTACAAAATGAGGAAAACGTAGTGGCAGCGTCACGCCACTTAACTCCAATTTGCCGAAGGAAGTGGAAGTGCTTGGGCGGGCGCATTTGAGCGACCAACTTGTTGGCACACAACCAGGATGTCGTCGGCACTTTTCTGTGCTGTAAGTTGTTGGCGCGAGATTAGGGTGGTCGGGGCGAATGGATTTGAACCATCGACCTCCTGGTCCCGAAACGGGAGGTCGAAAAATCTAAAGCCTTGCGGGTGTTGCACCTACAAGTCTCATCAGCCCAAAAATCCTGCCTCAGTTGGTCCACAAATGGTCCACAAACCCGCAAAAATCTCACGGGCCATCACAGGCCAGGAGAATGACTGACGGAATGCCTCCGCTGGTCCATCCGACCAATCCATTCTGGGGAGCACCGCGTATTGATGGGGAGCTGCTTAAGTTGGGATGTCGGCAGCGGCGAAAGACTGGTCCACAGCAGCCGACTTGGTGATCGTGGTCGAGTTTCCGAGTGGTTGCCTATAGCTTAATGGCTCTAGATCTAGACGGGCGACGACAGAACCTCTCGGACTCCACGTACGCACGACTCGACTTACTCGTGCCGTATAGCAGTCATCGGGTCGATTCGAGATGCCTTCAGTGCAGGCACGTACCCGGCCAAAAGTGCCGCTCCCACTAGCGTCACCACAGCTACCGTAAGCGCCCGAGGATCGTTGTGCCTAATTCCGTACAAAAATGATTCTACGAACTTCGACGTGGCCAGCGCTGTGCTTGCGCCGATCGTCAGCCCGACCGCTGCCAATCCCAGAACTTCGCGCAGGACCATCCACACCACGCCGACACGCTGCGCCCCCAGTGCCATCCTGATGCCGATCTCGCCCGTTCGGCGCGCCACCGAGTACGATATGGTGCCGTACAGCCCCACGCATGCGATCGCCAATGCCAGCATCGCGAATCCGCTGCAAAGCCGGGCAAACATGATTTCCTGGCTGACCGCCTGCTGGATCTCCGCCGCCTGTGTCCTGATCTCCGATACCGGAACACGCGCATCTGCCTGTCGCACTATTTCTCGAACGGCATTGATGTATCGGAGGGGATCGCCCGCCGTTCGTAAGGTGTACACCATCTGGTCCGGCTCGGGATAACCTTGGTCGTAAGGAAGGTAGGCCACAGGAGGGATGGCACCCGTCAGGCTGCCATAGCTTGCGTTTCGGCATACACCGACGATTTCCATGTCGCGCGCAAGGTCATTTGCTTTCCTCGTCTTCGACATAATCAGGTGCTGTCCCAACGGGTTCCGCCCGCCGAAGTTTGCTTTCACAAAGGCCTCGTTAACCACTGCCACCGCAGGCGAGCCCGCGCTGTCGCGCTCCTCCAGATCGCGGCCCGCAAGAATCGGAATCTGCATGGTTCGGAAGAACTCTGGCCCGACACTCAAAATCCGGTTCTCTGGATTGGGCGGTGCGCCGGAGACCGCGAGCCGAAGCCCGGTTCCTGCTTGAATGAGCGAATCCTCCGAAAGGCTTGCCTCGCGCACGCCCGCGATCGCGCGGACCCGTTTGCGCAGGTCGCCGTAAAAAGACGAAATCTCTGGATCCTTGTGTCCGGCCTTACGCGCATCGAGTTGGAACAGCAGCAGGTTCTCGCGGTTGAAGCCCAGGTCGATCGATTCCAGATTGGATAGGGTGCGCACAAACAACCCGGCGGCAAACAGCATTAGCAACGAGATCGCGATCTGCCCCGCCACTAACACGTGGCTCAGACTGGCGGGCCGGAAGAAACGTCTCACGCCCACGGAGCCATCGCGCGATTCCTTCAGCGCTGGCATAACGTCCACACGTGTCGCCTGGAACGCGGGAACAAGGCCGAAAAGCACGCCCGTCACAAGAGAAAGTGCGGCCGCTACCCCAAGCACATGCCTGTTCAACTCCGCATGGAGGGTGAAGTTCGCACGGCCGCTCGCCAACAAGAGCGTGAGGAAACGAATCCCCCAGATCGCGAGCAGCACCCCCAAAATTCCGCCTATCGAGGCCAGTAGAACGCTCTCCGTGAGCAGTTGACGTACCACGCGTGCGCGGCTTGCGCCGATACTCAGCCGCAGCGCAATTTCTCGGCGTCGCGCCGCCGCCCGCGCCAGCAGCAAATTCGCGACATTGGCGCACGCCAGCCCCAGGATCAATCCCACCATCGCCAACAGCACGTAGAGCGGCTTCGAGTACTTGCGCCGGAGGCTGTCCAGCCCGGTCGCGCCCTCCTTCACCACCAGTTCAGGCAAATTCGCCCTCTCCCGATCATTGGCGGCAGTGCTCGCCACCCACTGCCGAAACACCGGCGCCAGTTGGGCCTGGGCTTGAGCGAGGGTGGCTCCTGGGCGCAATCGTCCCATGATTTGGGTCCAGTAATAGTTCCGGTCAAGATAGGAATTGGGTTGAAAGCCGAACTGATGCCCGGCTCCCAGCAACTCATTCGCGTGCATCGGAAAATATAGATCCGGCGAACCGGCGGGATCGACACCGAAAAACTCCGTCGGCGCCACTCCCACCATTGTGAGCGGCACGTTGTCGATGACGACTGGCTGGCCGACTGCGTTGGCGGCCTGACCGAAATGCCGTTGGCTGAACCCGTAACTGGCGACGACCACAGCCGAATTTCCGGGAATGTCGTCGTCGGGCAAGATCAGACGTCCGGCTGCCGGCGCAACGCCTAGCCCGCGGAAATAATCGCCCGACACGCTCCAGCCGTTCGCGATCTCGGCCTGCCCTCGAATCGCCACATTCAGCCGCCGCGCCTGCCAGTATTGGAAATGCGCGAAGACGATCGAGAACACCGAATCGTTCTCTCGGAACAGTTCAAAGGCCGGGTAAGGAAAGATTCCGCCGGTTTCCCCCGACCTGCTATCGCCCCACGTGCTACCGCTCATACTGTGCATCACGAAGTCGGGCCCGGTGGGCTTGGCGTGCCAGTTGAGCACGACCAGTGACTGCGGATCAGAAACCGGCAGGGAACGCAGGAGAATCGCATCTATGAAACTGTAGATCGCCGTGTTGGCACCGATACCGAGCGCCAGAGAGGAGACGGCGAGCAGCGTAAATACACGGCTGGCAGCCATCGTGCGAAGCGCGTACCGCAGGTCCTGGCCAAGCTGCTCGATGATGGCCCATCCCCATGCGGCGCGCGTGTCCTCCTCGACCATCGTGAGATTGCCGAGTTCGCGGCGCGCTGCGCACGTAGCCTCTCCCTTCCCCAGTCCTGCTGCTTCACGCTCACTCGCCTCTTCGGCTAAGTGAAACTGGAGTTCCTCGCGAAGGTCGGCTTCCTTGTCGCGCCGCTGTATCCACCAGCGCAGCTTGCGAAAAAACGAGATCATTGGCCCTCCTGATCCACGGGGCGCAAGATCAACCCCATCGCCCGTGAGAACGTCTCCCACTTCGATTGCTCCGCAGCGAGTTGCTTTCGCCCTCGCGGCGTGAGGCGATAGTACCTGGCACGTTTGCCCTTGTCGGATAGTTCCCACGAGGCAGCGATCCAACCTTTCGCCTCCAGCCGGTGAAGCGCGGGGTACAAAGAGCCCGTCTCGACTTGTAGCAGTTCTTCTGAGGTGCGTTGAATGTGTTTCGCAATGGCGTGGCCGTGCTTCGGCTCCCGAAGCAACGTGCGGAGGATTAGGACATCGAGAGTGCCTTGCAGGAGTTCTAGGCGTGCCGGCATTCTGGTGGTCATTGCGTAGACACTCTACTATATATTCTGTAGACTGTCTACTGGCAGTCAAATGGCGAGTCCTGTGCCTCGCCGAAATGACGATCGACTGTAAAATCAGCTGGTTACGCAGAGGCCTGTAACATCGTCCTATTAAAGGGAATGTCAAGAAAAAAAAGCTCCCCTTAGGCTCGATGCCGATCTTTTTTTCTCGGCATTCAGCCCGACCGATTGAAGCTCCACTCCGAGAGTGGTCTTGTTCAGGTGCTG
>Ga0182034_10000812_pt1 | contig 14770 bp, 7 predicted proteins | sample flu12Cox44000172_FD_125972 | JGI IMG/M metagenome (GOLD analysis project Ga0182034, IMG submission 125972) | Lab enrichment of tropical soil microbial communities from Luquillo Experimental Forest, Puerto Rico - flux4day.12C.oxic.44.000.172 | ecosystem: Environmental > Terrestrial > Soil >... | reverse complement strand
CGGTACACGCCGGGGCGTCCACGTTGTTCACCACCGCATCGGGGTTTTGCCGGCCGAGAATGTTCACGGCTTCCACGCGCACGCCCCACAGATACCCGCCAAATGCAAACTTCCGTTCGAGACCCAGATTTAGGCTTGCATACGCAGGAAAACGCAAGGAATTCGGTGGGCCGACCAGCTGCTGCTGGAGATTGACTACGCTGAACGGATACCCCGTCCGATATTCGAAGAACCCGCTCAGCTGCGTGCTCCAGATGTGCGTCGGGACCCAGCCCCAAACGAGCACGCGGTTGGGCGTGTCCCACGCCACCGGGCCCGGCTGTTGCGCCACGTAAAAAATCGAACCGAGCGAGGGGTTGAGAACTTCGTTCGAATGCGCCCGCGAACCAGTGTAAGCGCCGTATATCTCCGCGTTCTCCGAAAACTCATGGCGCAACGAAACGGTGACCGAGCGATAGCGATCCTCGCGGTGATCCTGAAGCAGAAAAATTCCGCCGGGCTCGGAGGGCTGCTGGTCCACAAAGGCGAAACCATGAGAGCCATTGCGCGCGAGCAGATACAGGTTCACCAGCATTTTGCGCCCAAACTTCTCCTGCCAGCCCGCGCTCATGGTCACAAAGCGCGGCTGCTCGAGACCCCCGGCCGGCAGGGCGAACTGGCTTACAATCGGGCTTGGTGGAACCACGCTGCCGGCAGCGTCGTAAAACGTGTCGACTTGCTGCTGATCGAAAGCCTGTCCGATCAGGCTCAGGTTAAGGGGCGCGTTATAAATGCCCCAACCCAGCGAGAATTTCGCGCGATCATCGCCGAAAGGCATCACGTTGGCCGAGAGGCGCGGCCCGGCCATGGCGCTTTCGGTGAAGCGGTCCCAGTCTGTGCGCAAGCCCGCCTGAAAAACGAAATGGCTGCCGACCGACCAGGTATCTTCAACGTAGGCGCCCGCTTGGGTGTTGGAAAGTCGTGGCGTCGCCGTTCCCGTGAACGTGGACCGCCGCACCAGGCAACCCGGCGTCGGCGAGGTGCACGTCGTCCCATCGTTTGGATTGGCGGCGCGGAGCGCGTCGATCTCTCCGCGCTCGGCAAACTGGTGGAAGATCAGCCCGGCCACATTGGCGCCCCCGGAAAGCTGATGTGTGCCGTGCCAGTGGCGAGGCGCAGCCATGACGTTGGTCATCGCCTGCAAACGCCGGCCGCGCTCGCGCAAGTGCTGAAAGTAATTGCCGCTCGTGCCGTTGATGAGCAGGATGTATGGCTCGGAACCTTGTGGGGTGTATTCGAGCACGCTCTCGTCGGCGGCAACGCCGAGCTCAAACAACGTTTCATGAAGCCAAAGCTGATCCTTCAAGGAAACGAAGCCGCGCCGCTGGTCGGCGGTGACGGTCGTGGATTGCGGATCGAGAGCGTCCAGGCCGAGGTTCGAGTCACTGGCGCGATTGTAGAGTAGCGTCGCGTGGAGCAGGTGCTTGGACGAAAAGTTGTACTGCAGCCGGAGAAGATTGTCTCCTGCCCATTGCTCGAAAGTGTTGGCGTTCGAGGGCAGTTGCTTTATGACGCCAAAGGTGTGTTGAATGCCGACGGCATCGGAAAACCAGAAACGGCCTCGCTCGAGAGGACCGGAAAAGGTGAACCGCGGATACCAGTTCCCCAGATGCGCCCCCTGCTGAATGTTGATGCCGGGAGCGGGATTCGTGGTTCCAAAGCGCCAGCGGTCGTCCCCATCGAAAGTTTCCAGACTCAAGATGCTTGCACCCGAGTGTGGGTAACCCGCGCTGATGTTCGCCGCCTGGACTTCTGCCCCGCGCGTGGCATCCACGTTGAAGCGTGAAGTGAGCGCGCCGCTCAACGGGTCGCCGATCTCAAATCCATCCATAATGTATTGTGTTTCGCTGGAGCGCGCGCCGGCGACATGCAAGTTATCGCCATGGTCCTCGACGATTTCAGGCAGCGCGACCAAGCTTTGCTGGAGGGCATGGGTGTTGGGAACGGGAATATCGCGGATGTCCCGCGCCGTCAGCGTTGCCCGCTCGGTGGTGTCCAGCGTGTCGATCTGGTTCGAGGGCGCGCTGACCTGCACTTTTTCGCGAACTTCCTGCTCATGATTCAACAGCAGCGACAACTCGTTGCTTCCGGCGTGCAGCGTGACGGCCTGGCCCGTGAGCAGGAAAAAACCTTCCTTGCGCGCCTCCGCCTGGTAGTCACCGGAAGAAAGATTACGGAAAGCGAAGCGCCCGGCGGCATCGCTCTCCGTACGGTAGGAATGCCCCGCTGCATCTTTGAGCGCTACTTCCGCGGACGGGACCGGGACGCCATTCTCGTCGACAACGACTCCCATGCAATCGGCAAGCTCCGCTCGATGAATTTGGGCGCCGGCAAAGATACCCGAGAGAGCGATGATCCCGACAGACAGCCGAACCAGCCGCATCGAATTCCTTCCCCATCGAGCCACAGGTGATTAAACTACATCGCGCGCGGTGCCAGTTTCCATTTCTTAGTCAGGGCTCTCTATATGGATGGACAACGGTGGATCGAGGATGCTCGGCGGCAGAGGATGAGATGAAAGGCCAGAAGCAGACTTTGACGGTTATTTGTTCCGCGTCCCTGTGCTTGGCCCTGGGGGCTTGCGGCAACTCCCCTGGTTCCGGTGGCGCGCCGGGAGCCCTGAGCCTCTCCCTTTCTTCCTCCATGGCGCTCGCCCCACAGGATGGGACGCCGGCAAAGATCGCGACCACGGTAACGGGAAACTCGGGCCCGGTGGCCTTGGCGGTCGTCGGGGTTCCGAGCGGCACGTTGGCCCAGGTCGCCGAGCCCGGGAGTAGTGGAAGCGGGGCCGTTACCCTGACCAGCAGCGCGGCCACACCGGCAGGGACGTACTCTCTTAAAGTGACGGCAACCGACGGCGGCTCGGTGGTCAGCCAGAATCTCACCATGGTTGTCGCCGTGGCGGGCGCCCTCGGCAGCACCGTCGATCAAACCCAGGGTGTCAACGGCAGGCTGCAACAATTCATGTCTACCTCGTTCCAGCCGGCGGAATGGGACTATCAATATTTCCCGAACCATACCGCGAGCGAACCCGCGCAGCTCAATCAACTGGGCCCGCAACACATCCGCCTCCAGGGTCTTTCCCAGGCCGTTCCGATGCGGTCGAATACGGGGGCGGCGACCGACTGGGACTTCTCGAAACTCGACGCCGTCGTCGAGCCAGTTCTGTCGGTGGCGGACCACAGCCCCGAATTTCAAATAGCGGTCGCACCGGCATTTATGTCGACCGCTCAGGGAACCTTCGATATCACCAATCACCTCGAGGATTTTTCGAGCTACTGCGCGAACCTGGTGCGCTATTACAACGGACCGGGCTTCGACTGGGGAGGGCAGCACTTTGCGTCGCCAAGCCTTTCCTCCGCGACTCCGCACAAAATCACCTGGTGGGGCATCTTCAACGAGTACAACATCAACGGCCTGGCCCCTGCCGAGTACGTCGAGCTCTACAACACGGTTGTGCCTGCGATGCTCGCCGTTGATCGTTCCATCCAGTTTTCCGCCTTGGAATTAGCCGACTTCGATTTTCAGACAGGCGATCCGCGCAATAATCTGCCGACTTTCGTTCTTCCGGTAAACCAGGGCGGCGTCAACGCCCAGGTGAATGCGGTTTCCACGCACTTTTATTCGTCTTGCAACCAACAGGACACCGACGCGCAAATTTTCAGCACCATTCCGGGTTTCGTGAACGATGTCAAATACCTCTATCAGGAGCTTCAGCTGCGGCCGGATCTCGGAGGCGTCCCGGTGTGGGTGACCGAGAACAATGTCAACGCCGACTTCGCGAATTCCAGCGGCAACAGCTCGTGCCATCCAACCCAGAAATTCGTGCCGGATTTGCGCGGGACGAGCGCGTTTTTTGCCGCGTGGCGGCCCTATGTTTTTTCGCAACTTGGGAAAGCCGGCAGTCAAGCCCTCTATCACTGGGACTATGACAGCGACGCGCAGTTCGGCGAGGTGGACTACTCCTCCGGCAGCAAGCATCTGAGCTATTGGGTGGACTACTGGCTGGGACAGATGTATCCCGAGGGTCCGGCCGCGCCGGAAATCCTAGCTTTGACCATGACGGAAACCGCCACGGTTGAAGCGCTGGCTACGAAAAACAGCGATGGATCTGTCCTGGTCATGATGGCGGACCGCGCCGTGCTTTCGCCCGCGGACAACAACGGGACCGGCGATACGCGCACGGTGGTCCTCGATGTCTCCGCTCTGGGCAGCTTCACTTCCGCATCGCAACTGAATATGGGCGCAACAGCTGACCTCACGAGCGGACCGCAACCGAGCCCGATTACGGTCGCTCCCAAGCTGACCGTGACTCTGGCCGGTTACGGCGTCAGCTTCCTTTTGCTAAAGCCCTGAGAATCACGTTCCCTCGAAAGACAGGTGGCGGCTTCCATGCCGTGGTGCGGCGGCGTCTTCCTCGAGGATCACGCCGAGCGTCCCGACGAAAAGGTCCGCATCTTTCTCCGTGAACACGAGCGGCGGCCGCAGCTTGATCACGTTGTGATGCGGGCCGTCGGTGCCGGTGAGGATTCCGCACTCCCGCAACCTGTTCACCACGTAGGCCGCCTCGAGCGGCGCGGGCTCGCGCGTGGTTTGCTTCAGGACCAGATCCACGCCTAGAAACAAGCCCGATCCGCGCACATCGCCGACGAGCGCGTGGCGTTGCTGTAACTCTTGCAATCGGTTCTTGAGGTAGGTCCCGACCCGCAGCGCGTTTTCTTGCAGCTTTTCGTCTCGAAGCACATCCAGCACCGCCAGACCTGCCGCCGCGGCGACCGGATTGCCCCCAAACGTCGAGAAGAATTCCATTCCGTTCGCGAACGATGCCGCAATTTCTCTTGTCGTGACTACCGCCGCGAGCGGAAAGGCGTTGCCGATGGGTTTGCCGAGCACGACGATGTCCGGCACCACGCCTTGCGTTTCGAATCCCCAGAAGTGCGTTCCCAAACGCCCGAAGCCGACCTGTACTTCATCGGCGACCGACACCGCGCCCGCCGCGCGCACGTGCCGGTAAACTTCTTGAAGATATCCCGGCGGAAAAACAATCTGTCCGCCGACACTCGGCAAACTCTCCGCGATAAACAGGGCCACGTCACGGCCCTCCCCGCGCGTGTGTTCGAGAATCTCTCGAACGTGGCCCGCGTATCGGGCGCCGGCTTCCCGGTCGGCCCGCCGGTAGCGGCCGCGGTAATCGTCGGCGAGCGGCGCCACATGCACCCACGGCTTCTTCCCCTGCCCGCCCGGGCCGTTGAATTTGTAAGGGCTGATGTCGACGAGCGTGTTGGTGTGCCCGTGATAGGCGTGCTCGAGCACGATCACATCTTCGCGGCCGGTGTGCGCCCGCGCGAGCCGCAGCGCCAACTCGTTGGCTTCGCTGCCGGAATTCACAAAAAAACACACGCGCAACGGTTGAGGCAGCTTTTCGGTCAGCCGCTCGGCGTAGCGAATCACATTGTCGTGCAAATAGCGGGTGTTGGTATTGATCAACGCAACTTGCTCTCGCACCGCGCGCACCACCCGCGGATGGCTGTGCCCCACCAGCGGTACATTGTTGTACACGTCGAGATACGCGCGCCCGGTGTCGTCGTAGAGATACTGCATCCACCCGCGCACGATTTTCAGCGGGCGCTCGTAGGAAAGGCTCAAGTTCTTTCCGAGCAGCACGCGCCGCTTCTCGAGCGCCTCCTGAGCCTGCCGTTCCTCGGCCGGAAAGCGATCCTCAGGAATGCCCAGCAAGAGATTCGGATCTGGAGAAAGGCCAGTCCATACCGCTCGCTCGGAAGCGTAAGCGACGCCGGGAAAAGCCGCGCCAAGATTCAACAGATCGAGAATGATCTGAAAATGCACGTGCGGCGGCCACCCGCCGTTTTCCCGAGACGTTCCGACGCGGCCAAACGCCTGGCCGCCGGAAATCCGCTGGCCAACTTTAAGTCCGCGGAGCGTCTCTTGGCCGAGATGCCCATACAGCGTGAAGAATTCCTCTCGATCGCTTGTCTGGTGCCGCAAAATGACGAGCGGACCGTAATCCTGTGGGGCGGGATTGTTTGCGAGGACGTGCACCACACCGTCGAGCGGTGCCTTTACCGCCGTGCCCGGCTCAACAAAGAGATCGATTCCCAAATGAATCGTGCGACGTTCCGCGGTGGGATTGTCCACACTCCCAAAATGCGGGGAGCGGTAAAGCGGCCGCGCTTCGTTGTAACGCCCGACGCCTACGCGCACGCCCGCTCGGCTCATCTCGCTCGATATCGTTTCTCCGAGCAAAGGAGTTTCCGACGCGCCGGGATCCGCTCCGAGGAGCAAGCTGCCAACCCCAAGATCAAATACGAGACTTGGTTCTCGCCACAAATCGACGTCGAGGATGGGCGCGGCAGATTTCCCGTCTGCCTTGAGCCAGCCCTCGATCTTCTCTGCTTTCGGCACCGGCGTCATTCCGCACGCGGCGCGAAGCGTGTAGTGGGCAAAGCGCGGGTGAATTTTTGCGAGCTGCTCGAGCGCATGCCATGCCGGCTCTTCACTGACGGTCACATACGCGTCACCCGGCTTCACTTTTTTGCGGTCCGCCGAATTCGTCACGCTCACCGCCAGCCTCGCCGCCAGCAACGGAAACAGGGCTGCAACTTCCTCTTCCTCCAGGGAAAAAACGCTGTGATAGCCCGCAACGACTTCTGCCGCTGCCCTTAGCGGATCCGATTCTCCGAGAATCGCATAGGCCGCGGCGATGGCCGGCTCGGAAACCGTCAACCCGTGATGCATGTCGCCAAAATCAATCACTCCGGAGATTTTGCGCGGCTGCGGCCACGGGTCGCTGACCAAAACGTTGTAATCGTTCGCATCCCCATAAATCACGCTGCGCCGCAAGCGCGGCATGCGCGCGACCGCTTCCGCTCGATAAAGTGCAAGGAACCTTTCGACCAGCGCCTGCCGCGCGGCCCCGGCAATCTCCGGGATGTACTCCTTGATCCAGGCTGCGCGCGAGGAATCCCATTTCAGTTCGCGATGCGCGGCGGGATGCTCGAACGACTGCAAAGCGGCGTCCATCTCGCCAAGCAAGCGGCCCAAATCGCGAAGCAGCTCCGGAGCGTGCGGGCGCGCTTTGGCAAGAACTGTTCCTTTCAAAAAGGTCAGCAGCCAAACCAGCCGCTTCGAGCCATCCGCCGCAGTAGTTTCTGAGAAGAGTTCGCCGTTGCGATTCGGCAGCACGCGCGGCAGGGGGAGTTGCGGCGCGCGCGCCGCGAGGTGCACCAGCGCCTTCGACTGCAGATCGATGAACGAGGGCTCGCGCGCCGGATGCATCACTTTCAGGACGAACGCGCGGCCCTGTGCTGCAATCAAATGAAAATTCTCGTCGTATTCGCCGGGAAGCGCCCTCGCCGATGCTTCTAACCCATAAATTTCGTGCGCCAGCCGGGCGGCCTTGGATTCCGTCAAACCGTGTGCGACGCGTACTTCGAGCGGCATGCGTCAAAGTTTATCTGCAAGGGCGCGACGGCGTCCATGGTGCCGCCGCAATCATCTGTTTCGAGTCACGTCTTCGAAGCGAGCCCCGCCCAAAGGTCAGTCGCGCGCTTCTTCGACCGACACCGGCCCATTCACCGTAGAAAGATGCACGACCGCGGGCGACGAGCCGTATTCGATGCGGCGATGCTCGTCGTCCCAAGTCTTGCGAGCGCTGGAGCAAATGCTCGCGCGGCAGCTCATCGGCGCATGATTCGTCGATTCCACCACGAAGCCGGACTGGAATCCGCTCGGCACGCGCAGCGTCACCGGACCGTTTTCCGCATCGGCGGAAAGTCCGCTGCCGTTCCAGCTCGTTCCTTGCAGGTCCACGTTGATCGGCCCATTCTCGGTTCGGATCCGCAGGCTGCCGCTGCTGCCCTCGACGCTGATCGGGCCGTTCAGCGCGCTGATGTCCGCGTCTCCTGAAAAATTACGCACGCTGATCGGCCCGTTGTGCGCGTGCGCGGTCAACTGGCCATTGACGTCGTAAAAGGAAATCGGCCCGTTCAGCGTCTCCACTTCGACCGTCGCGGATTTCGGCGTGCGAATCAGCAGATAGACGGTCCAATGCTCAGCCTCGCCCGATGGGCCGTGCGTCGAAACCGTACCATTCTCGATGGACATGGTGATCTCGGACAGCCTGCCCTCGGCGCCGTCCCCGGCCTCGACCGCCTTGCACGCCGTCACCGAATAGTTGTTCTGGTCCCACCCCACCATCTGCGTGCCGCCGTTCGCGTGCGGATGGACCTTCAACACCGGAGCTTCCGCTTTGCTGAGCGTGCGCGTCTCCGAGCGCACCACCGCGTCGCGATCGTCAAAGCGAATGCGAAGATCGGAGCAGTCGTTCGCGGGCCGTCTATCCCCGCCGGAAATGATCACGGAATGATGATGACGCGGTGTGGCCGGCGCAGCCGCAAGGCCAGCCACCATCAAGGCCGAGGCGAAAATCAGGCAAAAAGTGCGTGGACGCATGGAACTCCTCCTCAGTAGCTATAGACGACCGACCCCATTCCTTTGTCACGGCCGCGGCTGAACAAAAATCAATTCGGCCATTCCCAATCGTCGTCGGTTCCGATGGGCTGCCCGTCAGGGGACTCCACGGGCGGCGTCAGGTCCATTTTCTTGGGATCCTTCACGAACTGCTCGATTTGCCGCAGCGCAAACGAAATGTGCGCCTGGTCCGCAATCGGCTCTCGCGAGCCCTTCTGCGTATTCAGCCAGACATACAGCTCGTCGAGCGCCTGGCTCGCCATCGCCCGCACCTCCTCGCTCGCGCGATCATTCGCTATAAGCGCCATCAGGTCATATAACGCCACGTTGTCCACGACGCTCGCAATTTGCGCGTTGTAGCCCTGGCCATGGGGCGCCTTCCAGGTCGCCCTCAGAATCGCGTCAAGCACCTCCGCGAGCCCGGGATTCTCCGCGTTCCGCGCATGAAATTCCACCAGCCGGGCCGCGCGCTCCGCATTAAACAGAAATTCGAGCGTGCGCTCGGCCGCGGCCTCCGCCGGGGCCAACGCGTCAAAGGCCGGGCTGGTGCGAATCTTGAACTGTTCCCGCCCGCGCCCATATTCCGGGGGACGCGGCGGGATCATTTCGAGCAGCGATTCCGGCAGCGCCAGGACTTCGGGCTTGAGCGTGGCCAGCACCGCCTTCAGCGCGCGCCGCTGCTCGGCAGGCGCGACGATTTGCGTGGGCGTCTCGCCATCCCCGCGCAGCGCAAACGTATAGTCCATCCCTCCCACTGTTTTGCTGGCCGCTTCCACTTGATACCGATGCATCAGGTACAACGGCACCAGCACGTCTTCGAGGGTGGCCATCGGCGCGCCTTCGCGAATGTTGTTCTCGCCGAAGCGCTTTAGGGCCGCGGCTCGCACCTCGATCAGCCGGTTCAATTCATCCACCGCATTGGTACCGGAGTCCCACAGATGCGCGACGCTACTCGAAGAGCCCGCGGGCCGCGCGTCCTGATCCGTCAAAAAGCGCAACCCGCGCCCGTACGCTTCCTTCAGGATTTTGTTCAGTGCCGCATGCTCGTCCACGCCCGCAGGAAAATCCTGGTAACCGTAGGCAATCGAGACTTTATCCCACTCGCCAATCCCCGTCGCGTACGCGTCGGACAAATCCGGCACGCCGCCTGCGTCCAGCTTGACGTACGGCGGCGGATAATCCATCACCGAAGAGCGGTTCACCGTGCTCGCGGAATAGTTGTGCTCGAGCCCCAGCGTGTGGCCCACCTCGTGCGCTGCCAGCTGCCGCAGCCGCGCAAGCGCCACCTGCTCGATCTTCGGCGAGACCGGCTTGCCCTTCTCGTACGGCGCGACGAGCGCTTCGGCAATCAAATAGTCCTGCCGCACGCGCAACGAACCAAGCGTGACGTGTCCTTTGATCATTTCGCCGGTGCGGGGATCGATGACCGCCCCGCCATAGGACCACCCCCGGGTCGCGCGATGCACCCACTGGATCACGTTGTAGCGCAAGTCCATCATGTCCGCGCCTTCCGGCAGCAGCTCCACGCGAAAGGCGTTCTTGTACCCGGCCGCCTCAAACGCCTGGTTCCACCAGCGCGCCCCTTCGAGCAGCGCCGAGCGAATCGGCTCAGGCGCCCCGCGGTCCAGGTAATAGACAATGGGCTCGACCGGCTCGCTGATGGCCGCCTTGGGATCCTTTTTCTCCAGCCGGTGCCGCGCGATGAAGCGTTTTACGATCGGCTCACTGATGGGCGTGGCGTAATCCATGTACTGGATGCCGAAGAAGCTCGCGCGCGCGTCGTATTCGCGCGGCTTGTAGCCCCCCGGGGGCAGTTGGACGAACGAATGATGCTCGCGCACGGTAATCGCCTCAGCCGATGGCGTCACCTGACGCACCCACGGCCCCGGCTCGTCGCCGGTAAAGGTAAGGGTGGCCTCCACTTCCGTATTCAGCGGAAAATTCTTCGTCCGTGGCAAATAGATCGCCGAGCGCGAGAGGTCGAGCCGGTAGGCTCCCTGCTTGGTCCGCCGCAGCGCTTCCGGGACGTGATGTGCGTCGCGCAGGAAAAAATCCGTCGCATCCACCAGCGCGCGGTCCTTTTCTTCCGCGGCTGCCGTGAATCCCCACAGCGCCGACTCCGCAAACGAATCGTGCACCGCGCGCCGCTCGTCCGGGTCCTGGCTCACCGCGCGGTATTCCAGATTTTCCTGGATCAGCAGCACTTTCGGCCCGCTGCGGTCGAACCGCACAATGCGCGTCGCGCCCAGCTGGCCGCGGTCGAGCCCAATGTCGTTCGATCCAATGCCCGCCGGCAACCCGCTCTGGTAGAGAAACTCCGTTCCCCACTTGTCAACCTCGAGCCACAGCTTCCCCTGCTTCGCGTCCCAGTACAGATTGAAGTACCCCGGCAGCTTCGCGGTACCCGCGGTCTTCTCCGCAATCGTCGGCATCTCGGTCGCGCCCGGCGCCGCCTTTTCCCTGGACTCCGCTGCTTGGGCGGTCACCTCCGCAATGCGAAGCCGAGCTTTTTCCGGCGCCGGTGGCAGGTGGGCAGTGCCCGCTGCCTGCTCCTCGCGAGGCCGGCCTTCCGCGCGGCCCTTTTCCGTGATTGCAGGCGTTCGCGCCGAATCAGGACGAGCGAAAACGCACTTCCCAAGGAGGCCAGCAAGCAAAAAAACCAAAAACCGGCACGAATGCCTTGACATGTTGGAAACCCTCCGACACATGGTTGTACATGAGAACCCGGCGAATCGCTAATGCTTGGGCCCCGGGGCGCGTCGCCGGATGATCGACAGACTGGATCGGAACACAAGATTTGCTTCACCGGTCGCGTCTTTCAAACCTTTCCATGCCGCCGAATCGTTCTAAATTCCCGCCCGGCTCACACAGGAAAATCGCCTCTGTTATACTGAGCCGGTCTTCGGGACACGCGCATCGTGACGAAGCTACGCATCTCCATCGTGCAATACCTGAACACCGCGCCGCTGGTCTGGGGGTTCACCAACGGGCCGCTCCAGGGGAAGTACGACCTGTCGTTCACCGTGCCCTCCGAGTGCGCGGAAGACTTGCGCGCCGGCCGCGCGGACGTGGCCATCATCCCGGCCATCGAGTACCAGCGTATCCCCGGCCTGGCGATTTTGCCGGACATGGCCATCGCGTCAAAGCATCGGGTGCGCAGCCTGCTCATCGTGGCAAAAAAGCCCATCGAGCAAGTCAAAACTTTCGCGCTGGACAACAGCTCGCGCAGCACCCAGGTGCTGACGCGCATCTTGTGCGCGGAGAAGTGGCGCATCGCGCCCGAATTCTCCGAGGCAGTTCCCGATCTGCCCGAAATGCTCGACAACGCGGACGCCGCGCTGATCATCGGCGACCCCGCCTTGCGCATCTCGCTTGCGATGGCGAAAGACGGTTGGCCGGGCGCGCCGGGCCAAACCGTTTGCCAGGCTGCCACGCTCGGCTTCACCGGTTCCGAATTGCTTTATGTTTCGGATGTCGTCGGCGAGTGGCGCCGACTGACGCAACTGCCCGCGGTTCTGGCGGTCTGGGCCCTCGGCCGCGAGCTGGCCGCCCCGGAACTCACCGCGGATTTTCTGGCCTCGCGCGATTTCGGCCTCGCCCACCTCGGCGAAATCAGCTATGAAGCGGCCCAGGATTTGGAATTGCCCGAACAAGCACTGGAATCCTACTTGCGCGACAACATCGACTTTTCGCTGGATGCGGAAAACCGCCGTGGGCTGGAACTTTATTTCGAGCACGCGGCGAAACTCGGCCTCATTGGGAAAGCCAAGGCCATCCAGTGGGCCCCGGCAAAATCCGCGGCGGTGAAACTGTAGGCGCCTTGTTTTCGAAGGGCCGTTCAAGACCAAAAAGGACATCCCTTGGCACTCGCAAAACAACAAGCGCTCGAAATGCTGGAATCCGAGGACCTCCTCGGGCTCGGCATGGAAGCGCATCAAATGCGGCTGAAGAAAAACGATCCGCGCGTGGTCACCTATCAGATCGATCGCAACATCAACTACACGAATTTCTGCACGGAATACTGTTCGTTTTGCGCGTTTTACCGTCCGCTTGGCGCCAAAGACGGCTACCTGCTCGAGTTCGAGGAAATCTACAAGAAGATCGAGGAGATGCTGGAGCTCGGCGGCACGGGCATTCTGCTGCAGGGCGGCTTGCATCCGGATCTGCAAATCGGCTACTACCAAAATCTGCTGCGCTCTTTGAAGACGCGCTACCCGCAAGTGCATCTGCATTGTTTTTCCGCGCCGGAGATTCTGTCGATCGCGGAAGTGTCCGAAATCAGCATCCGCGAGACCATCGAGCGCCTGATGGACGCGGGCCTCCAATCCATCCCCGGGGGCGGCGCGGAAATTCTCGATGACGAAGTACGCGCGCGAATCGCGCGCCTCAAATGCACCAGCGACGAGTGGGAGGAAGTGCACCGCATCGCACACTCGCTCGGATTGCGCACCACGGCGACCATGATGTTCGGCTGCGGCGAACAGCTGCGCCACCGTGTGAATCACTTCGAACGCATCCGGCGCATCCAGGAAGACACCGGCGGCTTCACCGCGTTTATCCCCTGGATATTTGCCGCGGAGAATACCGCGCTCGGCAAAAAAGTGCAGGAGACCACGGCCGTCGATTATTTAAAAACGCTGGCCGTCAGCCGACTGTATCTTGACAACATCGACCACATCCAGTCGAGCTGGCTCACGCCGGGAATCAAGGTTTGTCAGGTGGGCTTGCAATTCGGGGCCGATGACGTCGGCAGCATCTTGATCGAAGAAAACGTAGTGTTCGCCGCCGGCGTGAAAAACCGCACCAACGAAGGCGAGCTTCGCCGCATCATTTCCGACGCCGGCTTCATCCCTGCCCAGCGCGACACGCTATATCGCTGCTATGCGCTGAAGTAGGTTTTTCCTTCGACGCTAGGACGATTCGCGTTTTTGCAGCGGAAAGATGGAAACTTCGACGACCGTGCCGTCGGGCAAGCCGACGTCTTCGAGAAGGTAGAGCACGCCGCCGCGAAAACGCGCGGGAATTCGCCGCGGCACGATGCTGTCCGGCGAATTGGACTTTGCCGCGGGCGGATTGGGCGGCTTGCCTTCGCTCGCGTCGAGCGCCTCGTTGGCAAGGGCGTCGGCTTCGCGGTTCTGCTCGCGATAGACGTGCTCGATGCCGAACGCGTCGAAGCCCGCCGACATTTTGTGCGCGCGTTCGTAGAGCGGCTGCAGATCGGCGCTCTTTACTTTATACAGCCCGCGCATCTGCTTGACGAGCAGCTCGGAGTCGCTCTCCACGCGAATCGCGTGAAATCCGTGCGAGTGCGCGTAGTCCATGGCCGCGATGAGGCCGTAGTATTCCGCGACGTTGTTCGTAAACCGGCCGATGTACTTCTTGAGCTTGGCGACGGTTTCGCCGCGCGCATCCCGAATCACCACGCCGTAAGCCGCCGGGCCGGGATTGCCGCGCGAGGCGCCGTCAATGTTGATCCGATAGGCCGCGCGGGCGGCGGGCTTCGTCTCCGGACCGGCATCGCCGAAGAGGCTTTTGCCGCGGGTAGTAGAAGGGCGGCGCGGCATCAGCTGGTCGACGGCGGTGAAGCGGCATTCGCAGAGCCGCCCGCCGGTTTAGCGTAAGGGACCGGCTCGAGCGAATAGAGAATGAGGCCGCAGCTTTCGCAGCGGTACACCTCTTCGCTCGTTTCCGAGCGCAGCTCCTGCACGATGTGCGGCAAGACGCGCAGGCCGCAGCCGCGGCACTGATCGTCGCGCACCTGAGCCAGGGCGGTGCCGCCATGGCGCTTGGCGATGCGCGCATAGAGGTCGCGCAAATCTTCGGGCACGGGCGCGACGATTTTTTCGCGCTCCGCGGCGGCAGCTTCGAGCTGTTTTCTGATGTCGCTTGCTTGCGCTTCGATCGTTTTTTTCTCCGCCGCGAGGCTTTGTTCCGCTTCTCTCAGCCGGGATTCCGCGAGCTTGAGGCGCCGTTCGGCCTCCTCTGCTCTCATCATGACCTCGAGCTGGCGGTCCTCGGCCTTCGCGATTTCGGCCTCGGCGTTGGCAATTTCATGCTGGAGCGCGCGGTAGGCTTCGTTGGTTTTCACCGCGCCGCTCTGGTCGCGGTATTTGCTAACGCGATCCTTCCATTCCTGGCCTTCGAATTCGAACTTCTTGCGCTCGGCGTTGATCTTCGCGAGCGCTTCTTTGGTGGACGCGATTTCCGAGCGGGCGCCGCTCTGCTGGGCGTCTGCTTCGCG
>Ga0182034_10000800_pt1 | contig 14894 bp, 13 predicted proteins | sample flu12Cox44000172_FD_125972 | JGI IMG/M metagenome (GOLD analysis project Ga0182034, IMG submission 125972) | Lab enrichment of tropical soil microbial communities from Luquillo Experimental Forest, Puerto Rico - flux4day.12C.oxic.44.000.172 | ecosystem: Environmental > Terrestrial > Soil >... | reverse complement strand
GCCAGCGAGCCGACAAGCAGAAGGAGGCCGATGAGTCCGGCGAAGACCGGAAGCACGCCGATGCCGCGCACCACGCTCTGGTCGCGCATCTTGAGGCCGATCCAGTCGTCGCCCTTGAAGGTTGAGCTGGTGCGTACCGGAACGACTCGCGGTACATCGAGACTGGTGCCGTCGGCCAGCCGCCGTGAATCGCCGCCGGTCGCGTTGGTTAGTGGGCTGAGCACATCAATCGTAGAAGTCACCTGCGCGAATTCGCGCGGGTTGGCGGGTCCGACATTGGTGAGCGCGGTCAGCTTGCCGTCGGTCGCTCGCCACAGTCCGAGTTCGTTGGCGGTGACGCCGGCGCGCCACACGCCGGGCTCGACCGGCTGCAGATTGAGCGTGCGCGTCACGCCGGTAGGCGAAGTGAGCGTCACCTCGTTCACATTGTCGGCCATAGTCTGGCGCTCGACCGAGATATCGCGGCCCTTCACTATCAACCGCAACGCTTCCTCTTCCAACTCGGGCTGTTTCATCAGCCAATGCGACAACCGCCGCAGCAGATCCAGATGCGGGCCGCCGCCCTGATAGCCGCGCGCCCACAACCAGATCTGATCAGACAACATCAGCGCGACTCGGCCTTCGCCTTCGTGCGCAAGCACCAGTAACGGCTTGCCGTCGGGGCCCTGCATCACGCTGGTACCGTCGGTGCGCTTGATGTCGACCAGCCGGAACCATTGGCTCCAATGCGGCGGATCGCTGTCCGATCCTTCCAGGCCGCGGGTCACGGGATGGCGCTTGCCGGCGTCTGTTAGCGTTGCCCGGAACGGCTGCTCGGTGATGTCGCCGCTTGGCTCCGCCGGCAGGATTGCATCGAGCGGAGTGCGCCAGAGGCTAGTAGGGCTGGCGTAGTCGGGGCCAGCTGCGATGAGCACGGCGCCGCCGTCACGCACATATTTTTCGATGTTGTCGAAATAGACCATCGGCAACAAGCCCTGCCGGGCGTAGCGGTCGAAGATGATGAGCTGGAATTCCGAAATCTTCTGCTGGAACAGCTCGCGCGTGGGGAAGGCAATCAGCGACAGCTCGTTAATCGGCGTACCGTCCTGCTTCTCCGGCGGACGCAGAATAGTGAAATGCACGAGGTCGACCGAGGCGTCGGACTTGAGCAGGTTGCGCCAGGTACGCTCACCGGCATGCGGCTCGCCGGACACGAGCAGCACGCGCAACTTGTCGCGCACGCCGTCGATCGAGATCACCGCGCGGTTGTTGACCGGCGTGAGCTCGCCCTCGAGCGGCGCGGCCTCGACTTCGACGATATTGGCGCCGGCGTGCGGGATCGGGACAGTGACGCGGACATTCGTCCCGACGCCGACGACGCGCTGCTCCAGCACTTCGCCGTCGCGCCGCACAGTAACCTGCGCGGTGCCAGCCTTGCCGCCTTGGTCCTCAACACGAAATCCTAGGGCCTGCGATTGATTGACGATGCCGAAGCGCGGCGTCTGTGTCAGCACGACACGGCGGTCGATCTCATCGCTATGTCCGGTGATTAGCGCGTGCACCGGCGCGGCGAAACCAAGGACGGCGGCATCCGCCGGCACGTCGTGCACGCGGCCGTCGGTGATCAGGATGGCGCCGGCGATGCGATCCGGCGGCACATCGGATAGCGTCGCCGACAGTGCCGAAAACAGCCGCGTGCCATCGGTCTCTCCGTCGGCAGCTCCCGCTTCGGCAACGCGGACTTCCAGCCCGGGAATGCGTTTGAGGCGTTCGACCAGCGTCTGGCGCGCAGCCTCGGTCTGCGCCCTGCGGTCGCCGAAGTTCTGGCTCGGGCTCTTGTCGACGATGACCGCAGCGACCGAAGGGATCGGGTCGCGGTCCTCGCGGGTAATCGATGGATTAGCCAACGCCAGCACCAATAGCCCCAACGCAAGGGCGCGCATCGGCGCGCCGCGGCTGCGCGCCAGCAGCAACACGATCGAAATCAGCACCGCCCCGCCAAAGGCGGCCCAGACGACATAGGCTGGCAACAGCGGAGCGAATGACACGCCGAGGTTCAAAGCGAACTCCTATTGTCCCAACCGCTCGAGCAGCGCCGGGATATGCACTTGGTCGGCCTTGTAGTTGCCGGTGAGTGCGTACATGACGATGTTGACGCCGGCGCGAAAAGCGAATTCGCGCTGGCGCGGCTCGCCAGGCACCAGTGGCAGCATCGGCTGGCCGTCGGGACGCATCGCCCAGGCTCCGGCGAGATCGTTGGATGTGATCAGGATCGACGACACGCCGTCGCCGGCGCGCGCTGGGCGGTTGGTCTCTTCCTCGCTTCCCGCCGGCAAGGCCTCGACCCAGAGCTGGCCGGAGGTGAAGCGGCCGGGGAAATCATGCAGCAGGAAAAAGGTCTTGGTCAGCACGTGATCGCGCGGCACCGGCTCGAGCTCAGGAATATCGAGGGAGGATAGGATCGAGCGTAGCGCGATCATGCCCGGCCCTTGCAACTCGCCGCCGGAGCCGGGCGGGGTGTCGATCGCATCGCGCGTGTCGAAGAGAACGGTGCCGCCGCGTTTCATGTAAGTGTCGATGGCATCAAGCGCGGCCTGCGAGGGCTTACTCGCATTTGCCGACACCGGCCAGTAAATGATGGGGAAGAACGCAAGCTCGTCGCGCCCTGGGTCCAGGCCGATTGGCTCGGCGGCTTCCAGCGCGGTGCGCTGTGCCAGAAACAGTGTGAGACCCTGCAGGCCGGCCCTGCTCACCTCGTCGATCTCGGGGTCGCCGGTGACAATGTAGGCGAGACGCGTCTGCTTCGTGGCCTGCATCGCGAAATCTTGCTGCTGCGCGGTAAGCGGCGGCTGTGCGACCGGCTGCGCCTGCGCCGGATGATGCAACGTCAGCGCGCCGAGCAATCCACCCATTAGTATGATCACCGCGGCGCGCCGGCGCGGCAGCAGCGCAGCGAAGCCTCTGGAGAGCACGACCACCACAAGTGCGTCGAGCATCAGCAGCGCAAGCGCGGCGAGGAAGATAGGCCCGCGCAGGTCGAGCGGCTCGCCGTGTCGATACCCGTCTATGCGGGCGTTGAGCGGAGAGAAATCGAGCGGCGCCAGGCGATCGGCCGGCGTCAGTGTGTTCACCGCGACCAGCCCTTCGGGCGGTCCGTAGAACCCGGGCAAATGATCGGCATCGGCGCGGGCGTTGAAATTCGCCGGCACCGGCCGCGCGGTCGGTGGCGGCGCGGAGAAGGCGCCGAAACCGTCAAGTACGCGCGTCGGTGGCACCGCCTGATTGGCATGGCTGCCGGCGCCGCTTGCTCCGGCGTTCTCGTCATCGGCGCTCGCGGTCGATCCGGCCAGCGCAATGATGCGGCGGAGCATATCGACGAAAGTGCCGGAGAGCGGCAGGTCAGACCAGCGGGTGTCAGCGGTAACATGAAACAGAATCAGCAACCCCTTGCCGAAGCGCTGGGCGGTAACCAGCGGCGTACCGTCGGCGAGCGTCGCCCAAGTGCGGTCTGTCAATTGGGAATCCGGCTCGGCCAGCATCTGCCTGCTGACGGTGACGTCGTTCGGCACGGCCATGCCCGCAAAGGGGCCTTCGCGCGCGAAGGCAGCAAGTTGCTGCGGCTTTTCCCAACTCAGACTGCCGCCGAGGATACGACCGCCGCGCCGAAGCTTCACCGGCGCCAGATCGTCATCGGTCGCACCCGCCAAATGCGGACCGGCAAAGCGGACCAGCACGCCGCCATTGTCGAGCCACTTGTTCAGGCTCTCGCGTGCCTCGACGACGTTGCCAACGTCGGCGAGGATCAACATTGGCAGATGCTGATCGAGATAGCGCTTGATTGCTTCGGCCGGCGCCACGCCTTCGGCGAGGCGGATGTCGGCGAACGGGTTGAGCGCGCGCGACAGGTAATAGCTCGCGCCGATCAGCGGCTGCGAGCGGTCGGCGGCCGAACCGGAGACGATGCCCACGGTGCGCCGGCGCCAGCGCTTGTCGAGCAATTGCACTGCGCCGGCCGAGCGCTCGCCAGCGATCTCCAACCGCGCCACGTCATTGCGGATCTCGACCGGCAGGTCGATCGCCGCGTCGGTATCGCTCGCGTTGGGTTGGAAGGAGAACGGCGCTCCGCCTAGCGGCAGTCCCTTGAGGTCAATGGCGTTGACGAAGCCGTTGTCGGCGGTGCCGCTCTGCGCACGCAGGACTTTCACCGTCAATGCTCCGGCCGCATTGTCGGCGCCAGCGAGTGCGCGCGGCGCGGCGAGGCCTCCTGCGATCACCGTTAGCTGACGGCTGCCGATGATTTGCTTAAGGCCGGCGATGAAGTTGCCGCCCTTGCCGAGATCGACGCCGTCTGAAAGCCAGACGACCTCCACCTCCGGCGCGCGAGCGAGGAAGCGCCCGAGCAGCGGCAGCGCTTCGGTACGATCGACCGTGTAGGGTTTCGGGTGGAGCTGTTTAATCTGCACGCGCGCGGCGTCGGCAACCTGTAGCGAAATGTCGCGTGTGGTTTCCGACAAAGGCAGGACGGCGACGCCACGGCTGTCGGCGTCGGCGCGCGCCAGAAGCTCGTCGGCGGTAAGTAAGCGTGCGTCCCAGGTCGACGCCGCGCCCCAGCCGTCGTCGAGCATGATGAGCAGCGGCGCCGGACGGTTCACCGCGGCAAGCGGAGGATTCCACAACGGCCCGGCGGCCGCGATGATCACCAGCGCAGCCAATGTGAGGCGCAGCACGATCAGCCACCACGGCGTGCGCGAGGGCGTTTCTTCTCTAGGCGCGATCTCGAACAACAGGCGGGTCGGCGGGAAATCGATGCGGCGCGGGCGCGGCGGCACCAGGCGCAATAGCCACCACAACACCGGAAGGCCGAGCAGGCCGAGCAGCACTAACGGCTGCGCAAAGGCGAGCGGCAGGGAGCTGATCATGCTGCGCCCCCGCGCTGCGCCAGCGCATAGCGGCTGGCAATGGTCGGAGTATGCGCGCTCGCCCCCATGCGCGCATGGATCGCAAACAGAAGCTCGGTCGGCCCGCGATCAATGCGATGGACGACAAAACTCCACGCGTGCTGTTCACATTCCGCGCGCAACGCCGCCCGATGGTCGACGACCAGCTTCTGGTAATCGTTGCGCCAAGTCTCGGCGCGGCCCGCGGTCACGCTGCCGAGACCCTCGGACTCGGTGAACTCGATTCGGCCGGTGTATGGAAAGGTTTCCTCCGCCGGGTCGACTACCTGCACGACATGGCCGCGCGCCCCGGTGGCGGCCAGCTGTCCGATGATTTGACGGAACTCAGCAATCGGCGACCAGAAATCGGACAGGAGCAGCACTTCCGAGAATGCCGCCGGAGAGAAATTTGGAGGCAGGCTCGGACGGTCACTCGTATCGTGCACGATCGCCTGCGCCATCTTCTCTATGACATTGCGGCTCGCAGTCGGCCGCATGATTTCCGGAATACCGACACGTTCGCCGCCTTCCACCAACACGTCGGCAAGCGCAAACGAGATGACCAAAGCGCGGTCGACCTTGCTCCATTCGGTTAGGTGAGATTTGAAATCCATAGACGGCGATCGGTCCGCCCAAAGCCAGATCGTGTGCGACGCTTCCCATTCCCGCTCGCGCACATAGAGGTGGTCGTCGCGCGCGGAGCGCCGCCAGTCCACTGCATTTGACGGCTCACCGTTAACGAAACGGCGGTACTGCCAGAAATTCTCGCCCGGACCGGCACGGCGACGGCCGTGCAGCCCGTGGATCAGTGTCGAGGCGACACGGCGGGCCTCGAGAATCAATCGCGGAACGCGCGCGGCAAGTTTGCGGCTTTTGCCGACAGCCGCCTCAACCGCCTCGTTCTCGGTGTCGCTACGGCGAAGCTCCGCCATCATTCAATGCTTGCTTTCAGCCGCTTAATCACGGTCGCGATGGTTTCGCCTTCCGCGCGGGCGGCGAAGGTGAGTGCCATTCGGTGCTTAAGCACGGGCTCGGCGAGGTCGAGCACGTCATCGACCGAGGGCGCGAAGCGGCCTTGCAGCAGAGCGCGGGCGCGCACCGCCAGCATCAAGGCTTGGCTTGCACGCGGGCCCGGACCCCAAGAGATCAGCTTACCGAGGTCGCCAGCCTCAGGTCAGGGACGCGCGGAGCGCACTAGCTTGAGGATCGCCTCGACGACCGACTCGCCGACCGGCAAGCGGCGGACCAGCCGCTGCGCCGAGAGGAGGTCTTCGGATGTCATGGCCGGCTTGGCGCGACTTTCCTCGGCGCCCGTGGTGTCGAATAGGATTTTGCGCTCGGCTTCCTGGTCGGGATATTCAACGTCGATCTCCATTAGGAAGCGGTCGAGTTGCGCTTCGGGCAACGGGTAGGTGCCTTCCTGCTCGAGCGGATTCTGCGTTGCTAGCACGTGGAACGGCTTGGGCAGATCGTGGCGCGCGCCCGCAACCGTCACGTGCTGCTCCTGCATCGCCTGCAGCAGCGCCGACTGCGTACGCGGTGAGGCACGGTTGATCTCGTCGGCCATTAGCAATTGCGCGAAAACCGGCCCCGCGATGAAGCGGAAGCTGCGCTTTCCGCTCGGACTTTCCTCCAGCACTTCGGTGCCGAGGATGTCAGACGGCATCAGGTCGGGTGTGAACTGCACGCGGCGGGCATCCAGCCCGAGCGCGGTGCCCATGGTATCCACGAGTCTGGTCTTGGCGAGGCCGGGCACGCCGACCAAGAGCGCGTGGCCGCCGGAAAGTACGGTGATCAACGCGCGCTCGATCACGGTGTCCTGCCCGAAGATCACCGAACCGATCGCGGCTTTCGCGGCCTGCACATGGGCGGCCGTCATCTCCGCCGCGCGCACGATCATATCTTCCAGCTTTTCCAGGGTTTCGCCGCTTGTCGACGCCATAGTTCCTTTTCCTTTCGTCGCCGCCCAAATTTGGGCTCGCTTAAGCGCATGCAACAAATGCACCAGAGGACATTTTGCTGCGCCAATTGGGGCGAATCTGCCTCACTCCACCGCCAAGCTTACGCTATCTTTCGCGCCTGCGGGGATTCCGTCACAAAGGCCCGAACAGGTCTAATAACGTAGGAAAACAATGGCTAAGGCAGGGCAGGGCGACCTCGAAGGACTGACGGCGTCGTTGCCGAAGCGAAGTCACGGATTGCCTCCCGTGGAGCGCTGGAATCCGCCTTTTTGCGGCGATATCGATATGCGAATTGCCGCCGACGGCACGTGGTACTATCAAAAAACCCCAATCGGCAGGCCCGCTTTGGTCCAGCTTTTCGCTGGGATTCTCAGACGCGAGAACGACAAGTACTTCCTCGTCACCCCAGTGGAAAAGGTCGGCTTAGTTGTTGAAGAAGTTCCATTCCTCGCCGTCGAGTTGTGCGTCGCGCATGACGAGCGCGGGCACGTTCTCAACTTTAGGACAAATGTCGATGATTGGGTAGCTGCTGGCCCCGGGCATGCACTGCGCTTCGAGGTAACCGCAACCGGCGGCCTGAAGCCCTATCTGCATGTCCGCCGCGAGCTATGGGCGAAAGTGACTCGCGCGCTGTTCTACGATCTGGTCGAACTCGGCGAGGAGCGCGAGCAAAACGGCAAGACGATGTTCGGCGTGGTCTCGAGCGGCGAGTTCTTCGCTATGGCGGAGGCGAGCGCCGTGCGGGAGTTTGCCTGATGCATGGCGCTGAGGTGATGAGCGCGGAGGAATTCTTCGCGCGCGCTAGGGCGCGGCTTACGCTCCAGGTGCCGGCTGGCCTCACTGATCCAAACATCACGCCCCAGCGCGGTGATCACGATGTCGACCCGGTGATGGAGAAGATCGCTGCGGTGCGCCCGATTCGTCCCGCAGCGGTGCTGGTGCCGATCGTCGACCATCCCAGGCCGACGGTACTGTTGACGCAGCGCGCACAGCACTTGCCCGATCACGCGGGGCAGGTGTCGTTCCCGGGCGGCAAGATCGATCAGAGCGACGCGAGCCCACTTGAGTCCGCCCTGCGCGAGGCGCGCGAGGAGATCGGCCTCAATCGCGAGTTCGTCGAGCCGCTCGGTTATACCGACCTCTACATGACCACGCTCGGCTACCGCATCGTACCGGTGATCGCGCGGGTGAAGCGCGGCTTCACCTTGAAGCTGAATGAAAAAGAAGTGAATGCCACGTTTGAGGTACCGCTCGCCTTCTTGATGGACCAGGCAAACGTGCAGCGCCACTCGCGCGCTTGGGAGGGCATGACAAGGCACTATTACGCGATCACTTTCGGCGAACGCTACATTTGGGGCGTGACCGCTGGTATCCTGCGCAATCTGCACGAACGGATTTACCGATGATCCGCCCGGTCGCGACCGAAGTCATTCTGTTCCTGCTGCCGTTCGTGCTCTACGCCGTCTTCCTGTGGGCGACGCGCGCCGGCGTCCTAGAGCCGGACTCCTGGCCGCTGTCGCGCATCGCTTGGCTCGTGATCGCGGCGCTAATGCTGGTGGTCGGCAGTTTCGTGTACTTCGCGCACTTCACCGGCGCACCCCCCGGCTCGACCTACGTGCCGGCGCATATCGAGGACGGCAAGTTCGTTCCGGGGACAACCAAGTGAGTAGTGGCGCGAACTCCTGCAGCCTCGCCGGAGCGCCCTGGCTGACAGCTGGCGCTTTGTCCCGGCTCCTCGGCGTGCTCGATCGCGACGGCGAGGAGGCGCGCGTGGTCGGCGGCGCGGTGCGCAACGCGCTGCTCGGTGTGCCGATCGCAGAGATCGACGTTGCTACCACGGCGGTGCCGGAGGAAGTGGTCAAACGCGTTTCCGCCGCAGGCTTCGAACCTGTGCCGACCGGCATCGAGCACGGCACCGTCACGGTGGTGATCGAAAAGCATCCTTTCGAAGTGACGACGCTGCGGCAGGACGTCGAGACCTATGGCCGCCACGCCAAGGTTGCCTTTGGGCGTGATTGGCGGGCCGACGCCGAACGGCGCGATTTTACGATCAACGCACTGTCGGCGACCCGCGACGGAGCGGTCTATGATTATGTGGGTGGCCTCGATGATCTTGCTGCGCGGCGGGTGCGCTTTATCGGCGACCCGCGTCAGCGTATCGCCGAGGACTATCTGCGCATCCTGCGCTTCTTTCGCTTCCACGCGTCCTACAGCGTCGGGCATCCAGATCCGGCCGGTCTCATGGCCTGCATCGCCGGCCGCGATGGCCTTGGCCAGCTCTCGCGTGAGCGCGTGCGCATGGAGCTCTTAAAATTGATGATGGCGCCGCATGCCGCGCCGACGCTCACCGCCATGTCCGACGCCGGGTTGCTGACGCGCTTCCTTGGCGGTGTGTCGTACCTCGCCGGCTTCGAGAACATGGCGAAGGTCGAGGCCGCGATCGGCGTCGAGGGTGATCCGGTACGCCGGCTCGGCGCGCTCGCCGTATGGGTGGCGGAGGATGTCGAGCGGCTGTGGCAGAAGCTGCGGCTCTCCAACGATGAGCACGAGCGGCTTGCATCGATGGCGGAGGGCTGGCGATCTATTTCTCTGGGCGCAGGGGAACAGGCCGCTCGCGCGTTGATCTACCGGCTCAAGCCGGAAAAATTCACCGACACTGCGCTGCTCGCCTGGGCGCGTTCGCCTGCAAGCGCGCACGATGCGCCCTGGCGCGAACTCGCTACGCTGCCGCGGTACTGGACGGCGCCGGCGTTTCCGCTGAAGGCGGCTGACTTCATCGCGCGTGGGATAGAGAAGGGACCGGCGCTGGGTGAGGCGATGGCCGCCGCGGAAGAGGCGTGGATCGCGGCGGGTTTTCCAAGCAACAAAGCGACGCTCGATCAAATCGCCAAGAGCGCGGCGCGCAAGTAAGAAACGCCTGGCCAGGCACCCTTCCTGGCCCGCGCTTTCGTCGAGCGCATACCGCTGCATATGCACACGACAATCCTCGACGCGTTCGTGACGCTGGGTGGGATGATTGGGGTGACGCTACGTCACGGCCACTTCACCACTGGCGGCATCGAGGAGAGGATCGACTCGACGTTGCCGCCGGTGCGCAGCCCGAAAATCGTGCCGCGGTCGTAGAGTAGATTGAATTCGACGTAGCGGCCGCGGCGGACGAGCTGCTCCTCGCGCTCGGCCGCACTCCAGGGCGTCGCGAAATTCTTTCGAACCAGATCGGGATAGATCGTCAGGAAGGTGCGGCCGACGTCTTGCGTGAAGGCGAAGGTTTCATCCCAATCGGTGTCTAGATAGTCGTAGAAGATGCCGCCGATGCCGCGCATCTCGTTGCGGTGCTTCAGGAAAAAATATTCGTCGCACCAATTCTTATATTTGTCGTAAGGCGCGACTGTCGGATGCGCATGGCAGGCCGATTTCATCGCAGCGTGAAAAGCGATCGTGTCCGCATCGTCCTGTCTGCGACGCTTGTCGAGCACCGGTGTCAGATCGGCGCCGCCGCCGAACCAGGCCTTGCTGGTGCAGACGAAACGTGTGTTCATGTGCACGGCCGGCACGTTCGGATTTTGCGGGTGTGCGATCAGCGAAATGCCGGAGGCCCAGAAACGCGGGTCGTCGGCGGCGCCGGGGATTTCCTTGCGGAATTCGGGCGCGAATTCGCCATACACGGTCGAGCAATGCACGCCGGCCTTTTCGAACACGCGCCCGTGCATCATAGACGTGACGCCACCGCCGCCGGCGGCGCCGGTATGGTCGGTGCGGCGCCACGGCGTACGCACAAAACGGCCGGCGGTGTCGCGCCCGAGCGGCGCGCTCGCCGGCAGCGCGTCCTCCAGCGCCTCGAGCGTGGCGCAGATGTCGTCGCGCAAGGCCTCGAACCACTCACGCGCCTTTGTTTTCTTTGGGCCTTCGATCATGGCGGCGATTTTATCACCGGGGGAATTCGGCCGTCTGCCGCAGAGCCTCGCCGACGACTATAGCCGCGGCCATAGCCACGTTTAGTGAGCGCAAGCCGTGGCGTATGGGTATCCGCAGTCGGTTATCGGCAGCCTGGTGCACGGCGTCAGGCAGGCCATTGGTTTCGCGGCCGAACAAAAGCACCTGGTCTTCCTTGAAGGCGTGGTCGAGATAGGAACGCTCAGCCGCGGTGGTGAGCACGATCAGACTCAGCCCGTGCGCGCGCCGCCACGTTTGGAAAACCTCGAACGAACCGTGGCGGGTGAGCGCAACCTGATTGAGGTAATCCATGCCGGCGCGCCGGAAGGCGCGGTCCGTAACTGGGAACCCGGCCGGCTCAATGATATGCGCCGGAATGCTCAGGCAGGCGCAGAGCCGTAGAATTGTACCGGTGTTCTGGGGAATATCCGGCTGATAGAGGGCGATCTGCATTGGCCACCTGTGAAAATTCGATTGGCTCTGCGGCGTAACCCGCTCCAGACGAACGATTCATGCAAGTAATAGGCGCTGGGCCGATAGCGGGCTTGCGCTATCACCGCAAGGGTGCCAATAAACCCGCGCCGCAGCGCATCCTGCCAGGACTGGCGCACGTGGTCCGTACCGCCGCCGCGGGACCTTCCCGCCGGCTGAGAGCCGCGGGCGGAATACCAAGCCAAGCTGGGGGAGAGGCTTTAGAAGTGACAACTGTGTCTTCAGCGGACCATACGCGCCGCGATTTTCTTTACATAGCCACGGGCGCCGTCGGCGCGGTGGGCACGGCGGCGGTACTGGTACCGCTGATTTCCCAGATGAATCCCGATGCCTCGACCATCGCTGCGGGCGCACCAGTCGAAATCGACCTGGCGCCGATAGCCGAGGGACAGATCATCAAGGTCTTCTGGCGCTCGAAGCCTGTCTACATCTTCCACCGCACGAAGAAGGACATCGAAGAGGCGCAGAACGTTAACGTTGGCAGCCTGCCGGATCCTGAGCCGGACTCAGAGCGCGTCAAGCCGGGTCACGACCAGTGGCTAGTGCTGATCGGCATCTGTACACACCTCGGCTGCATCCCGCTTGCCCATCAAGGCGATTATGACGGCTGGTTCTGCCCCTGCCACGGCTCGCAATACGATACAGCGGGCCGTATCCGCAAAGGTCCGGCGCCGAAGAACCTGCCGTTGCCGCCTTACGCCTTCGTTTCCGATACCAAGATAAAGATCGGCTGACCATGAGCGGACCTTCCACCTACCAGCCGACCAATCGCGCCCTGCAATGGTTGGAGAAACGGCTGCCGATAAGCGGCCTGATCCATTCTTCATTCATCGCCTATCCGACGCCGCGGAACCTGAATTACTGGTGGACGTTCGGCGGAATCCTTTCGATGATGCTCGGCATCCAGATCATCACTGGCATTGTGCTGGCGATGCATTACACGCCGCATGTCGATCTCGCCTTCAAGTCGGTCGAAATCATCATGCGCGACGTCAATTACGGCTGGCTGTTGCGCTACCTGCACGCCAACGGCGCGGCGATGTTCTTCTTCGCAGTCTATGTACACATTTTCCGTGGCATGTATTACGGCTCGTACAAAGAGCCGCGCGAGGTGCTGTGGATCCTCGGCGTCATCATTTACCTGTTGATGATGGCGACGGGCTTCATGGGGTACGTGCTGGTCTGGGGGCAGATGAGCTTCTGGGCGGCGACCGTGATCACCAACTTGTTTTCCGCAATTCCCGGCGTCGGCGACACCATAGTGACTTGGCTATGGGGCGGCTTCGCAGTAGGAAATCCGACGCTCAACCGGTTCTACTCGCTGCATTATCTACTGCCGTTTGCAATCGCTGGCGTGGTGGTGCTGCATGTCTGGGCGCTGCATGTCGCCGGGCAGAACAATCCAACTGGCATCGAGCCAAAGTCGGACAAGGACACCGTGCCGTTCACGCCGTACGCCACCATCAAAGATGGCTTCCTGATGGTGTGCTTTTGCCTCGTCTACGCGTGGTTCGTGTTCTACATCCCTAATTACCTCGGCCACCCGGATAACTACATTCCGGCCAATCCGGCGGTGACTCCGGCGGAGATCGTGCCCGAGTGGTACTACCTGCCGTTCTACGCGATCCTGCGTTCGATCCCAAACAAGCTCGTGGGCGTGATCGCGTTGTTCTCCTCGATCGGCATTCTCGCCTTCCTGCCCTGGCTCGACACCTCGAAAGTGCGCTCGGCGCGCTACCGGCCGCTGTACCGGCAGTTCTTCTGGCTGTTCGTCGTAGCCTGCATTGGGCTCGGTTGGCTCGGCTCCAAGCCGCCGGAAGGCATCTATGTCATCCTCGCGCGCGTGTTCACCTTCTACTATTTCGCCTATTTCCTGATCGTGCTGCCGCTGCTTGGTCTTTTCGAGAAGACTAAGCCGCTGCCGAATTCGATTTCGGACTCGGTCTTGCAGGCAAAGGCGTGAGCGGGAGCACGGTCATGAACATCCGGCGCGCGCTCTTCGCCATTGCGGTCGCAGGACTCGCGACGACAGCACCGGCGTTCGCGCAGATCGAGCAGGTGACGCCGCCGCGGCAGAAATGGGCGTTCTCAGGTCCGTTTGGCAAGTTCGACCAGGCGCAACTCCAGCGCGGCTTCAAGATCTACAAGGAAGTCTGCGCCAACTGCCATTCGATTGAGATGCTGACGTTCCGCAACCTGTCTGAGCCGGGCGGGCCCACCTTCAACGAAGCGCAGGTCGAAGCGGTGGCGGCCGAATACAAGATCAGGGATCTCGACGATCTCGGCAATTCAATCGAGCGCGCAGGGCGGCCGGCCGACCATTTTCCTCCGCCGTTTGCTAACGAGGCGATGGCTAAGGCCGCGAACGGCGGTACCGCGCCACCGGACATGTCGACGTTGGCGAAGGCGCGCGGCTATCAGCGCGGCTTCCCTTGGTTCCTGTTCGACATTGTCACCCAATACCAAGAGCAGGGGCCAGACTACATCGCGGCGATGATCAACGGCTACAAGGCTCCGCCCAAAGGTTTCAACCTGCCGCCGAGCGGGAGCTACAACGAATATTTCCCCGGCCACAACATAGGCATGCCGCAACCGCTGCAAGCCGGCCAGGTGGCGTACGACGACGGCACGCCGACCACGGTCGAGCAATATGGCCGGGACGTCGCCGCGTTCCTAATGTGGGCCGCCGAACCGCACCTCGTCCAGCGTAAGCGTATCGGATTCCAGGTGATGATCTTCTTGATCGTGCTCTCAGGGTTGCTCTATTTCACCAAAAAGAAGGTATGGTCGGCGGTTCATTAACGGTGCACGAGATCGCTTGATGCGAGGGCCCCGTTGGGGGCCCTTCGTTTTGGTAGGATCGAACATGACCAAGGCGGTCCTCGGCATCATCGGAGGAAGCGGCATCTACGATTTGCCCGGACTGGGGAACGTGCGCGAGGAGCGCATAGCCAGCCCTTGGGGCGAGCCGTCTGGCGCGCTGCGCATCAGCGAGATTGCGGGGCTGCCGGTGGTGTTTCTGTCTCGCCATGATAAGGGGCACCGGCTATCGCCCTCCGACATCAACTACCGGGCCAATATCGACGTGCTCAAGCGCGCCGGCGTCACCGACCTGGTATCGTTGTCGGCCTGTGGCTCGTTCAAGGAGGAATTGCCACCTGGCACTTTCGTGCTGGTCGATCAGTTCGTCGATCGCACCTACAAGCGCGAGAACTCGTTCTTCGGCAAAGGTCTGGTCGCGCACGTGTCGATGGCGCATCCGGTGAGCCCGCGGTTGCGCGCGCGCCTCGGGGAAGCAGCGCTGTTGGAAGGGATCGAGCCGCATTTCGAGGGCATCTACGTTTGCATCGAAGGCCCGCAATTCTCAACCTACGCCGAGAGCATCACGTACAAGCAGGCGGGCTATTCGGTGATCGGCATGACGAACATGCCGGAGGCCAAGCTCGCGCGCGAGGCGGAAATTTGTTACGCCACAGTCGCCATGGTGACCGATTTCGACTGCTGGCACCCCGACCATGACGCCGTCACCGTGCAAGACATTATCAAAGTGCTGCTGAACAACGCCGAACGCGCCAAGCGCTTGGTGGCGCGG
>Ga0182034_10000795_pt1 | contig 14924 bp, 11 predicted proteins | sample flu12Cox44000172_FD_125972 | JGI IMG/M metagenome (GOLD analysis project Ga0182034, IMG submission 125972) | Lab enrichment of tropical soil microbial communities from Luquillo Experimental Forest, Puerto Rico - flux4day.12C.oxic.44.000.172 | ecosystem: Environmental > Terrestrial > Soil >... | reverse complement strand
TTTTCATTTCCTGGGCTCGCTGGAGATGAGGGCAGGCGTGACTCTCCCGGACTTGGACACGACCATTCTGGCCGCCTTCGGCCTCGGTCACGGAGCCTATTTGACCAAGAAGGCGGTGGGGGAGGTTGGCAAGACTTAGCTGCTGACTTCGCAAACTCGGAAGAGTCTCCGCCAGTCGCCGAAGGCGGCTTGCTAGACGCCCTCCGAGTTATCTGATATTGCCATCAATCATATCTGGTCCATTGCCAGAAGGGAGCAGTCCTCCCTATAGTAATAGTGCCAGCTCGACCACGGCCAATCTCCCGGCTTCTCCGCCAGACGGCGCTCGACCGGATTGTTGAGCATATAATCCAACTTCGCTTTAATCTTCGTGTGCTTTCGGCAATCCTGCGTGGTTAAGCGACCGGGATTGCAGGTGAGACGGTCTTTTTCATCCGCAGGTTGCACACGTTGCACAGAACAGCCGAAATGCCGGGATTGGGTGTTAGGGATTGGGGGTTGGGGAAAAACGCCGAACAGCATGGAATCTGCGATCTGGAACTGCGGGAACAGAACAGAGGCGGGCCGCCTCACCCTCAGCGCGCAACGGGGCCGGGGCGAACGCGAGCGGGTCCTCGCTACTTGCTTGCTATTCAGTCCGTAACGCCCGCATAGGCTCGATTGACGCCGCGCGCTGGGCGGGAACAAAGCCGGCAACCAGAGCGCACGCCGAAAGCACCGCGGCGGCCAGGGTCAGAATCACCGGGTCGTACGTTTTCACTCCATAAAGCTGGCTGGAGAGCAGGCGACCGCCAGCCAGCGCTACAGGAATTCCGACGGCAAGACCAAGACCAAGCTGAAGCATCGCTCCCCGCAACACCAGCCGAAGGACTCTCATGTGGTCTGCGCCCAGCGCCATGCGGATTCCAATTTCACTTGTGCGGCGTGCCACCGAGTACGCTGTGACGCCGTACAGTCCAACGCAAGCAAGCACCAGCGCCAGCAAGCCAAAGAGCTCGGTCAGCCGGGCAATGAGTCGATCCTGATTGAAGTTGCGGTCGAGTTGCTCGCTCAAGGTCAACATATCCAGCACGGTGAGATTGGGATCGATGTCCCTCAGGGTTTGCCGCACCGCAGCCTCCATGTTCTCCGGTTTGCCGGCCACGCGAAGCTCTACGTCATGCAGGAAGTCGGAATAGACAAGCCAGGAGAGCTTGGGATCTTTCGTGTCCTGCAAATAAGGCAGGAAGAACGTCGGGTAGGCGGGCCCGCGCGCGTCCTGGTATTTTGTGTCTTCCACGATGCCCACAATTTCGTAGTCCCGGCTGTGGCTCGCGTCGCCTGCATTAAATCCGAAGTGCTTGCCAATGGGATTTTGCTTGGGGAAGTACTGGCGGGCAAAGGTCTCATTGATGACGGCGACCTGGCGCGAGGTGGGCGTGTCCTCGTCGCCAATGACGCGGCCGCGCAGCAGGCGCGTGCCTACGGTTTCAAAATAGTGCGGGCTCACCCGGTCAAAGGAAGCCAGAGTTCGCTCCTCGGGCTGATGCCCCTCGATACAAATAAAATCGTTCCAGTTGTCGCCTTTCATTGGGCTATAGAGCGAGTAGGCAGCGCTGAGCACGCCCGGAATCTGCGGCAGTCGCTGCTGGAGTTGCTGGTAGAGTGCGAACAGCCTTTCCGGCTTGTATCCGGCAAGGCCCGGATCCATCCTCACCACCAGCCGTCCCTGCGGTTCAAATCCGAATTTCTGGTTTTCGAGCTTGCGAAGGCTTTGGGTCAAAAGGCCTGCGCCGATCAGCAAGACCGCGGAGAGCGCCACCTGCACCACCACCAGAGACCGTCGGGCCAGCGATCCGCGGTCAGCGGTGGAGCGCCCCGCGCCGCGCAGCGCGTCGATGGGATCCGAACGCGAGGTGATCCACGCCGGCGCGACTCCGAAGACAATGCCGGTGATGAGCGAGAGTAGGAAGGCAAAGCCGAGGACCGGCAGCGAGGGAGTGGGATCGACGGGAACAAAATGCGCCCCGCGGAAAGCGAGTAGCAAAATGGCGCGGGCCCCCGCAAAAGCCACCACGAGTCCGACCAGGCCTCCCAAGACGGCGAGGAAAATGCTTTCAGTAACGGTCTGGCGGACCAACCGGCCGCGGGGAGCGCCCAGGGCCACGCGCACCGCCGTCTCAAAGCGAGTGGCGGCGCCGCGCGCCAGCAGCAAATTGGCGATGTTGGCGCAGGCAATCAGCAGCACCAGTCCCGAGATGATCATCACCAGGCGCAGGCCGGCAAACGCGCTGCGCTGCATGTTGTCGACTCCGGTTTTCGCCGAGGTAACGATAATCTGCTGCTTTCCAATCTCTGCGCGGTCGTGAGCGGAAAGGATGTCCGAGTGCGCGGTCAGCCATCGTTTCAACTCGATGGTGACTTCCTGCTGGACGGCTGCCGGCTGTGTGCCCGGCTTCATCCGCCCGATGATGTACAGCCAGTGCGAGTCAACGCGATTCAGCAGCCCGTCCTTGCCGTCAAGAGTTGGCTCAGTGGCAAGCGGCATCCACACGTCCGGCGGGTCCTGGCGTAACTGGTCTCCGTAGAAACCCGGAGGCGCGATTCCAACCACGGTGTAAGGCACGGTGTTGATGGTGAAGCTCGCGCCAATCACCGAGGGATCGAGGCCGAAGTGCTGCTGCCAGGCGCGGTAGCTGAGCACCGCTACCGGCGCGGCATTGGGCTTGTCATCCTCAGGCGTGATGGCGCGCCCAGGGAAGGCGTTGAGGCCGAACATCTGGAAATAATTCCCGGAAACGAATTCGCCGTTATAGGCTTCTGCCGCTCCCGGCGAGCCAGCGCGGCGAAGACTGACCGATGACAGTCCCGCCTGGAACCCCGCCATTTCACTGAACTCGGGCGTGTTGTCGCGGAACTGCTGGTAGAGCGAATAGGAATAAATCGCCCAGTTGTCCTGGTTTCCGCCGACCACGCAGCAATTGTCATTGTTCCCCAGCCGATAAAGCTGGCTGGGATTGGCCACCGGCAGGCTTTTCAACATGATGGCGTTCACAAGCGTAAAGATAGCCGTGTTGGCGCCGATCCCTAGGGCGAGCGTGACGACGCATACCAGCGCAAAGCCGGGCGATTGGCGCAACCTGCGCCAGGCATAACGGAGGTCCTGCATCAGGGTGGACATAGCGGTCTCCTATGGACAGCTACGAAATTCGCACACTACCTGTTCCAGTAAGACGGGCATTTCGCCCAGAGGTTAGTTCATTCTGCACCGAAGTCTCCACGATTCATGTATGTTTACCCGGGTGGCGCATACATGGCGGGGTTTGCCAAGTATGCGGCCCCACCATTCGGTCCATCATATCTGGTCCATTGCCAGAAGGGAGCAGTCCTCCCTATAGTAATAGCGCCAGCTCGACCACGGCCAATCTCCCGGCTTCTCCGCCAGACGGCGCTCGACCGGATTGTTGTGCATATAATCCGGCTTCTCTTTAATCTTCTCCTCGCTCCAGACGTTAATTCGCAAAATCGCCGCTGCCACACCCAGTGATGAGCATGATCGTGAACGGTCGGTGGCAGCTCCAGCCGGCCCAATATCCTTTCGCACCGGGCGAACTTTCGGTTGTGATGCTGGTTCTTCAGAATGAATTTGGCGGTGCCCTCCTTCACCTTCTCCATAATCTGCGAAGGATTGGCTAACTCCGACGGGCCAGAGGAGAACGTGGGAATGTTCCGGCATCAAGACGTAACCCGATGATCCGGAAACTAAGTTCCACGCGCAAGTCCTGCCAGGTGGTCACGAAGTGGCGCTTGAAGCGCTCGGAGTCAAAGAGCCGAGCGCGGCGATAGGTACTGGTCGTGAGGTTCTGGAGTTGATTCAGGCCATGGAAACGGTGCTGCCTGGGCACGCCGGACATCTTACCGCATGACGCGAGCCTCGTTAGTTGGCGTCGGGTCGTACAGGTGGTGTGGCGCGGCCGTAACAGAACGGGAGGACATCGTGAGGGGGTTAAAGGGAACTGGGAACAGAGGATTTGCGCTCCGAAGGGGAAGATCGCGAGCGGGGGCCATCGTCGATTGACAGCGACCCATCGACAACTGCGAGGCGCGGCGCCGCCGCAAGGTCGTTAGGCGTCAATGTGGATTGTTGGCGGCCAGGAGCGAGGATCGCGCCCGCAGATTCTTGGGTAAACAGTAGCCGACAGGGCAGGAGTCACCCTGCGGGAGGTGTGGGCCAGCATACCCGTGACCGACGACCCCAGGGGTTGAGCCACGTCGCTCTACGCTACGCGATCGATCACGTGGACTCTCTGCTCCTTCGTCAGTCCGGCATACCGCATAAACATGGCTGCGGGTGTTGCTGAATCGAGGGCTTGTGCTAGCCTTAAGCGGCGCCAGTGTTTCGGCTAACCGTTGGGCTTCTCGAACGTCGAAACATGCAGCAATGGTGAGAGATCAGGAGGAACTGTCTCGGTGCAAACACTTCTACAAGATGTGCGCTACGGCCTTCGGCTGCTCGCCAAAAATCCGGGCTTCAGTTCGATCGCGATAATCACGCTTGCGCTGGGCATTGGCGCGAACACGACGATCTTCAGTGCCGTGAATGCGGCGCTCTTGCGTGCGCTGCCTTACGGGGATCCGGACCGCCTAGTGTATGTGTGGTCGGCCGAGAGGGCGCGCGGGATCAATCAGAGCACCGTCTCGATCCCGGACCTCCGCGACTGGCGGCAACAGAACCGGGTTTTTGACGGTCTGGCCGGATGGTGGAGCGGCAGCTACAACCTATCGGGTGGCGACGAACCGCGGCAGGTGGCTGGCTGGACGGTCTCACCGAATTTCTTTGATGTGCTTGGAGCTCAGCCCGAGCTCGGGCGAGGGTTCGCCACGGGCGAGGGCCAGCCAGGGAACGAGCGTGTCGTGGTGCTGAGCCACTCGCTCTGGATGGGCGCACTCGGAGGCGATCCCAGAATCCTGGGCAGGACCATCGTGATCGACAGCGAGCCCCGCATGGTGATCGGCGTGATGCCGGCGGAGTTTTCCTCGCCTTTTCCGGATGTCCAACTCTGGGTCCCTTGGCCGGCACGGGCGGAGGCGACTGCTCAGCGTGGCAACCGCTTCTTGAGAGTAGTCGCGCGCCTCAAGCCCGGAGTGACCATCGAGCGCGCCCAGGCCGAGATGGACACGATCGCCCGCCGGCTGGCACAGACCTACCGGGAGGATACCGGTGTCACGGCATACTTGGTTCCGGCCGAGCGGCAGATTACAGGAAGCGTACGGCCAGCGCTGCTGGTGCTGCTTGGAGCCGTGGGCTTTGTCCTGTTGATCGGCTGCGCCAATGTGGCCAACCTGCTGCTGGCAAGGTCGGCGGCGCGACAGAAGGAGTTTGCCGTGCGCGCGGCACTGGGCGCTGGCCGCTCGCAGGTGGTGCGTCAATTGTTGACCGAGAGCGTGCTTCTTTCCGTTCTCGGCGCCGCCGCCGGCGTTCTGCTCGCAGCGGGCGGAGTCCGCTATTTGCGGCAGAGCCTCGCATCCCAGATTCCCCGCGCCCAGGAAATCAATTTAGACGGTCACGTCCTTCTCTTCACGATGGGATTGTCTGTTTTCACGGGCCTTGCTTTTGGATTAGTCCCTGCCCTGCGGTGTTTCCAGAATGATCTCAACGATGCGCTGAAAGCCGGAAGCCGCGGCGGGAGTTCGGGAGCGCCAAGCCGTCGAGTGGGCGACCTTCTGGTGGTCTGCGAAATGGCGCTGGCACTGGTATTGCTGGCGGGGGCTGGCTTGCTTGTGAACAGCTTCGAGCGCCTGCGAGCCGTTAATCCCGGATTTAATCCCGACAAAGTGTTGACATGCCGGATTTCACTGCCGTCGAAATATGAAAACCCGCAGATCGCGGCCTTTTACCAACAATTGCTCGAGCGGCTTCGCGCGCTCCCCGGAGTGAAGGCAGCAGGCGCGACGATGACCCTGCCCCTCCGGCAGGCCGGCGGAGGTTTTTGGAGCGGATTGAATATCGAAGGACGGCCCGCCGCCACGAGAGAATCGATCCCGATTGTGAGTTTCGTTCAGGTGACGCCCGGCTACTTTCGCGCCATGGGCATTCCCCTGCTGAAGGGCCGCGAGTTCACTGAATTAGACAACAGCAGCCAGAGTCCCAAGGTGGTCCTCGTCAACGCCGTGCTCGCTCGCCGCTTCTTTTCAGACGCCAATCCGGTTGGCCAGCGCATCTGCCTGGGCGAGGATTGCTCGAAAGGGTCCTGGCTTTCCGTCGTGGGAGTGGTGGGCGATGCAGCGCTCGAAAGCCTGACGGATCCGCGATTTCCCCAGGTGTTTTCCCCCCAAGCCCAGGGCGTGCAGGGAGGAGTGGCAGGCACGATGGAGTTGGCGGTGCGCACCTCTTCTGATCCATCGCCCCTCGCTACGGCCATTGTGACGGCGGTCCATGAGCTCGACAAGGACCAGTCGGTATCCGACATTCAAACACTCAGCCGGGTGGTGAGCGCGTCACTGGCGCAGCCTCGGTTTAACACGCTCCTTCTTGCAGCTTTTGCCGCGCTTGCACTGCTGCTGGCTGCAGTGGGAATTTATGGTGTCATCTCGTATTCGGTCGCGGTCCGTACACGCGAGATCGGAATCCGCACGGCGCTCGGCGCTTCGCGTGCCGACGTGTTGGCGCTCGTCGTCGGGCACGGAATGAGCCTGGCACTAGCCGGAGCGACGATTGGGCTCGTCGGCGCCCTCATCCTGGCGCGCCTCCTCTCGAGCCTTCTTTATGGCGTGAAGCCGAGCGATCCTCCAACCTTCCTCGCCGCGTTCGCGGCGCTGGTCAGCGTGGCGCTCTTCGCCAGCTATATCCCAGCGCGGAGAGCGACCACGGTCGACCCTATGGTAGCGCTGCGGCAGGAGTGAAACTGGACCCTTCCGCCGAAAAAAGCTCAGAATGCCACACGAGGAGTTCTAACTCGCGATCAACGGCGTAGTGTTTACCGAATCTCGTCGTCGAGTTCGGCCAATCAGTAAACGGTAGGGCTAAGTGACGCCAGAGCGATAGGACTTTCGTCCGCTTTCGAAGCGCAGCGTACCGTTTTCCGGAAAGCCCGTTTTCGTTCCAAATCATTTGAAATGTCCAGTTAGCACAATCTTGGGGTAACTAAAGGGGCGCTCCGAGGTAGTTCGACCTACGCCTGCGGCGACGCCAATGCCAAGGCCAACCAGGAGATTCCGCCTTCGATTCTTCACTCACAGTGACTCGGTAGATTTCGTTCTTGGTGACCATAACTTCCTGCTCCTTCGGCCTCGGTTCTACTGTTCGCGGAGGCGGACGCGGCGAGGGCCGAAGGCGATGAGTTTGGCGAGCAGGTCTCGAAGAATGGGAATACGAAGCAGGGTGCGCATTGCCCAAGGTACGCGAGCGGGTCCCTGCGCAGCGAGTGCCTTTGCGATCAGATTATTCTGCATAACGGACTGCATGCGCTGAATTACGCGCACGGGCCACTCGCACTGGCGTTGCACCTTAGTCAAGTCGGACTCGGCAACATCCCCCGCTTTCAGCGGGCCGGTAAGGACGTTTGCCGCTACGACGGCATCCTGAATGGCGCAGTTGATCCCCACGCCGGCTACCGGGGACATCACGTGCGCGGAGTCTCCAATGAGCAAAAGACCCGGTTTGTGCCAGCGAGAGCAGCGGCTGGATTCGACGGAGAGAAGCGAAAACTGCTGCCAATCTGTCAAGGCCTCCACATGCTTGTTTAACCTTGGCTCCATCTCCAGAATGCTCTGGCGTATCGCCTCGACGCCTTGAGTGCGCAGCTGTTGGTAGTGGCCTTTGGGAAAGACGAGACCCGTCTGCCAATAGTCGGCACGGTCGAGGACGATTAGGATCCGGCCCCGACCGATGCCCCCAAGAAAACCGCCTGGGACTTCGGGATCTTGCGGCAGGCGCGGGAGCCGGAACCAAAGCACATCCATGGGAGGCGAGGTCTTTATCGGCTCAATTCCCGCGAGCTGACGCAACTGGGAGAAGCGGCCGTCGGCGCCGACAGTGAGGGAAGCGCGCACTTCGTGCCAGCCATCAGGCCCAAGATACTGAACTCCGTAGACGACGCCATTTTCTTCGACAAACCTCCTCACGTTCGCTCGCATCACCAACCGAAAAGAGGGATACCTCGCGGCTTCTCCGGTGATGAACTCCAGAAATTGCGATTGAGGAACAAGAAGGATGTAAGGAAAGCGAGTCTTGAGCCGGCCCAAATCGAAGGGGCGAAGCGGGCCATCGGGGAACCGGATCGTAGGACCTGACATCTTGCTGTGTCGCATCTCGTGCAGCGGCGCAGCCAAACCGATCTGGTCGAGAACCTCAAGAGTCGATGGATGAATCGTATCGCCGCGGAATTCACGGTCGAAATCCTTGTGCATTTCGAGGAGCGTTACGGGGACGCCTCGGCGCGCAAGGAGAAGAGCGAGCATGGCTCCGGCTGGACCGCCACCAACAATGCAGCACGAAGTGTGCTTAACATCGCGGATTTCGTTCTGATGGGTCTGGAAGTTGGAAGTGGTGGAGGGTGAGTTCATCAGAGTCTCTAGTATAAAACCTTTAGTATAGATCCCCTAATGCCTCGAAAATCTCCACCGCCCCCAACCCTGCCACAACTACTCACAGCGGGGGAAGAGGAACATCTCCATCGTCAACTTGGAAGTGATTGCGAGGGGCTTCGGGGTTTCGCTTTCGAGACTGTTGATTAACGTCTAGTAGCGTTGAGCCTGCTTCGCTGGGGCATATCGGCCTCTTCCGCACCCCGCTTGCGCCGCGAGCCGTTTCACCCCCTCCACGACCTCATGCTGAGTAAGCGTGCCTTCTCCTTCCAGCGACTCCCGTCCTATCGCTGAAGCAGTCCTGCATGTCCTCTGCGGGAATGGGGTGTCTTTGCTTAATACAAGGGCTGTTCCCAACATCTATCGAGCTGTGCTATTCGAAGGTCTTGGTTTCCGACATGCTGATTCCCGAGGCCATCTCTGGGGTTAGTGCATCCTGGTGTCACGGGACGAGGCCAGAGACATGAAGGATGCTGAGATAATGCTTGCGGATCCAGCCTTCGGGGCGTTCGCCGATTAGCCTCCGGACTTCCCGTGCGAAGGGACAGGATAATGTGTTTTTGGGCAACCGCAAACGGTAGCATGGGCCGCAGTCGCGGTCCCAGCCGCCCACGGCGCCGCCCGCCCATCCGCATAGTCTTGGCGACATCTTGGGGAGGCAAGCCGCACCAGTGGCTGTCACCTCGCCAGCCATCGTTTGAGCTTCCAGAACCACTTGCTGAGAAATCCTTGCTCCTGCATTAGAAGCTGAAGGGTGGAGTCAAGCGAAAGCCCGGAACCGAGCAATTCACGCACCCGTTTTCCTGAGGGCCTCATTCCTCGACGGCGGGCAACCATGGAGACGGCGAGTAGGCGCAAGTTATGAAGGTCGAGGTCCAATTCAGTCATCGCAGTTGTCGGTCGCCGGCGGGGTAGAAATACGGCTCAAAACTCTTCTTGGCTACTCGAAAATCGTGGTCTGTGCGCCAAGTCAACGTGTAATCAAATGCGCAGTCGCGATTTGCGGCTCGCCGCTGTGAGTAATAGTTTCGAACCGCTGAGAGGAAGCCTTCGATCTGTGGCTCCCCCGCCAGGCTTTGCCCAGCCTCAAATGCCGTATCTCCGACGCTGAGGTGTTGTAGGACCGTTAGCGTTATGGTGCCGTTGTCCGTCACGATCTGGACCAGGACGTTTTGAGGTTGGCAGGTCGGCTTCCCTCGCTTAAGCCCGAGCGTATAACCGCGAAGAGCAGCGTCAGCCGAGGCAATGTTCTGGATTTGCCCGGGAAAAGCGAGATGCGCTCCTAACCAGTCGAGGATCTCCTGAAGCTGACCCAGCCTCTTCGCGAGCCTCTGTCGCTCCTCGTTTGCATCCTTTAGCTGCAGCTCTCTTTCGTTCAACCTTTTCCTCAGAACCTCTTCGGGAGTGAGTGGCTCCTTGCCTACTTCTTCCGACTCGAGTCGTGAGCCGTACCAGCCCACAATTAGCAGGAGCAGGAAAACCTCTGCCAGCGTCATCCCGATGACAAGATCGTTTCGAAATGTGCCGAATCGCTTCATCGCCGATCGCCGATCGTTGATTGCACAAATCGGACCACGTCCCTCAGCGTGTCATCCACTTTCTGAACATTACGCCCGGTTGTGTCCAGCGCGACGCGGACAGATTCCACCCCCGTCTGGACATGGGTAACTCTCAGCTCCACTCCCTCAAGCTGCGATGACAGAGTCTTTAGTGCGGCATCGATGGAAAATAACGTTTGTCGAAATGTCTCAGCTTCTTGCGCCAGATTCTGGCATGCCTGAGTCACAACGTTGACGCTGCCAACCAGTTTTGCAACACCTTCCCGAAGCTGTTCGTTACTGGCCAAATTGCTCACGGCCTTATTAACCTCACCGATGGCCTCGGTCAACTGCCGCAGGGTAGTTACCGCGAAGTCGGCGACCGGCTTGACGGATGCGTCCACCGCATTCAGGACGTCAACGAGCTTGGCTTGGATCAGATCCGGCGGGATATCGACGCCCTCGATGCGCTTCACAAGGACCTTCACACTCGATTCGAGAGACTCAGCGCTGTTGTCGATTCCTGCGGCGATGCGGTCGGTGGATGCTGACAGCCTTTCGTTGAGCGTCGTGAAAAGGCGGCCGGTGGGAGTGAGAGACTGATGAACGGCCTGGACGGAGGACGTGAGAGCGTGCCCCTCCAATATCAAATTCGCCGTCAGATTCTTCACGTCTGCGAGTACCTGCTCCGAGGCCGCCACAAACTGCTTGTGCCACTCCTCCAACGTCATCGCTCCCACAGCGCGAAGCGATGCTGCCGCCTGCTGACTGAGTTCCAGTTCACGGACCAACGCCGCGACGCGATGGTCGATCCGATCCACCGCCTGCCCTTCCTGGTCCTCCAGCGTCCGGTAGAACTGGAGCAACGCAAGCCGTATGAACATCCCGGCCGCTGTGCCGACGAGGGCGTACCCGAATGCAACGTAGAGGTCAGCAGCCTTAAGGTACGGGTGCCGAACGAGGACGTTGATGAGTGCCCAAAGCGTCCAAAGAAAACCCATGAAGTAGACCGAGTCACCCACCCTCGGCGTGCTGTGGTGCGAGCGGGTAAGCGCGAACATGAGGAATCCACCCATCGCTACCAATATCGGCACGAGCATTCGCCAGAGGCCGACCCTCTCAGGTATGAGGCTAATCGCGACGGCACCGAGCACGGCTGCGACCATCCACGCCAAGCCAAGATCATATTGCTCCGCGAGAACTTTCCTGCGAGACAGCAGACCTTGGGACGAAGTCTGAGCTGTTCGGCTAGTTCCGGCGTTTGTGTCGGGTCTAGTGCTCATGTCTAATCATTTCCAGAGGCAACTAGCGATTTCTCCCTCCGTCAAGCCTTCGGCGGCCTTGGCACACACTCTGGAGGCTCCAGCCGCCTCCAGCTTCTTGCGCCAGCCGTCGACTCGGCGCGGCGCCGCCGCCGGGTCCTCTTGATCGTCGAGGCCTGGTCGCCAGATCAAGAGGACCTTGGCCCTGGATAGCCTAAATGTCGGTGGCCGTCTGTCCGGCGGCAGATCCTCCAGCAAATCCGTAAAAAGAATGACAACTCGCTCATCTGTAATGTCTTCTACCGCGTCGGCCGCGAATGTCAAGGCCCCGGAAATGTCGGTGAACCGCTGGGCACTCTGGCTCGTCGCCCGCACCACAATCACGCACTCCGACAACCACGATTCCAGGTCCTCAATCCTTGTCAGCCGTTTTGGCACCGGTGCCCTACTCGGGATCTGGCTGCTTGTTCGCCCTGTAAGGCTCTGGGAGAACACTAAGGGTGGGCCACACGGCTCAAGGGGCCGCAGTCCGTCGTCGCCAAACGCTGCCCACAGAATCTTTACCGGTTGCGGAAGCGACCCAACCTTCACCATCTGCAATATCGATCTGTAGGCCTCATTGAGCGCCGCGACATCTGAAGCCGAGTAAGGGGCAAAACTCCGGCTGTAATCCAGCAGGACAACGACAGCGCTGGAATTGCCAACAACCGGCTTTGGGCAAGCGGGCGCAAAGACGCAGCTCAAGAGCGGCCCGAGTATCAAGAGCGGCCGAGCGAAGTAGCCAAGCGCCGGGAGATTAAGCGATGGTCGCATGCGAGCGCGTATCACGCTTGGACCGCACGGTTCTGATGACCGTTATCGTTGGCCAGGCGATAAGTCGCGCCAGGTACTCGACGATCGCCATTGCCGCGTTCACCAACCAGAACGCGGCAACACAGAAAAACAGAGTCGCCGTGACAAGTCGCTCGCCCACCCATAGCAACGGCAGTCTCAATAGGGCCACGGACTGGCCGACCTGAATCCCGGCAGTGAAGGCCGCGAGTGCCGGAAACAACGCGATGGCCGTGCGAAGGTTAACGACGCCCCACAAAAGGCGAGCAGCGATAATCGTAAAGCCTCCCACGAGGCCGACGAGCACTACATACCACGCCAGCCGCCACCCTCTCCCCGCCGGCGCGCTCTGACTGCCCAGGGCGCCAGCCCCAAAGGCGGCCACTGTCAGACCGAGTCCAGTAGCGGCCCTGGCAAAGGCGCCAAGGTGCGACGGCAACCAAACCGAAATTACCACCAAACTAAGCGCCGCGATTGCTGTTATCGCCGTCCAGAGGTAGACACGCGCTTCACGTTCCGTGAGTTCGGACAGAGTAAGGGGACGTTCTTTCGGCCGTGCCCAGGGCGGGGGGCTTTCGCGGAGGCCGTCCACCTGAATAGTGAACTGTTGAATGGCGTCGGCTTGCGCTTGGGATGTCCGGTGGCAAAAGTCGATCAGATGCTCGAACTGATCAGAACATGCCTTCTGCACAGGCTGGAGACGCTCCGCAACAAGATTCCACTGATCGGCCGCGTCCCTCAAAGCGCGCAGCTGCTTCGCAATCACCTTTGGCGTTTGATCCTTGCGCAGTCTGATCGCCGAACCGTGTGCGAGCCGGCCCAGCCCAAAAACGGCAAGGCCGAGAATGAACCCGACCAGGGCAAAGGCTGAGCCGCCGATCGGAAGCCGGAGCGTGCCTGACTCTGGTTGTACTTGGGAGTAGAGTAATGCCTCGATTCCAACCACACCTAAGGCAGCAAAATTCCATACGATCGATTCGACGGTGAGCCTACGTTCCGACTCTTCCCGTCGCTCTGCCTCAGCGGAATGAAGGAGTCCGACCGCAGCTTCCGCAATGACAATGATGAAGGCGAGCGCGTAGGCAACTGGAATTCCAAGGATGGGCTGCACCGGCGGGAGAAGTTCTCGCAAAACCAAACCTGTAAGTTGTGCGTTTGCGAAGGAGATCGGGACCAGCAAGAGAAGCGCAACAAACAGGTTTATTGCGGCCGTGCGATTCTGTCGAACACGCAGCAGCGCTTCATCTATTGGAGGCACTTCCGGCACAAGAGCTGAGACTAGCTTCAATTTTCTCAATCGGCGGGCGATCGGCTCCAACCGTTTGATGCTCCCAATGGCCGTGGTTCTGGTCTTGTCAATCTGCACTCCGCCCGCCCGCACCCCATCGAGCATTGTGGCCAGCGTCTGACGCCAAGCAGCGGCAGCCGTCTGGTCGATTTGGAATGCTGTCATGTGGTCCACCAGCTCCTGGCGCTCTAACGCAGCGTGCTCCGACCGGCGTGCCCGTCTCGTCCTTACCCACTCAGCGAGGGAACGAAGACTCGCGCTAACAATTTCCCGAAGCTGTAGCCAGACGGTCAGAAACGCATAAACGGGGATAGAAGCGATCACCCAGAGCGCGAGAAAACCAACCAGCCGGGTCACGGCAACCCACACTGAAGGTAGGCTGGACATTCAAGCAGTCCTTTTCGCAGAGCACCTTCTTCTTTGGTCGAACAGCCTTGGTCGCTGGAACCAAGCAGCATCATTGACCCTAACTGCTCAATTGTCAACGGCTCGCACCGTCCTGACCGTGCGGCGGTTCTCTTTACCCTCGCCCTAGTAGACCGATTCCAAATCAACGTTGCAGTGAGTTGACCCAATGCAGTCCGGCTGGCGCGGACCTTTAGGTCTGCGCTTGTTGCTTGCGTGATACGGGATCGCAGACCTAAAGGTCTGCGCCAGCCCTATTGTCGGAATCGGTCTACTAGTGTCGGCGCAACCAACTCGATGCTGCGACAAGCGTAAGGCACGGTGCTCAAGAGAGAAAAAAGGGAGCCGATGACAGCAGCTCCCAAAGTGGTTTCCTCTTGATTGGGGTTTTTGGGGGTTTGTGGCCTTCCCAATCTCCCGGTAAGCTCATGATTCCGTTGGTTGCGGTGTTAGTGCCGGTGTAAAAGAGCAGCAGTTTTGCCGGTTCTGAGGTCATCGGCCCTGTGGGCGGGACGCGGTAGAAAACTCTATAGCAGTTTCTATATACGCGCCGAGGCTCGATGTCGGCGAATCGCTGTTTAATGCCGCACTGAAAAGAAGGCTGCTTACAGAAACAGGAGACAAGAGGTGGATCCTGTATCGACTGCATCGACTAAGTCCTCATCGGTGCCGCAGTCGTGAACATACATAATGTCCGGCTGGGTTGCGCTTTTGTAGCGGCGGCCGGAACTTGTCCCGACAGCGTCGGGAGGCCGGCACGCTGTGCCCGGCTGAAGCGGCCTCGGCCCTACAACGGGGTACAAGGGGGACCCTTGGCTAATTGGTGAAAGCACCGGTCGGCAAGCCGCGCTTGAAATAAACCACCGGCATCACTAAAGTATAATATTTGGGGAGATAGTTCGCGCTCGATTGGCAACCCCAGACCGATGAGACCCTTACCGGTACTGCAAAACGCGCGACGGCAGGGACAGAACTCCGTTCTGATCAGCAGCCTTATTCTTTCGGGCATCTTCGCCGCTGGAATCCTGGTGGGAC
>Ga0182034_10000788_pt1 | contig 14959 bp, 15 predicted proteins | sample flu12Cox44000172_FD_125972 | JGI IMG/M metagenome (GOLD analysis project Ga0182034, IMG submission 125972) | Lab enrichment of tropical soil microbial communities from Luquillo Experimental Forest, Puerto Rico - flux4day.12C.oxic.44.000.172 | ecosystem: Environmental > Terrestrial > Soil >... | reverse complement strand
AGCCAGGGGCTCCGCCCCTGATACCCTGAGAAGCCAGGAGCCAGGAGCCGGGAGGCAGAAGCCAGAGACACCGCCAAAGGATAACGAGAACAAAATTCTCGTTGGGGCCCCGATAACGGTCTAACCAGAGCACTTTCGGCGGGTTCCTGTTTTATTGATCGGCGTTACCGCGCCGTATCTCCGCAGGCTTCAGGATCGGGCCTGCCCGGCCCTAGGTCTTGCGACAAACAGAATTATACACAAAAAGCTTGCGCCTTATATCCCCGTTCTCAAGAACGAGGTCTTTCGGCGCATTGATAATGCATTCTCTCAGGTGAAGGAACCAAGCTTGCGGCATCCAATTAGGTATGGCCGGCAATAGTCCCAACCTACTCGCGACGATCGAACGCGTCGCGGCCCCCGGGGCGCCCCGTGTCAGTGCCGTCGTTCCCGCGCGAAACGAAGAACGGGTCATTGCCGCGTGCGTCGAGTCGCTGGCTCGCCAGCCGGAGATCGCTCAAATTCTTGTCGTCAACGACCAATCTTCGGACGGGACCGCGGATATGGTGCGCAAATCCATGAGAGAAATCCCGTGCCTGCGCCTCATTGAAGCGGGAAGCTTGCCGGAAGGCTGGGTGGGGAAAAACCACGCTCTTTGGGTTGGCGCCGAGCAGGCCAGCAATCCCTGGCTATTGTTCACCGATGCGGATGCTATCCACGGCGCTCACGCCGCGCGGCGCGCGCTGGAAATTGCCCAGGAACAGCAGGCTGCGCTGGTATCGTTTTCGCCCGAGCAAATCAGCCGCAACTGGTACGAAAAAGCGCTCATCCCGTTTATTTATCTCCGGCTCGCGAAGAAATTCTCTTATGACCGCGTGAACGATCCGGCCTCTCCGATTGCGGCAGCAAACGGCCAGTTTCTCTTGATCCGCCGTGATGTCTACGACGCGATTGGTGGCCATCAAGCCGTCGCTGGGGAAGTGCTGGAAGACGTGGCCATCGCCCTCAGCGTCAAGCGGGCGGGCCATCGAATTTGGTTCGGCTCAGGCAAAGGGCTCGTTCGCACTCGCATGTACAGCTCGTTCGAAGCGATGTGGGAGGGTTGGAAAAAGAACCTGTATCGCCTGATGGGGGGAACACCGTGGGCGGCCTTCCGTGAGATGGAATCCGCGCTTCCTTGGATTCCCGTCCTATTGATTCTCATCGGCATGAAGTTTCCCTTTTTATCCTTCCTTGGCATTCTGCTGTTGATAGCCCGGCAGACCGTCTATGGTCTCGATCTGGGGCGTAACCAATACCCTTTTTCCCTCATCTTTTATTACGTTCCTGCGGCTTTTCTGTATACCGCTGTGCTCTGGGCGTCCTACCGGAGTCATGTCAAGGGAAGAATCTCCTGGAAGGGCAGGGAATACTCCATCGCGGCCTCGGAATCGGTAAAATAGCTTGTTGGTTGCCTATGGTGCTTGTGACGCGAAAAATCGAGTTTTCGGCCTCGCACCGCTATCACAACCCGAATCTTTCGGCCGAGGAGAACCGTCGAATCTTCGGGAAGTGCAACAACCCCCACGGCCACGGACACAATTACACGCTGGAAGTTACCGTGGCGGGCGAACCGGACCCGGTGACCGGCATGGTGCTGGACTTAAAGGAATTGAAGGAAATCCTGGAGCGCGAGGTGATGAAGCGGATGGATCACCGGCACTTGAATTACGAAGTCCCGGAGTTAGCGGGCCAGATCCCCACGTGCGAAAACATCGCGCGCGTCATCTGGCAACTGCTGGAGCCGCGGATTACGCAAGGCAAGTTGCATCACATCCGGCTCTACGAATCGCCGGATCTTTTCGCCGATTGCTATCGCCACGGCGCGAGCGGAGCGGGGAATTGAGCAGCAGGATGCAGGATTCTGGCATGACAAGAGACGCGCTCCGAGTCGAACTCGGCCGCCGGTACCGTTTTGCCGCCTCGCACCGGCTCCACAGCCGGCATTTGAGCGAGGAAGAGAATGACCGCGTTTTCGGGAAGTGCAACAATCCGTACGGGCACGGCCACAACTATGTCTTGGAAGTGAGCCTTTCGGGGAAAATTGATCCGGCAACGGGGATGATCGCCAATCTTGCGGATTTGGACGCCTTCGTCGAACGTCATGTCCTCGAAGAATTCGATCACCGCTCGCTCAACGAGGATGTGGCGGCGTTTCGCGCCAAGGTCCCCACGACGGAAAATCTGTGTATCGAAATCTTTCATCGCTTGAAGCATTTTCCCCATGCCAAACTCGAGCGCGTGCGCATCCAAGAAACAGGCAATAACAGCTTCGAATACGCAGGAAATACGGAGGGAAACCACTTGTGAGTAAACCGACCGAAGAAATCCTGCTGAATGATAGAAACGACGGCAAATCGCTTGACGCGAACACGATCGCTTGTCACGTCCGCCAGATGATCAAAATCATTGGCGAAGACCCCAATCGCGAAGGGCTGCGCAAAACGCCGGAACGTTTCGAAAAGGCGTTTAAGTTCCTCACGAGCGGCTATCACCAAAACATCGATCACGTGCTCAACGGCGCGACGTTCAGCGTGACCTACGACGAGATGGTCATCGTCAAGAACATCGAGTTTTTCAGCCTATGCGAGCATCATCTTCTGCCGTTTTTTGGCAAAGCGCACGTTGCTTATCTACCAGACAAGCGCGTGCTCGGCCTCAGCAAGGTCGCGCGTCTGGTGAACATGTTTGCCCGGCGCCTGCAGATTCAGGAGCGCTTGACTAGCCAGGTCGCGGAAGCGATTCAGGAGAAAGTTGCTCCGCATGGCGTGGGCGTCATCATCGAGGCGCGCCACCTGTGCATGCAGATGCGCGGCGTAGAAAAACAGTGCGGCCAGGCGGTGACCAGCTCGATGCTCGGCGCCTTCCGGCATAACAAGCAGACCCGCGATGAGTTTCTGGCGCTCGTCTGCGAGAAAAAGGGCTAGTTAACGCCATTTTGGCGCTGGAAGCGCGACCTCCCCCTCTTCTACAGTTCAGCAATGGCGACGGATGAGGCCCCCATCATCGTGGAAGACGCTTCCCCTGTTGTTTTTCCGCGAACTGTTCGGCGACCGCACCGCCTCAGGGTGGGTCTTTGCTTTCTCGCCATTTACTTGATCTGGGGCTCCACCTATCTGGCTATTCGCTATGCGGTCGAAACAATCCCACCGCTCTACACGGCCGGAATTCGCCACCTGGCCGCCGGCGCTATCCTTCTTCTCTGGTGCCTGGCGGAACGCCTGCGCCCCAGCTGGGCGCAAATCCGCGCGAGCATGGTCATTGGCGTTTTCTTCTTTCTCATCGGTCACGGTTCGTTGCACTGGGCCGAGCAGAAGGTTCCCTCCGGCCTGGCCTCTCTGCTGATTGCCAGCGAGCCGATTTGGGTCTTCTTGCTCTCAGCCGCTGCAGCAAAGCAATGGCGTTGGAACTCCAGTTTACTGGCTGGAATCCTATTGGGACTTGGCGGCGTGGGTCTTCTGATGGGCAGAAGCGCGCTGACAGCGGTGGCCGGCCTGTTTGTCAGCTCGCTGGCGGTGGTCCTGAGCGCGGTGTCCTGGTCAGCAGGGGTGGTCTATTCGCGGCGGTCGCACTTGTCGGGGCACCCGCTGCTCTTGTCCGCGCTTTCTCTTCTGGCGGGGTCCGTACAATTGCTTCTCGTGGGCACAATCGCCGGCGAATACCGTGGGTTTTCTTTTGCGTCGGTGTCGCTGCGCTCCTGGCTTTCCCTAGGTTATCTCATCGTTTTCGGCTCGGTCGTGGCCTTCACTGCCTACAACTGGCTCATGGAACACTACTCTCCGACTCTGGTTGCGACGCATACCTACATCAATCCCATCGTGGCGGTGCTGCTCGGCTGGCTTCTGGCCGGTGAGGCGGTCACGCCGAACGTGATCCTCTCGGCTGCCATGGTCGTCAGCGCGGTGATGTTCGTGGACCGCGGGATGGCTCGTTTGCGCCTCGCTAGCGGTGTGAACCGCATTCCATGATTGCTCCGGCTCAGGTTCAGAGGGAGCTATTTCGGCGTGATTTCAAGCGTTGCGCGCGTCGTGTCCCACTCTTCGCGCAGCGTGCAACCTGTCGCGGTCTTATCGTAAGCGATGGTGAAGTTCTCAACCGGCGACGGCAGGGTAGAGAGCTTCATATCGACGCGGGCCAGTTCGTCACTTTCATATTTGTAGGGAATGCCCCACTCGCCCGTTTTTTTGTTGATGATGAGCGTCCACTTGTCCGGATTGGGGATGACAAACAGCGTGTAGCTGCCGGCCGGCACACTCTTTCCGCCAACCGCCAAATCCGTCGTGGTCACGAAGGTAGTAGCTTCGTTCGCTCCATTGCGCCACACCTTGCCGTAGGGTTCGACGCCGCCGATCATCTTGCGCCCCTTGAGCCGTGGGCTCGAGTAGTCCGTCGTGATGGTTTTGCCACCACCAAGATCGCAGGAAGCCGACTCCGGCGGACTTGGTCTCTTGCTCTTGTCCATCTGCGCCGAGCCCAGCAGGGCCATCATCCCCACGGTCAAACATCCCAAGGCCAGAAATGCAACAGTTCTCCTCATGGTATTCCCTCCTCGTAAGCTTGCCGCAACCATTGAAGCGAATTTGCTCCTCAAGCGCAACTGCGATTGCCGGCGCTCTTTAAAGACGCAAGCGAGGGAATTTTGTTTCGACCCTTCCGCGTCTTGGGAAAAAACCAGAAAGAGTCTGAATCTTAGGTCAGTTTATGGTCGACGCATGGCCCGGCGCCAGTTTCCTGGTATGGAAGACCGCCTGCGCATGCCGTTTCCCTCATCAATTAGCCAGAAGCTTCGCGAGGGTCTCGCTCGCGAAGAAGGCGGGAGCAGATCGGAAAAAACCCGGGCCAAGCAGAGCAAGGATATGGCCACAGGCTGACCGAGCATCTCCTTTGTTTTCATGGTAAACCGCGTGAACGCCGGCTTTGCAGCAAGGAAAAGTTCTTCTGCTTGTTTGTAACTGACTTCCCTTTACAGGCGGAAGAAAATTGTGTTAGCCTGAGGATGTCGAAGAGAAGAGGAACATTTCAGGGGATAACGGAGAGGGGCACTTGAGCGCGACAAAATCAGTGTTGATCGAACAATTCCGGACCCATGTGAAAGATACGGGCTCGCCCGAAGTGCAGATCGCTCTTTTGAGCGAGAGGATCAACTACCTGACCACGCATCTCAAGTCCCACGTGAAAGACCATGCATCCCGCCGCGGATTGATCATGATGGTCAATAAGCGCCGCCGGCTGCTGGACTATCTCAACCGCCGTGATCCGGATCGGTACCGCGAGATTGTTGACCGTCTTAGCCTGCGCAAGTAATCGCGCTGCTTTTGGTTTGAAGTCAGGGCGATATCCATTGCGTTCTCAGGAAGTGACAAATTCCACGCGGAGTCTGTCCTCAGGCGTCCGGCAGAAGTAGCGCGGCAATATCTCGTGGTGTAGTTGGTCCCGGGTTTTTCCCAAACGACTCCTCCTTCTTTTCTTCCTCGAAGTTGTCCGCAAAACGGGCAGCCTGTTGTAAACGGGCCTTGGTCATGCGAGTGCCCTTCAATCACCCCGGCCGGGCCGGGGCCAAAGGAAATCTTTCATGTCTGAAAATTCACACGCACCTCATCAGGTTACCGTGGAGGTCGGCGGGCGTCCGCTGATTCTTGAAGCTGGAAAAATTGCAAAACAGGCCAATGGCGCGGTTGTAGCGCGCTATGGCGATACGGTAGTGCTGACCACCGCCTGTATGGCTTCCGAAGCCAACGAGCGAGATTTCCTTCCACTCACCGTGGACTACCGCGAGAATACCTATTCCGCCGGAAAAATTCCCGGCGGCTTCTTCAAGCGCGAAGGACGCCCTTCGGAAAAAGAGATTTTGACTTCCCGGTTGATTGACCGGCCGCTCCGCCCGCTGTTTCCGGAAGCCTGGCGCAACGAAACCCAGATTGTCAGCATGGTGCTCTCCGCCGATAGCGACAACGACCCCGATGTCATCGCCGTCACCGGAGCTTCAGCCGCCTGCTATGCTTCCGACCTGCCGTTTGAGAAGCCCATTGCCTGTGTCCGGGTCGGCTTGCTCGATGGGCAGCTCATCGCCAACCCCACCGTTGCTCAACAAAAGAAGAGCCTGCTGAACATCGTCATCGCCGGCACGGAAGAAGCCATCGTCATGGTGGAGTCCGGCGCGCTCGAGGTTTCCGAGGAAACGGTTGCCGATGCTCTCGAATTCGGCCACGCACAAATCAGGAAGATCGTCGCGGCTATTCAGGAGCTTCACGGCCAGCTCAAGCCCAAGAAAGTGGCCGTCGAGCCGCTTCCCTTCGACGAAGGCATCTACAAGGATCTGCAAAAGAAATACGGCGACCGGCTGCACGACGCGCTCAATACCCAAAAGCATCCAAAGAAGGAAAGCTATCACCTGGTCGATGCCCTGAAAGAGGAAATCCTCGCCACCATTCCCGAGGAGCCTCAGAAAGAGATGGACGAGAAGCGCACGCTTACCAAGCGCGCTTTTGAACGCTTGCGCGAGAATATCTTCCGCGACGACGTCCTGAACGCCCGCCGGCGTCCCGATGGCCGCGCCTTCGACCAGATTCGCCAGATTACCTGCGAAGTCGGCTTGCTCCCGCGCGTTCATGGCTCCGCGCTCTTTACACGAGGAGAAACGCAGGCGCTCGCCACGCTCACGCTGGGCACCAAGGAAGACATGCAGCGCCTTGACCTGCTCTTCGAGCAAGACCAGTTCAAGCGTTTTATGCTGCACTACAACTTCCCGCCATTCAGCGTGGGCGAAGTCAAGTTCCTGCGCGGTCCCGGTCGGCGCGAAATCGGCCACGGCGCTCTGGCCGAGCGCGCGCTCATGAACTTGCTTCCGCCCGAGGCGGACTTTCCCTACGCCATGCGCCTGGTTTCCGACATTATGGAGTCTAACGGTTCTTCTTCGATGGCCACGGTCTGCGGCGGTTCGCTCGCCCTGATGGACGCTGGCGTGCCCATCAAGTCTTCTTGTGCGGGCATCGCCATGGGCCTGGTCGTCAGCGACAACGGAAAATACTCCATCCTCACGGACATCGCGGGCGCCGAAGATCATTACGGCGACATGGACTTCAAAGTGGCCGGCACGCGGAACGGTATCACCGCGCTGCAAATGGACATCAAAGTCCTGGGCATCAGCATCAATATGATGCGCGAAGCTTTGGCCCAGGCCAAAAAAGCGCGCCTTCAGATTCTCGATGCCATGGAGCAGACGCTGAACACCGCGCGCACGCAGATTTCTGCTTATGCGCCGCGCCTTTACAAACTCAGTATTCCAACAGACAAGATCCGCGACCTCATCGGTCCAGGCGGAAAAAAAATCAAGTCCATCACCGAACAGACGGGTGTCAAGATCGACGTCCTCGAAGACGGCACCGTGCACATCTTCTCGACCAGCGGGGCGTCAGGCGATGCCGCTCTCGCCATGGTCCGGGAAGTGACGGCCAGCGCCGAAGTCAGCAAGACCTATCTCGGCAAAGTCGTCCGCCTCGCCGAGTTCGGTGCTTTCGTCGAACTGTTCCCCGGCACCGACGGCTTATTGCACATCAGCGAAATCTCCGAGCATCGCATCCGCGATGTTCGCGACGAACTGAAGCTTGGAGACCAGGTCCTGGTAAAGGTGCTTTCCATCGAGGGCAACAAGATTCGTCTCTCGCGGAAGGCGCTGCTCAAGGAAGCGCGCGAGAAGCAACAGAAGGCGGCAGCCGGTAGTCACAACCCGGGCCCGTCCGGCGGCGAAAGCGGCTCCGGCCATTCCGGCACCCGCGAATAACCACAGGTCATACGAAACCAAACGCCAAGCAGAGAGCAATGCGGCGGAGCGTGCTCCGTCCCTAGTGTTTCCGGTTTTCCGGGGTGTAATGTTCCTGAAGATAGGAAATGATTTCCTTCGCGGTTGCTTCCGGGATCGACGCGCCAAAGGTTTTGATCATCTTGTTGACCTCCGCATCCCAAGTCGGCGCCGGCAACGGCGGCTGCATGGTGATGTACCGCGTACTGTGGCATGTCGTGCAAAAGTCCTGCGTTTCCGCTCGCCCTTCTCCTTCCGCCAACTCGGGGACAAAGGAAGGGAAAGGGGCCACGGAGAAATTGCCGTCTTGCGCAAGTTGTGGGGGAACGGTCTGCTCTATGCTGTTTGTTTGGGTCGAGCCATAAGAGCCGCTCTGGAACTGGGCGAATACGGCCGTCCCCACGGCGATCAAGATCAGGCCCGGAATCAACACGCTCAACCTTTTTCTCATCGCGACGCCCCTCCGCTCACCTTGCCCACTACGATTTCTTGCTTTTCAATCCTGTTCCACAAGTATCCTCCAGGGTTCCAGACGGGCTCATCGGGTTGCACATGGCCTTTTTCATCCGTGGCCCGCACCGCCACCGTGTAACTCGCCGCTATTTTCGGCGTCCACACCACCTCCCACGTTCGGAACGAATAAGCCCCGTGATCCTGGCCGAGCCGCGCCTCCCTCCACGTTTTCGCCCCGTCCTCAGAGGCTTCTACTTTGACTATCTTCCCATAGCCGCTGAAGGCAATTCCCTGCAGGGTGACGCTTATCCCCGCTGGAATTTTGGAGCTACCATCGGGCGAAATCAAAAAGGATCGCACCGGCATCCTCGAGATCGCAACGGTCCTAACCCCACCCGCTTTCATTTCCTCCGGCGTGGTGTTACCGCGCGGGGTGTCGGGAACGCGATACCCGGTCTTCATCCAGAAGTTTTCGTCCGGCGTACCAAGAACACGAATCCAGGTCAGGCACTTCATCCAATAGGTTGCGAAATACCCGGGCACCACCAGCCGCAGCGGGAATCCATTCAACATTGGAAGCGGTTCACCGTTCATGAGGTATGCCACAACCGCTTCGTCCAAGGCAGAATCGGAAAGTTCCAGCGATTTCAGGAAAACGTTCGAGCCGGAGCCTTTCGGTCCCTGGCCTGTCTCGAGTCCCTGAAACTGCACTTGAACCGATCCTTGCTTGACCCCCGCGGCATCCAGCAGTTCGCGCAGCCGAACGCCGGTCCACACCGCATTGCCCATCGCTCCGTTGCCCCATTGCCCGCCGGCTACACGCGGCTGGAACCGGCTTCGCGAGTTCCCCGAGCACTGGTTCACCGCAGTCACCGAGACAGGTTTGAATTTCTCCGTGAGATCGCTGAAGCTCAGCGTCTGTGGCTTGTCGACGTTGCCTTCGACTTTTAGCCTCCACTCCGCCAGATCAACACGATGGGGGATGTCCGGCAAATGCCAGCGAACGTAAAACCCGTCGTTCGGCGTGAGTACGCTCCGAAAGTAGCTTCTAGGTGTTTCGAGTTGCACTGGTCGGTCCGTCAAGAGAATCAGCGGCGCCTTCTGCGGTTCGTTTACGTAGGGCCCAACCGAATTCCAATGAGGATTGGGCCCTGGCCCGGTAAACGGCTCGATCTGTTGGTTAACCGGCAGCTGCTCGGCAACGCTTGCCCGGGCTTGAGACCACTTTACCATCGCCAACCCGCCTGCCGCGCTTAACAACCTAAGCGCATCCCTTCTTGAAACCTTCCGCTGCCATTGCTCCATGAACTCCCTCCTTCTCGGAGCGCAACTATCCGGTAAGACCTTCCTAGTGTCAACAAGGCATTTGCTGGTGCGTCATGCGCCAGGGGCATGAACGCGCTCGATATCAGCCCCCACGGCGCGTAGCTTTTCGACGATCCCTTCATACCCGCGGTCGATGTGATACACCCGATCAATAAGCGTCTCGCCGCTGGCCACTAAGCCTGCCAGCACCAGCCCCGCGCTTGCGCGCAAGTCCGAAGCCTGCACCGTGGTGCCCGACAGTTGCGCCGGACCGCGCACCACCGCGCGCCTTCCATCCACCGAGATATTGGCGCCCATGCGCGCCATCTCGCTGGCGTGAAGATAGCGGTTCTCAAAAATAGTTTCGGTAATCACCGATGTGCCTTCGGCCTGTGTGGCCAGCGCCATATACTGTGCCTGCATGTCCGTAGCGAATCCCGGATACTCCTCGGTATTAGCGTCCGCGCCCACCAGTTTCCGAGCGCCCCTCACGCGAATAGTCGTGGCATCGACGATGTCAATCCGCGCTCCTGTTTGCTCGAGCTTCGCAATGACCGCGCCCAAATGCCCCGCCAGGCAGTTGTTAATTGTCAAGTCGCCGCCCGTAATCGCACCAGCCACAAGAAATGTTCCCGCCTCGATACGGTCTGGAATTACCGTGTGCTCCGTACCGTGCAGCTCTTTCACGCCGCGGATCCGCAGGGTCGACGTCCCGTCTCCGCAAATCTGCGCACCCATCCTCCGCAGCATCGCGATCAAGTCGGTCACTTCCGGCTCGCGTGCTGCGTTTTCCATCACCGTCTCGCCTTCCGCCAGCACCGCGGCCATTAAGATATTTTCCGTGCCTGTCACCGTAATTTTCTCAAACGCGATGTGCGCGCCCTGCAACCGCCGGCTTCGCGAACTGTTTCCACGGACCTTCGCTTCGATGTAGCCGTGCGACGTGGCGATCTCCGCGCCCATCTGCTCCAGTGCCTTCAAGTGCAAATCCACGGGGCGCGCTCCGATCGCGCACCCGCCCGGCAATGAAACACGCGCCACCCCCGCGCGTGCCATGAGCGGCCCCAGCGTCAGGATGGACGCGCGCATGGTCTTTACCAGCTCGTACGGCGCCTCGGCATGATTCAGCTTGGGTGCTGCGATTTCGTAAACGCTCGCCGGCACTGCTGCGACCGTCACCTTCGCATCCATGAACGCCAGCAGTTTGCTCATGGTGACCAGGTCGCGCACCCTCGGAACATTTCGCACCACCACTTTGTCCGAAGTCAGCAGTGCCGCGGCCATCACCGGCAGCGCCGAGTTCTTCGCCCCGCTTACTGCCACGCTTCCCCGTAGTGCTTTCCCGCCTTTGATCAGAAACTTATCCATTTTTCATTCCGCGTTTTTTCTTCGCCACTCGCCACTGGTCACCGGCCACGTCGCTCATCTCACCAAGGGCAACCCGCAAATTGTCCCCTGCCGCTTTCATTCTCTTCCTTGCCTCTTTCGCCGTAACTCCCAGCTTCAGCATCACCAGCGCAACGCGCATGTTGTGTCCCGCCGCCCGCAGAGCGTGTTCCGCCGCAGACACATTTCTTCCGCTTGCCTCCGCCAAAATCCGCAACGCCCGCTTCGCAACCTTCTCATTTGTCTGAACTACATCAATCATCAGGTTTTCATAAACATGTCCAAGCCGCGCCATCGTCGCGGTACTCAGCATGTTGAGCACCATTTTTTGCGCTGTCCCTGCCTTCATCCGTGTCGAACCCGTCAGGACTTCCGGCCCCACCTCCGCCGCGATCACAATTTTCGCCAGCCGCGCCACGGGCATTTTCCGGTTCGAAGTGATCGCGACCGTGGTTGCCCCGCGCCCGCGCGCGAATCGCAGTGCCGCCAGTACGTAGGGGGTCGTCCCGCTCGCCGTCACTCCGACAACCACGTCATTGTGCGTCAGTTCTCTCGTGTTCAACTCGCGCTCGGCGTGCCGCACATCATCCTCCGCCCCTTCCACGGCCCGCGTAATCGCCGGTCCTCCACCTGCTATCAGCGCCTGCACCAGCTTCGGTGGCGTCCCAAACGTCGGCTGACATTCCGCCGCATCCAGCACTGCCATGCGCCCGCTCGAGCCCGCGCCCACATAAATCAGCCGCCCGCCGTTGCGAATCCCCGCCACGGTTGCGTCAACCGCCCGCGCAATCGCAGGAATCTCCCGTTCCACCGCGAACGCCACCCTGCGGTCTTCGCGGTTCATCAGCGTGACCATTTCCCGTGCGGTCATGCGGTCGAGGTTTTGTGAAGCTGTGTTTCTCTGTTCGGTCCGTCGAGATTCTTTGGGAAAAGAAGTTCCGAAATGGGGCTTGGGCATGCCTACATTATAACGAGCCGCCAGAAAATACTCGGCGCGAACTGTCAATCTGTACTTCTAGGCACAACCACGGACACCCGCACAGGCTTCCGCTGTCAGAATGGGCTATGCTAGAGGCCGCTCGGCCCGATCCATCTTTCGGAGAACGATGGAAGGAACTTATGTCCCTGGATGTTCTTAAGACCCTTTTCGAGCAGTATTTCCACGCAGCGCCCACGCGCATTCAGCCGTTGCAGGGTGAATTCGGCGGCTCGGGCCGCAAAATCATCCGCCTTGCCAACGACCGCGTCACCGCGGTTGGCATTCTTTACGGCGGCCGCGAAGAGAATGTCGCCTTCCTCGCCTTCTCAAGGCATTTTCGCCGGCACGGCCTGCCGGTTCCGGAAATCTACGCCGAGGACCTCGACCACGGCGCTTATCTTGAAGAAGACCTTGGCGATACTACTCTGTTCGAATTTCTCTGTAAGAATCGCACCGGCGAAAACATCGCTCCCGCGGTGGTGGAAGCCTACCGCAAAGTCGTTGCCATCCTCCCGCTCTTCCAAGTCGAAGCCGCCGGCGATTTGGACTACAGCGTCTGTTATCCCGCCGCGAGCTTCGATCGCCAATCCATCGCCTGGGACCTGAACTACTTTAAGTACTATTTTCTGCGCCTTGCGGGCATTCCTTTTAACGAGCATGCGCTCGAAAGCGACTTCAACCGTCTCACCGATTTACTTCTCAGCGCCCCGCGCGACTATTTCCTCTACCGTGATTTTCAGTCGCGCAACATCATGCTGCGCGACGACCAACCTTATTTCGTCGACTACCAGGGCGGCCGGAAAGGCGCCCTGCAGTACGACCTTGCTTCACTGCTCTTCGACGCCAAGGCCGACCTCCCGCCCGAACTCCGCGATCACCTTCTGTACGATTATCTTCGCGCGCTCGCCAATTACATCCCCGTCGACCGCGAAGCTTTCCTGCACCACTTTTACGCCTACGTTTACGTCCGCATCATGCAGGCGCTGGGCGCGTACGGATACCGCGGTTTTTTCGAACGCCGAGCCCATTTCCTGCAAAGCGTGCCCTACGCCCTGAAAAACATTCGCTGGTTGGTCCACAACGTTCAATTGCCTGTCGAGCTGCCCACGCTGCTCGGCGCGTTCCGGAGCATGCTCGCTTCGGAAAAACTCAAAAGCATTTCTTCCGAAGCCGACAATTTGGTCGTCCGCGTTTTCAGTTTTTCCTTTCACCACGAATTGCCCAAGGACGAAACCGGCAACGGCGGCGGTTTTATCTTCGATGGCCGTGGCCTCCCGAATCCGGGCAGGGAAGAACGCTTCAAATCACTCACGGGCAGGGACACGCCGGTCATAAACTATCTGCATCAACAGGAGAGCGTGCATCAGTTCCTTGCCGGTGTGTTTAGCTTGATCGATGCGACCGTCGAAAACTATCAGCGGCGCGGCTTCAAAAACTTGATGGTGTCCTTTGGTTGCACCGGTGGCCAGCACCGCTCTGTCTATCTTGGCGAACAACTCGCGAAGCATCTGCGCGGCCGAAACGGCGTCGAAGTCCTGGTGCGCCATCTCGAACTCGAAAAACAAGGCTTGTTGCAAGCGGTGGCAGGAAATCTCGCCGAATGACCCTCACTTCTTGTTTTTTCTCGCCACCCGTCACTCGCCACCCGGCACCGGTTCTTCCGTGAAAGCCATGATCCTCGCTGCCGGCCTGGGCACGCGCCTACGGCCGCTTACCGACTCACGCCCGAAGGCCCTCGTGGAAGTCGCCGGCCGCACGCTCCTCGAAATGACCCTCACGCGTCTCCGCTCTTTTGGGATCAATGAAGTGATCATCAACGTTCATCATTTCGCGGATATGGTCGTCGACTACCTGAAATCCCGCAACGACTTTGGCATGCGCATCGAAGTTTCTCGCGAAGACGATCTCTTGCTCGACACCGGCGGCGGCCTCAAAAAAGCGGCCTGGTTCTTCCTTGAAGCTTCTCGTCAGGCTACGGCTTCGCAGGCTGGCGAAATCAAGCCTGGTGTCAGCCCGAGCGAGGTGAGGGACCCCGGCAAAGCGTCAACCCAGTCAAAGCGCGGTCAAAAACCAGACCCTTCCGTCAGCTCCGACGAACCTTTCCTTCTTCACAATGTCGACGTCATCAGCACCATCGACCTTCGCGGCATGCTCCAATTCCACAACCAACAAGGCGCCCTGGCCACTCTCGCCGTCCGGTCCCGCGCCTCCTCCCGCCTCCTTCTCTTCGACGACAAAAACCTCCTTGTCGGTCGCCGCATCTCGGGGAAGGACACGCTGATCCCGAGCGCAGCGAGGGAATCGGCTTTCTCTTCCCACCCGCCACTCCTTCTTGCCTTCTCTGGCATTCACGTCATTTCCCCGCGCCTACTCGGCATGCTCAACGAGGAAGGCGCCTTCTCCATCATTGACGCCTATCTCCGTCTCGCCGCCGAGGGCCAAAAAATCCTAGCGTTCCGGGCCGACCAATACTACTGGCGCGACCTCGGCCGCCCCTCCGATCTTTCCCAAGCAGCCTTGGATGTCCAGCAAAAGATCGTCGAATAAGGAGCTGCTTGCCTCGGCCATCCATTCGCTCCGGCTAATACGCAGATTATGCAGTCTTCGCTTTCTCGTGCCGTGCGCAAAAATGGCCCCTGTCGATTTTTGAAGCCTGGACTCGATAGGGGCTCTCGTCGCTGGTGTTCTCATCAGAAAACTTAGATCAGCGCGCGCTCACAGTCGGGTAATTTGCTATCGAGGAGGTCGTCACAAATGCATCGCCAAACCTTTATGGGGATCGTGCCCACTATTGCCGTCGTTCTGCCGGTTACTGCCCCAGCCGACCTGACCCCGGTGGACTCCCGAAAGCCTCTTCCCCAGGTCGCGCTCACTGACTCTGAAGGCGTGTCAATCTCTCCACCTACAAAGGGCATGTCGTCTAGCTCGATTTCTGGGCCACGTGGTGCGAAGGCTGTAAGGAAGAAATCCCCTGGTTCATGGAGTTTCAGGACAAATACAACAAGACCGGCTTGACCGTT
>Ga0182034_10000772_pt1 | contig 15100 bp, 14 predicted proteins | sample flu12Cox44000172_FD_125972 | JGI IMG/M metagenome (GOLD analysis project Ga0182034, IMG submission 125972) | Lab enrichment of tropical soil microbial communities from Luquillo Experimental Forest, Puerto Rico - flux4day.12C.oxic.44.000.172 | ecosystem: Environmental > Terrestrial > Soil >... | reverse complement strand
GACCTGATCGTCGACCGGGCGCGTGCGCGCGAGCACATTTCGTTCGGGTTCGGCGTGCATCGCTGCGTCGGCAACCGCTTGGCCGAGCTGCAGCTGCGCATCCTATGGGAGGAGATCCTAAAGCGTGACCTCGAGATCGAGGTGATGGACCGGCCGACATATCTGCGTTCGAACCTGATACACGGGGTTCGCGAGCTGCCCGTGCAGATCCACTGAACGCAGGAGGCGGCCCGTCGCTATCCTTCCTTGCGAGCGGAGCGGGGAGGCGCACGCGGTGCGCGGGTGAGGGCGCGGGGCTATGCCGCCAGTTGCCCCACGGTGCCTCTGTTCATCGGCTGCAAACCGGAGCCAACCGATGATAATGGCGCGCCGATCGGCCTCCTCCGACAGGTAGCGCGGGTTTATCGCCGACATGTCGCCGGGCCGGTTCGACTTCGCCTCGACATAGCCGAGCGACAATGGCCGAATCTGCCAGGCGCCGGCGCTGCGGCCCGGCGTCTTCTCGAGTTCGCCGATCTGACCACCCTCAAAGCTGCCGGGGGCAAAGGTGACTTACGTGTCGGGTGTGGCCGATTCCTCCAACACCTTGACCGAGGCGGCGACGATCGATGGGCTGTAGGTCAGCATACCCTTGCCGGTGAAGAGCCAGCGCATGACCTCGCCGGCGAGCGACAGGCCGCGCGAGCGCTTGTTGGTCGTCCGAGCGTCGACAATACACCAGGCGGTTAAAATTAGCGGCTATTGAAATTCAAGCTTACCGGACCGACCCATAAATGCCCGCGGTGAGCCATACTCATTAGATGTTGGCATCGCGTTGTGGCCGTCTTACGTCTATTCGACTGCTTGTCGGTGAAAGAAATCACGGTGGTTACGTCGATACCTCCGGACCTAGACCGGATAGTGAAGATCATTGTCGAATGGGCCGAAGAACTACCGCTAAAGAGAGTTTACATCTTCGGTAGCCGCGTTCGTGGGGACGCGGCAGTGGATAGTGATCTCGATGTTGCTATTGAATTTGAACCACCTCCGACAGTTAATCAAAAAATGTGGAGCTAGCAGTATCAGAATGATACCGACTTTGCCGACCTCAAGAGCGCGCTAGGGGTTCCGTTATCACTTCACAGCGATCCCGCAGACTCTGCATGGCCTGTAATTCGGGCCGGTGCAATGAAGCCAGTGCTGTCCGTCGGAAAAGTCTTGTGCATCATAGCTCCTCCTTTCCCTCGATCGGGGGACTCCGCTCAAGCATGAGACGCCGTCAACGCCTCCGCCGCGGGTTTCGGCTCCTCCACGGATATTGAAAATCCTGAAACTTGCGATGCAGGAAGGGTGAACCGCGATTTCCGCCTACTCTCCGGCAGTGCGCTGGAGGCTGCGGGGGAGAGGGCGGCCGATGGCACTCCGCTAACGACTAAGCTCTGCGCCCGGTGACCGAACGGTTTCAGGGGGGATGGAGGATCGAGCCATCACTGACATGATAGTCCCACCGCCTGCTTCCAACTTCTCAACCGGGTGTGTGGAGAACTCGCCGTGCGACAAAGGATGGATACGATAATCAGTGAGAGCGCCAGAGTTCGATCAGGATCGCCCCAAGCACGATCAGAATATAGATGCCCATCCGGACGATGCTGTTATTGAGCGTCTCCGTCGCTCTATCGATCGCTCTCGAGACCTCGATACCCGGAGGCTGCTCCGGTTCTGCCGGGCTGTCGAATTCGGGCTTCTCCGCCTCCTTGTTGATCAAAGCAACATCCTGGATGACCAGCCAATGCTGCCCAGACCATCGGTATGTCGTTGTGCCGCGCTCCTGTTTCTCGTAGACCAACAGCCCCGGTTTTGGGGTTGCTGCGGCGCGTATGGTCACGGACAGGTAAACCTCCCTGTTCGACAGCATGGGAAGGGACCGGACGATGTCCGACAACGCGGGATCGTCAAAGAAAGCCCACCCCGTCACAGACCCCGTTTTAGACTCCTCGATGAGCCGAGACGGTAGTCCGGCAAGGCTCTCACCCGGGATGGGTGGATGGTAGAGGAGTCCGCCCATAGCATTGTCTTCGACCTGTGTGGTGTCTTTACCCTGCAATGCAGAGAAAATCTTCTGTGCACCTTGTAGCTGGATTGTGAAATCCAGGCTGGCGAGATTTTCCGTAGGTTCCTCGCCGACCAAAAGGTCGCCTTGGAGCAGCCCACGCTGCAACCTGCACTTAAGGTCAATCCGGTGTTCCCCGATGGGGTAGTCGCCGAGGCCCGATTTATTCACTCCATGAACTGACTGCTGCCACGATATCACTCTCAGAACCCAGGTGTCGGTGCCGAGCAAAACCTCTTCTATCGCGGTGGGCATCCCAGCGTCCCCGTCAGCACGCCTAGCGCAGAAAGACAAGCCTAGGGCGGAAGGGCGGAGCTTATTCCGCCGTTCTCCCGAAGAGCGACTGCCAATGGCGGATTACACTTTGCTCATCCGCCCTACGCCGCCAGTCTTTGCCGTGCGGTGCCTTTGATGATCGCCGCACCCTTTTCGGCGATCATAATCGTCGGCGCGTTGGTGTTGGTCGACGTGACCGCGGGCATTACCGAGGCGTCGATGACCCTGAGCCCATCGAGACCGTGCACCTTGAGTTCGTCGTCGACCACCGCCATCGCATGGCTCCCCATCAGGCAGGTGCAGCTCGCGTGATAGCAGGTGCCGCCATTGCGCCGCGCATAGTCGAGCAATTCGTCGTCACTCTGGATCTGGTTGCCGGGTAGCGTCTCTTCGCGGACAAACTGCTTTAGCGGTAGTGCGGCGAAGATCCGCCGCGCCATTCGCAACCCGCCGATGATGGCGCGCCGATCGGGCTCCTCCGACAGATAGCGGGGGTTGATCGCCGGCATGTCGCCGGGGCGGTTCGACTTGGCCTCGACATAGCCGCGCGACAACGGCCGCATCTGCCAGGCGCCGGCGCTGAGACCCGGCGTCTCCTCGAGCTCGCCGATCTGGCCGCCCTTGAAGCTGCCCGGGGCAAAGGTGACCTGCATGTCGGGGGTCGCCGATTCCTCCAACACCTTGACCGAGGCGGCGACGATCGACGGGCTGTAGGTCAAGATACCCTTGCCGGTGAAGAGCCAGCGCATCAACTCGCCGGCGAGAGGCAGGCCGCGCGAGCGTTCGTTCGCGGTCTGTGCTCCGACCACCGGATAGGAGACGCGCGCCGTATAGTGGTCCTGCATGTTCTTGCCGACGCCGCGCAATTCATGCGCGACCGGTACGCCGATCTTCCCGAGATGCTCGGGATCGCCGACCCCCGACAATTGCAGGATATGCGGCGAGCCGACGGCACCTGCCGATAGAATGACCTCGCGTGCGGCATCCACCCGCTCGACCGCACCGCCGGAACCGCCGCGCGAGAACTCGACGCCGGTCGCGCGCTTGCCGTCGAACAGGACGCGGTGCACCAATGCATGGGTGACGAGCTGCAGGTTTGGCCGCTTCAAGGCGGGGTGCAGATAGGTGCGAGCGGCACTGGCGCGGCGCCGGCCGCCGCGCGTCTGCTGGCACCAGCCGATGCAGTCCTTATGGCCGGGCGGCAGGTCGTTGACGTCCTCGCGATATTCGAGACCGATCTGTTTGCCGGCCTCGAGCACGGTGGCGCAGATCGCCGGGCGATCGGTCTTCGACGTGAAGAGCGGCCCTTCCTTGCCGCGCACCGCACTGCCCTCGCCCTCCCAACGCTCAGCCTTGCGGAAATAGGGCAGGCAATCGTCCCACGACCAGCCGCGGTTGCCGAGCTGCCCCCAGTGGTCGTAATCCTCGGGTTGGCCACGGATGTAGATCAGACCATTGATCGACGAGGAGCCGCCGATCACCCGGCCGCGCGTGTAGTTGATCGCGCGGCCGTTGGTGCCGGGGTCCGGCTCGGATCGGAATTTCCAGGTCAGCGTGTCGTGGTCGAGCATCTTGAAGAACCCGGCCGGGATGTGGATCAGCGGGTTCCAGTCGCGTCCACCCGCCTCGATCAGCAATACTTTGGTGCCGGGATCCTCAGTCAGCCGGTTGGCCAGCACGCAGCCCGCCGAGCCCGCACCGATGATGATGTAATCCGCCTGCATCTTCCGCGCTCCCTCCGGGGCCTCGGCTCGTCCCACCGCCGGATTCCTTGTTCGCGCTTAGTTTAGTTTGGTGATTGGCAGCGGAGCAACCGGCGGCGTTGTTCAGGCGCGCATTCTTTGGATATCGCGAAGCACGCTCGCTTCCAGCTCCTTCTCGTCGAGGCGGTGCTTCACCAGATCACCGATACTCACGATGCCTTTCAGCTCGTTGTCCTCAATGACCGGCAGGTGACGGATCCGCGCCATTGTCATTGTCGCAAGCACGGCGTCGATTCGATCGGAGGAGCGACAGGTGAGCATCGGCTTCGACATCAGTTGCTGGACCTGAAAGCCGAGTACGGCGGCACCCTCTCGGGCCACGGCGTTGATGAAGTCCCGCTCCGAGAATATGCCAACCGGTTTCATCCACCGATCCTCCACGACCAAGGCGCCGATGCGATGCTCAGCCAGCTTGCGGACTGCGACTTCGACGCTGTCCGTGGGGTGTATCCTTTCGACGTGATGGCCCTTGGTCCGTAAAACGTCGGAAATCAGCATGGCGGCCTCCGGTGATCTGGACGCGATCCACAACGCTGTCTTGGTCGACGACTGCTCGCGAGCGGTCTCTCGGCCATTTAGATGGGATTCGGCAATGCATCGGCCAAGGGACGCTGCCGGCGGCGATATTTGCCCATTGCCGTCCCGTGGGCCCTCAGCCCACGGACTTGGTTCCGTGGGGAGGCAATCAACGCGCGAATACGGGCCGGAAAATTGGGGTCACGCCTTGACGTGAACGAAGCAAGAACACATATTCAGCCGTTTTGCGTCCGACACGCTTTCCACTGCGAACCTCCCCGATGTTCGAATTCGTTGCCGTTCCGCCGGCTGTGCCCTCATGTTTGCTGTTTTTCGAAACCGGAATTGAACAAAATCAACGGGTTGGTCCTGATCTCTTTTCTCCCGCGCGCGTGCGCGCGCCAGGCTGCCCGGCGGCATCCCGGCACACCACCTTCGTCCGGGCGTATCAGCCTTGAGTGTCCACATGACAGGGCGGCAGGAGCCGGCTCTGCCGCTCGGCGTCACAAAGCTGACGCGGGATTGCATCTTCGGAGCCGATCAAGGCATGCTGCGGCGAAGGCAGGAAAGGCCGGCATGAACGATCCTGTGGATGTGCTGATCATCGGCGCCGGCGCGTCGGGTGCTGCGGTGGCGTGGAGCCTTGCCGAAACGAAGATGCACATCCTCTGCCTCGAGCAAGGCGGCTGGATGAACCCGGCGACCTTCCCGAGCACCGGCCGCGACTGGGAGGCTCGGTTTTTTGGCGACTATTCGCCGAGCCCCAACATCCGTGCCCGGCCCGAGGACTACCCGGTCAACGACGACAACTCGCCGATCAAGGTCGTGAACTTTAACGGCGTCGGCGGCGGCACGTGATGTACACGGCGCATTTTCCGCGCCTGCATCCCTCCGACTTCCGCGTGAAAAGCCTGGACGGTGTGGCCGAGGACTGGCCGATCGATTACGACACGCTGGTCCCGTTCTTCGAGGAGAACGACCAGATGATGGGGGTCTCCGGCCTTGCAGGCGATCCCGCCGTCCCGCCGCGCAACCCGCCGATGCCGCTCGGCCGTTCCGGGACAATGCTGGCAAAGGCGATGAACCGGCTCGGCTGGCACTGGTGGCCGTCCGATACCACGGTCGCAACCACGGATTACGAGGGACGCGCGCGCTGCATCAATCTCGGCCATTGCACGCCGGCTTGCGCGCAGGGGGCAAAGGCGAGCACCGACATCACCTACTGGCCTGCCGCACAGCGCGCCGGTGTCGAATTGCGTACGCATTGCCGGGTGCGTGAAATCACGACGAACGAGCACGGCATGGCCGCGGGGGTCGTGTATTACGATCCGGACGGTGTCGAGCATTTCCAGGCCGCCCACGTCGTCGTGCTCGCCTGCAATGGCGTGGGCACGCCGCGGCTATTGCTGAATTCGGCCTCCGGTGGGTTCCCGAACGGCCTCGCCAATTCCAGCGGGCTGGTCGGCAAGAATTTGATGTTCCACCCCTACGCCCAGGTCTACGGCTATGTGGCCGAGGCGACGGACAGCAACCGTGCGCCGCCGACTTGCCTATGGAGCAAAGAGTTCTACGAGACCGACCGGTCGCGCGGCTTTGCGCGCGGCTACACGTTTCAATTCGGCCGCGGCGTCGGGCCGGTGGCCGAGGCCGTCGCCAGCGAAGCCAAAGGACTCCTACCCTGGGGTGCGGGTCATCACGCCGCCTTCCGCCGCCTCAATGGTCATCGCCTGAGCCTGTCGGCGATCTGTGAGGACCTGCCCGAGGAGCACAACCGTGTCACGCTCGACCCGGTACTTAAGGACAGCCACGGCATCCCGGCACCACGGATCGACTACCGGATCGGCGAGAACACGGCGCGAATGATGGAGCACGGCATCGCCCGCGCGAAGGAGATCCTGGCAGCGGCAGAGGCGACAGACATCTGCGTCAACAGCCCCATTCTGTATGGCGGCTGGCACCTGCTGGGCACCGCGCGCATGGGCACCGATCCGGCCCGCTCGGTTGTCAACGGGTGGGGACGGTCGCACGACGTCAAGAACCTGTTCATCGTCGACGGCAGCCTGTTCGTTACCGCCGGCGGGGTAAACCCGACCTCCACGATCCAGGCGTTGGCACTCTTCGTCGCCGATCAGATCAAGCAGCGCCTCGCCAATTTGTTCGACTGAACGTGTGACCTGAAATGAGGCTGAACTCATCAATGGGATATCGTCACCCCCGCGAAAGCGGGGGTCCAGGGCAACGGCCGCGTGCACGCCCCCCTCGATCCCTGCTTTTGCAGGAATGACAGGCGAATACCATGTCCGCCGACAACCCGCTCACTCCGGCGCAGCGCGACGATCTCCGGCGATCGCCGGTATGATGATCCCCACCAGCGCCGAATTCGATGTTCCCGGCGCCGATGATCCGGTGATCCAGGCCGATATTGTGGCGACACTCGGCCGCGACACGGCCCTTGTGCGCGAGGCGTTGGACCAGCTTGCGCGCCTTGCCGGGCAGGCGCTCGCCGATCTCGACCCGGCACGGCGTGAGGCGGTGGCGGTGGAATTGCGCGCCAGCGGCGGGGACGCGGTGATGCCGCTGACCCGCGTGGTGTTGCAATGCTATTATCGCGACGATCGCGTCGTCCGCTCTCTCGGACTGGAGCCGCGGCCGCCCTATCCGAAGGGTCATGTTCTGGAGGATGGCGACTGGTCGCTGCTCGATCCCGTCCGGGCGCGCCCGCCAATGTGGCGCCCCGCGTAATCCACCCACCAGAAAGGAGAAACCCTCATGCCGCTTTACGTAAAAGGCGACGTTCGCATTCATTACGAAGAGACGGGATCCGGCTTCCCGCTGATGGTCATTCCCGGCGGCGGGCTCAACTCGACGGTCGCGGGGCTGGCGACGCACCCTTTCAACCCTTTCGACGAGTTCAAGGGGGAGTTCCGCGTTATCGCGGCCGATTTGCGCAACGCCAAGGGCGACCAGTCGACGGGGCCGTTCGAAACGGAGCGGCCGTGGGACGCCTACACTGACGACCATATCGGCCTGATGGATCACCTGGGCATCCGCGAGTTCATGGTGCTTGGCTTCTGCATCGGCGGCCCGTTTATCTGGAACCTGCTAAAGCGGGCCGGCGCCCGCGTCGCCGCCGCCGTGCCGGCGCAGCCCAGCGGCTACCGCCCGGAGATGCCTGGCCTCTCCTACGACAACAACATGAAGGGCTGGGGCCCGGAGCTGTGCGCCCGCCGGCCCGACATCACGATGGCGATGGTCGATACTTTCCTGACCAACATGTACGGTGGTGCTCGCGCCGATTTCGTGTACACCGTGACGCGCGATTTCGTGCGCAACTGCCAGACGCCAATCTTGGTCCTGCCGGACGACGTCCCGGCGCACCCCTACGCCGTCGCGATGGAGAGCGTGCATCTGGCCCCCAACTCCCAGGTGAGCCTCTACCCGTGGAAGGACACCCATGACAAGATCCCGCTGGCAGTGCGCCACATCCGCACCTTCCTGCGGGCGCATCGCCCGGCGGGCGCTGCTACCCAACCTATGGCTGCCGCCGCCCAATAAGACGGCGGTATCCAAACGGGACACCGGCCAAAAGCGGCCACGGCACAAGTGCCGTCGGCCGCTTCAAGCGGACCCGACCGCCGCCTCCGGGATCTCGCTTGCCCACCGCATTGTTTCGCGCTCGGGACGCATCAGCGCCATCCCGACGCCGCCGCCGACCAGCATGATCACGCCACAGATCATGAAGCCGGTGTTGAAGCCGTCGAGTGGCGTCGCCGCCGACTCGACGACGCTGCCCATGACGTAGGGAGCCAAAAGCCCGGCTGACGTGCTGACAGCCGTGCCGATGGCGAGCAGCGCCCCGCGCTGAGCGACCGGCGCGATTTCGCCGACGACGGCACTTGCGATCACGTAAATGACCGAAGGCAGCGCCACCCCGATCGTCGTCAAGGCGATCTTGGTGGCAACGCCCGGCACATACGGCATGATCGCGAGCGCCGCGCCGCCGAGTGCCACGCAGGCGCCGCCGAAGATCCCCCGCGCCACCCGGCTCGGCACCCCCCGAGTGAGCAGGCGTTGCGACCACCAGCCGGCGGCAATTACCAGGATCACACTGGCCCCCGCCGGAAGCGCGCCCAGCAGGCCGATCGAGCCCTGTGCAAAGCCGAGCCCCTTGATCAGAAACGCCCCCTGCCAAGTCAGGGCTTGCGACAACCCCCACTGGGCGCCGAAACTCGCGCACCATGCCGCAATGATCGTCGGGCTCAGCAACAACCGTCCGTAGCCAATCCTTTCGGGTGTCGGCGTCGCATCCGTCGCCGAGGCAGCGGTCAGCGAGCCTTCGCGGCCAAGCACCAGCCACGCCGCACTCCAGGCGAACCCGGCGAAGCCGAGTACACCAAAGGCCCAGTGCCAAGAATAATGCACGATGACCCAGTTGAGCAGCGGGAGCGCCACCATGATCCCGATGCCGGCGCCCTGAGCGATAATTGCAGTGGGCAATGTGCGGAGCTCGTTGGGAAACCATTTATAGGTCGAATGCAGCGCCACCGGATAGGCCGGCCCCTCGCCGGCGCCGAGCGCCACCCGGCAAGCGACCAACGTCGGGAACCCGACTGTCGCTAGCATCGGAAACTGGGTCAGCGCCCAGACCAGCCCCATGGTCAGCAGCGCCCAGCGCGTCTGCACCCGATTGACGATGAAGCCGGTAACGATCGCGGAAACTGCAAACAACAGGTAGAAACTCGAGCCGATCAATCCGAACTGACGTGGGCTCAGCTGGAGCTCCTGCATGATCGGCACGGCGGCGATCCCGATCACCGCCTTGTCGGCAAAATTGATCAGCATGAACAGGAACAACAGAGCGACGATCAGCCAAGCTTCCCTCGGCGTTTCCGGGGGGTGGGCGGCGGCGACCCCACCGCGCCGCTGGGCGGTCTCGCGAATTTCGACAGCCGGGGACCGGGAAGCCTGGACACTCATGGGGAACTCCGTGCAAGCTCTAGGTACCTGTCCGTACCTTCAAATTAGGGTACGAGTGAGTACCAAAGCAAGATAGGCCATGAACAAGTCCGTCATCCCCGATCAGTCCTCGGCCGAACACCCGATGCAAGACCGCATCCTGGGCGCCGCATTCAAGGCGTTCACGGAAGACGGTTATGCCGAGACCAGCACGCTCGAAATCGCCAGGCGCGCCAAAATCTCGAAACGCGATCTCTATGCGAATTTCAGCAGCAAGCATGGGGTGCTCGTCGCTTGCATCAAGAGCCGCGCCGAGCGAATGCGTCTGCCACCGGACCTGCCTACCCCTCGAACCCGGCAGATGCTTGCGTCGACGCTCACCAGCTTTGCGTCCAATCTGGTGCGTGAGGTGTCCCACCCATCGGTGATCGCCACGTTCCGATTGGCGATCGCCGAGGCGACACGCTCGCCTGAGATAGCCCAAGCACTCGATGTCGCCGGCCGAGATGCGACACGCGGCGCGCTTGCCGAATTATTGGCGAGCGCCCAATCAACCGGGCTCATCGGCCCAGGAGAGCCGAACGAAATGGCGTGGCAATATCTGGGGCTGCTTTGGGAAGGCCTGATCGTGGGCCTGCTGCTGGGGGTTGCCGCGACGCCTAAGCCCGCCGAGGCCGAGCGGCGAGCAACCAAGGCGACGGCGGCATTCATGCAGCTGCACCCTAATCCTGCCACGGAAGGGTAGCCCGGAGCGCCGTTCTGAACGACCCTCCACTCAGGCCGATAGGCCTGTGAGCTCGGCCGCCGCGGCTCGCGGGCCTCAGTAGGGTTCGCCAACAAAGATAAATGTCGTGCCGGTGACGATCGGGGCGCTGGCTCCGACAAAGCAGACATTGGCGTCTTTGACTTGGCGAGACCCGGCCCGCCCCGATGCCTGTAATGCGCCTTCGATGATGTGCCAGAGGCCGTGGATGCGTCCGGTGCCGAGGCTGCCGCCAAAGGTGTTGAGCGGCAATTCGCCGTCGAGCTTGATGCGCCCGTCCTGGATGAAATCGAGCGCTTCGCCCTGCTTGCAGAAGCCGTAGGATTCGAGACCGTAGATGACCGAGGCCGAGAAGCCGTCGTAGATCTGGGCGACGTCGACGTCCTGCGGGCCAAAGCCGGACCGTTCCCAGGTCAATTTCGCGGAGCTGCGGCCACCCTCCATGTAATCGGCGAGGCTGCCGATGCGGCCCGCCACCTCGAAGTGGAGCCGCTGACCGTAGCCCGCGAGGTAGGCAGGACGCGGCTTCAGGTCGCGCGCCCGGTCGGCCGTCGTCAGCACGATCGCCACCGCCCCCTGCACCGGGATGTCGCAAGTCCCTTCCCAAAAGCGTGGGGTCGATCGTTAAATCACGGTGCAGCGATCTTGTCTGACTTTCTCTGATTGCAGGCTTGGCAAAGTATTTGAATATTGGCCCCTGTGTTACCGCCGCCTAATGCGACGGGGATTATATGATCGAAATGTAGCCCATGCGTCGCGCCGCAACGTACGCATGCACCGCCGTCCCTCGACCATACCAGTAGCTTTATGTCCTCCGGTATGGGGTCGCGTTTAGGCCCAGATCTCTGACATTCAACGGCTGCTTCTAGATTAGCAACGGAAGCACGCAAGTTCGAAATATCGACTTCCTCGTCGTAAACAGCTTTCTTGATCCGTAGCGTAATCTCATCGGTTTCTGCTATACTCTTCGCACCACGATCCGAAATGAACAAGCGGTTTCGGAAGAAAAAGTAACAGCGGCCTATTCGATCTTCGCCGAGGAATGCTGGATTATCAATAGAATCGGACTTGATGACCAGCGGAGGAAGATCAAGCGTCATCTTACGTGCCGCGGCACCTTTTCCAATGATGAGGTCGATCTGCCAAGTGCCCTCCGGGGGTGGCTCATCCGCAGATTGTAACGTGAATAGGAACTCAGCGGCGTCGCCTCCGAGCTGCGGGTCGGATAACGCGACGTGGGTACCGACAATATCGGCGACCTTACGGATTTTGATGGCCATATTCGTTAGCGCTCCGACTCGGCCTTACGATATTTTGCCAACTATTATCTCGATCCCAATAAAAAACGACATCCCCCATAATCATATGGAAGAATACCCGCGCGTAGTTGGAATAGATGAGGATAACATTTGTCCAAGCGTTCAACAGCTCGGGGAAAATTTGGAAGCGAGGGGCAAAAGTGGATAATCCCACACCGGGGATATTTGCGGATATCAGCAGCCAAACCTCGTCGTACTCTGCGAATGTATACGCCTTGCACTTTTGGACCTTCGTGGTAATCCGTGCCAGGAAAGCTGTCTCAATATGGGGAGAGCCCCCACCGGCATAGACACCGCTCTTGCCGGCTTCCCTTGTCAGCTTCTTTTCCGCGGCACGCATTTGACCGGGCTTCAGCCCCGCGACACCCTCCCCGCCATCATATTCGGTGACCTGTACACCAATCCTTCGGGACCCGATCATCATTGAGACATCGACGCCCGTTTCGTACCCGTTATCAGCCAAAGGATCTCGGTATTCGAGACCATCCGGTAGCCCCAGGTGCATCGCAAGCTGTTGTACGCAATAGAGCTCGCGCTCGAATTTCGCGCGCATCGACATAACCGAGCAGGGGTTTCCATCGAAGACGGAATATGCGCTCTGCGGTCCCCGAGGCAATCGGGGAAATGGAGGAGCGCGCCCGCGCCACGTTGGCGTGCGACCAAGAACTGCCCGTTAACAGACGAAGCACCCTCTAAGCGCTGAGCCAACGGATTGGAGCCGACGCTCTGGCCAGATAAAGAAAGCCGGCGCCCCACTCGGTCCGATCGATCGTCGCAGCTACCGGTGAAGGCCGGTTAGGGCGGGACCGCGGCCATCGTCGTTCCGGGGTTGGTCGGAAAGGGATTTGAGCACCATACCCCGCTTTCGGACCTTTAGTACGGGTCGCCGACGAAAATAAACGTCGTGCCGGTGACGATCGGAGCGCTGGCGCCGACGAACGACACGTTCGCGTCCTTGACTTGGCGCGAGCCGGCGCGCCCCGAGGCCTGCAGGGCGCCTTCGATGATGTGCCAGAGACCGTGGATGCGCCCCGTGCCGAGGCTGCCGCCAAAGGTGTTGAGCGGCAATTCGCCGTCGAGCTCGATGCGCCCGTCCTGGATGAAATCGAGTGCGGTGCCCTCTTCGCAGAAGCCGTAGGACTCGAGGCCGTAGATCACCGAGGCCGAGAAGCCGTCATAGATCTGCGCCACGTCGACATCACCAGGGCCGAAGCCGGAGCGCTCCCAGGTGAGTTTAGCGGAGCTGCGGCCGCCCTCCATGTAATCGGCAAGGCTGCCGATGCGACCCGCTACCTCGAAGTGCAGCCGCTGGCCGTAGCCGGCAAGATAAGCCGGCCGGGGTTTCAGGTCGCGCGCCCGGTCGGCCGTGGTCAATACGATCGCCACCGCCCCCTGCACCGGGATGTCGCAATCGAAGAGACAAAATGGATACGCCACCATCCGCGAGTTGAGGTAGTCCTCGCGGGTCAGCGGCGTGCCGTAGAAATAGGCGTGCGGATTGTGCTGCGTGTGGCGGCGCTGGGTCACGGCCAATGTCGCCATCTTCTCGCGGCTCTGGTTGTGCCGCTCGAGCCACCGGGTATAGGCGACAGCCATGCCCTGCCCCGGACCGCCGAAGCCGTAGGGTGCCGTGAACTGCGCCGCTCCCTGCGCATTCGCGCCCGGCAGGTTCTGGTAGGTACCGCGCGGGTTGTGCATCGCCCGCCACACCACCGCGTATCTGCACACCCCTGCGAGCAGCGCGTTGACCGCCTGCTGCACCGCCCCGCCGATATTCACCGTGCCGACCTGGATATGCCAGCTGAGATTGGGCAATTTCAGCATCGTCATCATGCAGTTGACCGACACGATCGAGATGCCATCGACCTCCGCGTGCCCGGTCGCCGGCAGTTCCGGATAGGTCGCCAGACCGTCGATGTCGGACAGCTGCAGCCCCGAATCCGCGACCGCCTCCTTGACGGCCGCCAGCGCATGCGCCGCGAGCGGGGTCTCGGCCGAACGAGTGACTTTGGAAAAGCCCACTCCGCTGATGGCCACCTTGCAGCGGTTCTCCCACATCTGGCCTCTCCCCCTCACTCGGCCGGCGCCGTCCGCGCGAGGCGGAATTGCGGCAAGCTGATGTCGTCGTTCAGCTCCTCGAAGACGACCTCGACGCGCCGCCCAACTCTCGCCTCGGTGTACGGAGCCTCCAGCAGATTGCCGGCCATCAGCGCGCCGGGCGCATCATCGAGCTCGACGATGATGCTGGCGTAAGGCACCGCGGAGGCGAAGCGCTTGTCGCCGGTGTGATACATGATCGTGTAGGCGTAGATCGTTCCGGTTCCGCTCACAGATTCGAATTTCAGATCCGTCCCGATGCACTTCACGCAGGTCGGATACGGCGGGTGCTGGAAATGCGAGCAGGTCTGGCAGCGTTGCAATTCCAAAACGCCACGCTTGGCTGCGTCCCAGAATGGCTTTGTCCACTCGTTGGGGACCGGGATCGGGCGGGTCACCCCGCTCCAGTCGCTCGATCGGGACATCGTGTCGCTCTCCTGACAGCCGGGCCGCGAAAGGGAGGTCGTTTCTATCCCGGCAGCGATCCTCTAACGTCAAAAATCCGTCCAAATAAAGTTTTCTTGTTCGAGCTGGAACCAGCCCGCTTATCTTCCGATTGTTAAAGGCCAAGGAGAACGTTGTAGATGGCTATGTTGGACCAGATCGCACAGCAGAGGCAGCGGCTCTCTCAGCGGCTCATTCGAGTCGATGCGGAGCGGACAAAGCTGAGCGGCCAGCTCGGTGAGCTGGAGATCGCCGAACGCGCGCTGAGTCGATTCGACGGAAAAGTGGTGGCAGCCCAGAAGCCAAAGAAAGGGCGCGTGGCGAAAACTGCCGCGGCGGCGGTCGCGACTCCGAAAGCGAAAGCTAGCCAGCAAGCGCGGGGTACGTCGCTGGGTGATGCCGCCCTGAAGGCCGTGAAAGCGCACGCCAAGGGCGCCAGTGCCGACGAAGTCCGCAAATATCTCTCGCGGAAATTTGGCCTGACGGTCCGGCCGAACCATCTCGGGAGCGCGTTGCAGCGTCACCGCCGGGCTGGTCGGCTCGAAAACCGCAATCAGCGGTGGTACCTGCCAGCAATGGCCTAGAAACGCGCCGCGGCAGCCGCGCCGGCCGAACGCCCGCCGCTGTAGAGGCGGCCGACCACCACCGGCGACCTTCACGCGCTCGGTGTGGAATGCTTGGCGCGCATGGCGATGACGATCTTACAATTGCTCGATCAGCATTCCATGCATCACCCGATCGCGGGCCCAAGGAGGGCCGGCAGTTTGGGGACCAAGGCCGGCAGTTTGGGGACCAAGGAGAGCCGGTTGGAGCGAATGTTCGCGAAAATCCCCGGGCGCACGCCGGGCGGTCGCACGCCGTTGGCCACAATCTCGCT
>Ga0182034_10000771_pt1 | contig 15106 bp, 9 predicted proteins | sample flu12Cox44000172_FD_125972 | JGI IMG/M metagenome (GOLD analysis project Ga0182034, IMG submission 125972) | Lab enrichment of tropical soil microbial communities from Luquillo Experimental Forest, Puerto Rico - flux4day.12C.oxic.44.000.172 | ecosystem: Environmental > Terrestrial > Soil >... | reverse complement strand
GCGATTCCGCGGCCTCTGCATGCTGTCATACCGGCTCGGCCGCCAAATGTTGGAGCAGCTGCGGGCACGTCTCGGCCACCTCTCGTTAACGTTTTCGCGGTTTTTCGGCCGGCTCTGACGGCAGGCCCGTCCGCGCCGGCGACAGCGCGCGACGCGTCGTCGCCATCGCCTGAACAGAAAACGCCCGTTCGGAACAGCACGGCCAACAACGCGCCGTCATGCTATGAGCCCAATCCGATGAAGCCGTTCTCATTGAACTTAGCGTTCGACGCAGCGGTCATGCTGACTTGGTCGGATTGGCATACCGAGCCGCGCAGCAACCGCTATCATTACGCCACGCGGTTCGCCCGGCACCTAGCGGTCTATTTCGTGCAACCCGACGGCGAGGAGGATGCCGTCCGTTTCGAGCCAGTACCAAATGCGAACATCACGTTGGTGCACGTGCCGGCGCGATATGACGAGGCGCATGCGCGCCAGCTCGACGAGGCGCTGAAGGCGCACGGCGTCTTCCGGCCGTTGCTGTGGATCTACAACACCTTTTTCGAGGATTACATCAGGCTGTCGCGGCCGCGGCTGCGGGTCTATCACGCGACCGAGGATTATGTGACGCCGAGCGAGGGCCTGCGCGCGACGAAGAGCGACGTGAGTGGGCCGCTATGCCGGGTGCTGAGGAGCGTCGACCTGCTGATCGCCGTATCGGAAGGGGTGGCCGCGGCATACCGCAAACATGCCGGCTATGCTGGCCGCTGCATCACGCTGCCGAACGGCTGCGATTACGAATATTGGTGCGCCACCGGGGCGCAATCCTACGTTCCGCCGGAGAATGGCGCGCGTGTCGCAATATTCCAAGGGGGTATCAATGAGCGATTGGACTACGACCTGCTGATCGGGCTGGCCCAGCGTCTTCCCGATTGGCAGTTTTGGTTTTGCGGTTGGGACCACGACGCGCCACCTGAATGGCAGTCCCTGTTGGCGCGACCAAATGTTGTCCATTTCGGCTATCTGCCCGTTGATGCGATGGCGCAATTGGCAAGGCAGGCGCTCGTGGGCCTGATCCCGTTCAAGCAGGACCCCTGGATCGAGCGCTCGCTGCCGCTAAAGGTATACGAATATGTTGCTTCCGGTCTGCCGGTCGTAAGCGTGCCGATAGACGCGTTGCGGGGTAGGGGCGATCTTTTCGCGATTGAAACCACGGTGGAGGGCTTCGCCAGCGCGATTGAACGGCTGGAAGGGACGCGTAGCGTACCGATCGCACTGGCTGCCCGGAACGAAGCGGCGTTAAAACAGTCGTATGACGCACGCTTTCGCGAAGCGGTCGCGACGGTCGGCGAGATGATTCGGCAGACACAGCAAAGCACGTCGAGCCTCAACCTTCTGATGCTCTATGACGATGAGTCTCCGATTGTCCGCACGGTTTATGAGCATCTTCAGTGTTTTAAGAAATATTCGCGTCACAACTATCACTTCATGTCGGCAACATATCTGGCTGACGATAGAAGAGGCTCTGCGGACGACCTAGATTTCGGGTGCTTCGATGCGCTAGTGATTCATTACTCCGTCAGAGTATCGGTGACGGATCATATTGTCGAAGCGGTTGTCAACGCGATCAAGCGGTATCATGGCCCCAAGGTGCTCTTCATCCAGGACGAATACGAGAACACCGAAACGGCGCGGCAGTGGATCGAGCGACTCGGAATAGACAGCGTCTACACCAACATACCGTTGCATCAGGTGTCGCTGATCTATCCGAAGCATCGCTTCCCTCTGGTCGACTTCGTGGAGACGCTTACCGGCTATGTTCCGGAGGATCCGGATCTCGACCTTTATGCATTGCCCCTCGCCGACCGGCCGATTCACCTGGGCTATCGGGGTCGCCAGCTGCCGCATCATTACGGGCTTTTGGGCTACGACAAGTACCGGATCGGCCGCGACATGCAAAAGCTGTGCGCGGATTTTGGCATCCCGGCCGATATTGAGGTCGAGCATTCGCGGCGCATCCACGGGGGCGACTGGTACAAGTTTGTTGGCTCGTGCCGTGCCATGCTGGGAACAGAAAGCGGGTCGAATGTTTTCGATTTCGATGGGTCGCTGAAGGCGTTATCCAAGCGACATGCGAAACTGACATTTGAGGAATTCTCCGACCGTTTTCTCAATGATGTTCCGACCCCAGTGCGGATGGCGCAGGTTTCGCCTAAGGTGTTCGAGGCCATTCGACTGCGGACCGCGCTGGTGCTCTTCGAGGGCTCTTATTCTGGGGTAGTCGAACCTGAGAGGCATTACATCCCGCTAAAGAAAGATTATTCAAACGTTCAGGCTGTGTTCGAAGCAATATCAGATTTGGATTACCTTCGGGAGGTGACCGAGCGGACCTACCGAGACATTATCGACGGAGAGCGATATTCTTACCGGTCGTTCGTCAAGAGCTGCGATCGATATCTCGACGCACGTGTCGGACGGAATCCCCGGACAACGGTGGTCAGTGTTCCTGTTGTCGCTCTCATGGGAGGCGACAAGGCGCGTTTATGGCCAATCTCAGCGCGGCGACCGGGAATTGTCACAAGCGCAGTCGCCGAGCGTCCAGCGGCGCTCGATGACACGAACGCGGTCATCATGGCAGCGCTGAACATGGGAAAAACAGAGACCGAGTGGGCACAACGGGTGGTCGGTAAGATAGGGCGCTTGTTACTGTCGCGTCGCACGCACGCTGAAGGAGCGAGCCCCGTCCGCGAAATATCGTCGACCGGCCTTGTTCCGCCGCGGGACGCACTGAAACTTGCTCGCGAAATTGAGCTTTATCGGGCTGAGATTGCCCATTTGAACACCGTCTATCCCGCCGAAATTGCCCGGCTGAAAGAGCAAATCGTCATTTTGAGTGACGCCGCGTCATCCAGCAAGATCGCCGATTTCCGGCTCATTGCAATTCCGATGCTGAGGCGCTCCGCCCGCTTTCGTTTCGTACGCGCCGCTTGGCGGAGGCTGCCGCTCGGAATTCGCCGCCGCTTGATTGACCTGGCAGGGCTTAGCTGAACGCGGCTCACTTTCGGTCCGCCCGCAGTAATCGCTACGGAGCAACCGCTGATGCCTTGGACTGACCGGCTACGCGGGGTTGCTCGTTGCGCCCGGCCGAATAGCATGCGTCACTAGCGAATACCGGTTACCGGAAAAAATAGGCGTTACAGATGAGCATTGCTGAATTGATGATTACAGACGGCCCCAGTGCAGGTTATGTTCGGCCGCGGATCTGCATCATCTCCATGTCGGCAATCGCCGACGATCCCCGGGTGCGAAGGCAAGGCGATGCGTTCGCACGGGCAGGGTGGGAGGTGGTGGGCGTTGGTTTACGAGGCGCTCTATCAACCCCACCGGGCTGGACCATTCTCACCTACGCGCAAAACGACGTGGGAGCTGAGGTCACGAGCACCGTGGATGAAGCTCCCGAATCGGCGATTGTCGATGGGAGGGCCATACCTGAGACCAACATGCTAGCACCAGCGTCACCACAACTGTCAGAATTTTCACGGGACAAATCCGCCCAGACGGCGGCACTTGCCGAAGTTGTGCCATCTCCGGTGCAGTCACCGGCGCCGGCGGGCGTGGCAGAACCGGTGTCTGAGGCGACTGTTCGGGTTATACCACCCCTTCGCGAAACTGCTGCATCTGGTGTGTTCATTCATGACACTGGTTTCAGTCCTCACCATAAGGTCGCTCATTCCTCTAATGTCGACACCAAACGCAAGCAGCTTGCACTTTTGGTTGAGTACCTGCCGTGGCAAGCGCCGATTCTGCATAGATCGGCCGGATTGATAGATACCATCTATTATCGAGCATTGGCAGCACGAGTAAGATGGGTTGGAGCGCTGTATAGAACTTTCTACAATTTGCGGAATGCGCGAGTCACAGTCGCGCATCGATGTTATTCAGCGTATTATAACTGGCTTAACCTGCGTGCTCGGTTCGCACAACGAGTCCAACAAAAATTCTACGTGTTATATTATCGAATGCGTTTGAAGCGCATAGAGGTATTGTCGAAGGTCGTGCCGGGAGGAACTTTCAGCTATGCATCCCAGCTAATTAGGGTGCGGTTTCAGCCCGGTATCGCCGATAAGCTGTATTGGATGATGCAGTCGACGATCATCGAATTGTACGAACTCGCACAAACCGTGGACGCGGGCGTTTGGCTCGCGAATGACTGGATCGCGTTGCCGATCGCGGCGCGCATAGCGAAGGAGAAGGGCGGCACTTACGTCTACGACACTCATGAGTTTGCCGTGGAGGAATATGCCGAAAAGCTGCATTGGCGAATGTGGAAAAGGCCATTGGTACGCGCGGTGGAGCGGCAGTACATAGGCGACGCTGCAGTGGTTTCCTCCGTATCCGCCGGCATTTCCGGGCGGCTCGATGCGATGTACCAGCTGCCGCGCCCGAGTTTGGTGGTCCGCAATACGCCCTTCTACCGGCGCTTTCGCTTCCGCCCGACCGGAGAGCGGGTCAGGGTTCTCTATCACGGTATCATAGTGATCGGTCGCGGGCTCGAGCAGACGATCGACAGCGTGGTGTCGTGGCGGCCCGAATTCGAACTGACGCTACGCGGGCCCGAAAACTCCGGCTACAGTGACATGTTGCGGCAGCGCATACGCGACGCAGGACTTGAGAAACGCGTGCGCCTGGTCCCGCCGGTACCGATGACCGCCCTTGTTGAAGAGGCCACCGCCTTCGACATCGGTTTCTTTGCTTTGCCCGGGCACTCGCGTCACAACGAGTTCGCGCTCCCGAACAAATTTTTCGAGTACATGATGGCCGGCTTGGCGCTATGCGTTAGCGATCTGCCAGAGATGGCCCGCCTGGTCGAAGAGCATCAGCTCGGCGCTTTGATCCCGACTCTCGATCCGGCGGCGATCGCGTCCGCGATCAACAGCTTTGACCGCGAGCGCATCGACGCCTGCAAACGCAACGCCTTGGCCGCCGCCGAAGAGCTTTGCTGGGAACGCGAGTCAGCGCGCATGGTCACTGCATATCGGCAATTGGTGCCCGAAACAGCTCTAGGATAAATCGAGTTCATGTGCGGCATCTGGTTTTCGTTAGGCTTCCCGCGCGATGCGAAGCATATCGACTTGGCCTCCCATCGTGGCCCGGACGGACGTGGCTGGAGAGTTTTCGATACTGTCCAGGGGCAACTGGCATTGGGTCATCGCCGGCTCAGCGTCATTGATTTGTCGGACGCGGCGGCGCAACCAATGAGCTACGCCGATGATCGCTACTGGATCACCTACAACGGTGAAATTTATAATTATATCGAGCTGCGCGAGGAGTTGGCGGCGGCCGGGTTCAGGTTCCGTACGAGCTCGGATACCGAGGTGCTCCTCGCCGCGTATGCTCATTGGGGCGAAGCAGCGCTCGACCGGCTGGTCGGCATGTTCGCATTCGTTCTCTGGGATGGCATGGCAGAGACCGTCTTCGCCGCGCGCGACCGGTTCGCTATCAAGCCGCTGTATTTTTATGTCAGCGCGCAGGGTGTTGCTTTTGCCTCGGAGATCAAGCAACTCGCCGCTCTTCCTGAATTTGCCGCTAAGCTCAATTTGGCTCGGGCCCATGATTTCCTGTCTGCAGGGATCATGGACCACACGACCGAGACGATGTTCGACGGCGTCGGCCAATTGCAGGGAGGCGAATGTGTGCGACTGTATCTGCGCGGCTGGCGCTCGACGGAGGCGTTGCCGGTGCGGCGGTGGTACGGAATTGTAGAGCCGGGGACGCTCGAACTATGCGAGCGCTCCTCGGCGCGACGTTTTGCCGAACTCCTCTCCCAATCAGTTCGTATGCATCTGCGCTCCGACGTGCCCGTTGGCAGCTGCCTATCGGGAGGGCTCGACAGCTCGTCAATCGTGTGCCTGATGGCCCGCGAGCTCGATGCACTCGGTGATGGCGCCCGGGTGCACAGCGTCAGCGCTTGTTATGATGTCAAGGCGGTAGACGAACGACACTATATGGAGATGGTCGTCGATCGCACGAACAGCACGCCGCATTGGTGCTATCCGCGGGTCGAGGATGCCTACGCGCTGGCCGAGCGTATTACTTGGCACCAGGACGAGCCTTATGGCAGCACCAGCATTTTTGCACAATGGTGCGTCTTCGAGGAGGCCCGCCGTGCCGGTCTCAAGGTGATGCTCGACGGTCAGGGTGCCGACGAGCAGCTCGCCGGGTATCACGGCTGTTTTCCGTATTATTTCGCCAATCTGATTCGACAACGCCGGTTCGCCGCGCTGCTGCGCGCCATGGCCGAACGGCACGCTTGGCATGGGGTGTCGTTCTGGGAGCAGGTCCGAGCCTTTCTCCTGCCATTGGCGCCGCCCTGGCTAGCGCGCTGGTTGCGACGCGAGCGGCAGGCATTGGCGCAGCACGACTGGCTCAATGGCGAGGCACTGCACCCGCATCTTGTCCGAAGCGCTTTCGAGACCGCACGCGAACGTATAGAGCGGCCTCCGATCGAAAATCTTGGCGACCTGTGCGTAGTGCTGACGCAATCGTCCAACCTCGCGATGCTGCTGCATTGGGAGGACCGCAACAGCATGGCGCATAGTATAGAGGCGCGGGTACCGTTTCTCGATCACCGTCTCGTCGAATTTACGCTCGCGCTGGGCGACCAGCACAAGATTGTCGGCGGCGACACAAAGCGGGTTCTGCGGCGCGCAATGTCCGGAATCCTGCCGCCGCGGGTACGCTCGCGGCGCGACAAGCTTGGCTTTGCGACGCCCGAGGAGGTGTGGTTCCGCGGGCAATTGCGCGAGGCCATGCTGGGCGGCGTCGAGGATACCCTCGCGCGTTATCCCGGCCTGCTTAATGAGCACGGGGTGCGCGCCCATGTTGCGGATATGCTCGATGGCCGTCGGCCGGTCGATTTCTCTATCTGGCGTATCGTCAATCTTGGAATTTGGGGGCGCAAGTTCGCGGTCTCAGTCTGACCCGGCACAGCCCATGCGACCGTTCATTATTTCATTTGCCGTGTGACCATGACCGACAGACCGGGATGCGTAATCGCCGTTTCCGTGACGCCGATCGCGCTCGAGGCTGATAGCCGCGCATACCGTATCGCCTGCACCCTGGCCGATTCGGGTTTTCGCTCGATCGTCGTGGAGGGCCGGCCGAGCCGCAACCGCTTCTGGGACGAACGGCTCGAAGTACTGTCACTCGGTCAATCGGTCGCTGAGTCGTTCTCAGGCTCCGCGTTCCGCAATGGACGTCTGCGGTCAGTAGTCACGGCACTGCGCGAGGGCCGTATCGGCAGTCCTGGGGAGGCCATGCTCTATGCTGCGTTCAGAGCGCACGATTGGCGGTACCACTATCACATTCCCCGCGCCCGATTGCCCGTGGCGGACCTCTACTACCTACACTCATTCGAGATGCATCGGGCCGTAATGCCGATCGCAGCGCGTAATGGGGCTCGCATCATCTACGACGCACATGATTTCTATCGCGAGATCGATCCGCCAGAGGCGCAGCGCTCGTTTGACCGCAATCGGTTGCGCCCGTTCTACGACCGGCTGGAAAGCCAACTGGTTGCCACCGCCGCTGCCGTGGTGACTGTCAGCGACGGCGTCGCCGAACAGATGGAACGAGTCTTCGGCCGCCGTCCGGAGGTCGTCCGCAATTGCCACGACGACCGGCGCGACCGGCGCGACGGGCCGGATCTGCGTAGGATTCTTGGCCTGACTGGCGCAGACCGGCTTTGCGTGATGATCGGCAATTACAAGTCCGGAATGGCGCTCGAGATCGCGGCCGCGGCACTCGCCCTTCTGCCCGGTAATTTCCACTTCGCTTTTGTAGGACGCGGCTATGAAGCGGTTGCGGGGACATTGCCACGTAAACTCATTGCTTCGCGGCTTCATCTCGGCAATGCATTCGATCCGGACAAGGTGGTGCCGTCGATCCGGTCGGCCGATATCGGGCTGGTGATATACGAAGCTTACTCGGAGAACTATCGCTGTGCGCTGCCCAACGGCTTTTTCCAAATCGTCGCGGCCGGCCTGCCGATCGTGCGAGGACATCTTCCTGAAATCGAGGCCGCGATCGGCGGCCACCCGGTCGGCGTCTGCTTGCCGCACCTGGACCCGGCGACATTGGCACAAGCGATCCTCCGCTGTGCGAAGGACGCCGCAGCGCTTCGCGCCAACGCTGCCGCCCTCGCCCGGGAACTGCGGTGGGAAACCGAGGCGGCCCGTCTGCGCAGCTTGATCGATAGTGTGGTCGCGGGCTCGACGCCGGTGGCAATGGATACCACCGCTAGAGAGCTCTCCTGGCACCGGGGTTGAGGCGATATGTGCGGCATCGCGGGGATAGCTTCGATCGACGGGACCCCGGTCCCGCGGCTCGACGCCGCTCTTTCCGTGCTCGATCGTCTGGTGGCGCATCGCGGTCCGGACGGCAACGGCCGATGGAGCTGCCGTTCCCGCCGCATGGGGCTCGCTCATCGACGCCTGGCGATCATTGATCTGAGCACAACGGCCCGGCAGCCAATGATCGCGCCCGGCCCGACAGTGATCAGCTACAACGGCGAGATATACAATTATCTCGAGCTGCGCGCTGCTCTGGCCCCTGTCTGGAACTTTCGCTCGGCTTCGGACACCGAATGCATCCTTGCCGCCTATGACCGCTACGGCGTCGACTGCCTCGACCACCTGCGCGGGATGTTCGCCTTTGCGATCTGGGATGATCGCCGCAAGCGCCTCTTCTGCGCGCGCGACCGCTTCGGCATAAAGCCGTTCTATTACGCGATCGTCGGCAATCTGTTCGTGTTCGCCTCCGAGGCGAAGGCGCTGCTGCCGTTTGTGCCGGAGATCGCCAGCGACCCGGAGGCGCTCGCCGAGTATCTGACGTTCCAGTACACGATCGGCGAGGCGACGCTGTTCCGCGGGATCAGGCAGCTGCTGCCCGGTCATTCGCTCATTGTCGAGAACGGGCGGGTTCATGTCCGGCGCTATTGGGACGTCAGATACGAGATCGACTACGACCACAGCCCGCGCTATTTCGAGAACCGCCTGGTGGAGCTGCTCGACGATTCGGTGCGCGTGCATCTGCGCAGCGACGTGCCGGTCGGCTCCTATGTTTCCGGCGGCCTCGATTCGAGCCTGATCGCGATACTGGCAGGCAAAGCCGAGCACGGCATCGGCCACTGCTTTCACGGCCGTTTTACCGAATTCCCCGGCTACGACGAGAGCGATTATGCGGCCGTGGCGGCCGGCCGCGCGGGTGCCAGGCTGCACGTCACCGACATCACGGCCCGACATTTTCGCGAGCACATCGGGGATGTACTCTATCACCTCGATTTTCCAGTGGCGGGCCCTGGCTCGTTCCCGCAGTTCATCGTGTCGCAGCTCGCCGCGCAGCATCTGAAGGTGGTGCTCGGCGGCCAAGGGGGCGATGAGATCTTCGGCGGCTACGCACGCTACCTGCTCGCTTATTTCGAGCAGTGCATCAAAGCGGCGCTCGACGGCACTTACAAGAGCGGCAACTTCGTCGTCACGATAGAGTCGATCGTGCCAAACCTCGGGCTGTTGCGCGAATACAAACCGCTAATGACCGAATTCTGGCGTGAAGGCCTGTTTGGCGCACTCGACGAGCGCTATTTCCGGCTCGTTGACCGCTCCACCGACATGGAGCAGGAGGTCGACTGGACATTGCTCGACAAGGACCGGGTGCGCGACAGCTTTCTTGCGATCTTCAACAATCAGAGCAACGTCCACAAAGAGGCCTATTTCGACAAAATGACCCATTTCGATTTCAAATGCCTGCTTCCGGCCCTGCTGCAGGTGGAGGACCGGATGAGCATGGCGCATGGTCTGGAGAGCCGGGTGCCGCTGCTCGACCACCCGCTGATCGAATTTGCCGCGACGATCCCTGCCGACGTCAAGTTCAGAGACGGCCGAATGAAGCACTTGCTGAAGCTCGCCTACGACAAAGACCTGCCCCGGCCGATTGCTGAGCGACGCGACAAGATGGGGTTTCCGGTCCCACTCAAGGAGTGGTTTTCGGGCGAGCTGCGCGACCTCGTCCAGGACACCTTCCGCAGCCGCAGTGCGCGGCAGCGCCCCTACCTGAATGCCAACGCGGTGCTCGACAATTTCGCAAACGCCGGCCGCTTTTCACGAAAAACCTGGGGGCTGTTGAGCCTCGAGCTGTGGCATCAAATATTCCACGATCGCTCGGCGCGCTTTCGCCGAATGCTGACCGAAACGCCGGCCGACGAGATGCCCCGGGTCGCCGGGGTCTCGTGCTGATCCACGGATATGCGCTAGATCCATCAAAGAGAGAGCTCGAGAATGAAGGTGCTCGTGACCGGCGGTTCCGGCTTGGTCGGCTCCACCGTAATCGACCTGCTGCTCGGCCGCGGCGACGAGGTGGTCGCAATCGACAATTTTGCGACTGGCCGGCGTGACAACCTCTCGCCGCACCCGTGTCTGCGCCTCGTCGAGGACAGCATCGTGTGTGCGCAGGTGATAGACAAACTGATTGGCGATTTCCGCCCTGACGTGGTGGTCCACACAGCCGCTTCCTACAAGGATCCGGATGACTGGGAGGCCGACGCGTTGACCAACTGTGTCGGCACCGCCAACGTGGCGCGCGCTTGCAAAGACCACAGGGTTGGCCGGCTCATCTACTTTCAGACCGCGCTGTGCTACGGCACCAAGCCACTCGAGCAGCCGATCACGCTGGACCACCCGGTCAACCCGGCGCGAAACAGCTATGCGATTTCCAAGACAGCCGGGGAGCATTACATTCAGCTCAGTGGTGTGGATTGGATCACCTTTCGCCTCGCCAATGTGATCGGGCCGCGCAACGTCAGCGGGCCATTGCCGATTTTTTTCGAGCGGCTGGCTCACGGGAAGCGCTGCTTTGTCACCGAGGCGCGGCGTGACTTCGTCTTTGTGCACGACCTCGCCCGCACTGTGGTGGGGGCCGCCGACGGCGCCGGGCACGGCACCTATCATTTCTCGTCTGGACGGGATGTGGCCATCAAGGATCTCTACGACGCGGTTGTCCGGGCGATGAAGCTCAACGACTATCCGCGGCCGGAGATACGACCGCTCGCGGACGATGACGCCCCGACCATCCTGCTCGACCCGACGCGCACTTTCCGCGACTTCGGCGAGATGACGTTCACACCACTCGACGAGATCGTCGACAAGACCGTCGCCTATTATCGGGACCACGGGGTGCAGGGCGGTTACACACACCTCCGCGCGGAGAGCAATACGTGCGGATCCTGATCACCGGCGGCGGCGGCTGCCTGGGTTCGAACCTGGTCGAGAGGTATCTCCCCGAGGGCCACCAAATTCTTGTCATCGACAACTTCAGCACCGCCCGGCGCGAGAGGCTGCCCGATGTGAGCGGCCTTGAGGTTGTTACCGGATCTATTGTGGATCGTGATGTGGTCGATGTCGCCTTTGCGCGCTTTGCTCCCACTCACGTCATTCATAGCGCCGCTGCTTACAAAGATCCGGACAACTGGCGCGACGATGCGGCCACCAACGTCACCGGTACGATCAATGTTCTGGATGCTGCGCGGCGCATCGGAGTGAAGCGCTTCGTCAATTTCCAGACAGCGCTCTGCTATGGCCGGCCGGAAAGTGTGCCGATCCCGGTCGACCATCCTACGCGGCCGATCACCAGCTATGGAATTTCCAAAACCGCGGGGGAAGCGTATGTCGCAATGAGCGACGTTCCGTGGGTCTCCTTGCGACTGGCGAACATCGCCGGACCGCGCCTCGCGATCGGGCCGATCCCGACCTTTTACCAGCGGCTAAAGGCCGGGCAGAACTGCTTTTGCACAAGTGCGGTGCGCGATTTTCTCGACATGTCTGATTTCACCGATCTGATGGACTTGGTCCTGCGCGAGGACGCGCCAACCGGCATTTTCAACGTTTCGACCGGTACCGGTCATTCGGTCAAGGAGGTCTTTGACGCGGTTGCAGAGCATCTCCGCGTCTATCCGACCACCCCTGTCCCCGTGGTCCCGGTTGGCGCCGACGACATTCCCGCCGTCGTGCTTGATCCCACCCGTACCCACTCTCTGCTCGGCTGGAGGGCAAAAGTCGGCTTTTGTGAGACAGTCCAACGTGTGCTCCGCTGGTACGACGTCCATGGCGTCTCGGCGACCCACAGCCACCTCAAGCCCGTAGCCGGCTGATAGTCGTTATGGTACCAGATTTCGCGGGTACCTCGATCCTGGTGGTCGGAGGTGCGGGGTTTGTCGGTGGGAACCTGGTGCGTCGGCTGTTGGAGGTGCGGCCGCGGCGGATACTAATAGTCGATAATCTACTGTCGGCTGACATCGACAATGTGCCGGAGCATCCCGCGATCGAGTTTGTGCTCGGTTCGATCGCCGACGACCGGGTGCTGGAGGGGCTGCCGGGCGATCTCGATTTCGTATTCCATTTGGCCTGTTACCATGGGAATCAGTCTGCAATCCACGACCCAATCGCCGATCACGACAACAACACGCTGACGACGCTGAAACTCTTTGACCGCCTGAAATCGATGCGCTCGCTGAAAAAGGTAGTTTACGCCGCCGCCGGCTGCGCGGTCGCGGAAAAGACCTTCGGCGATGCCAGCGCCACCGCCGAGGATTCCCCGGTTTCGCTGTTTCACGACAGCCCGTATTCGATATCGAAGCTCATAGGGGAGATGTACGGCAACTTCTATTTCGCCCGCTATGGCTTGCCCTTCGTCAAGGCGCGGTTCCAGAACGTCTACGGCCCCGGCGAAATTCTCGGCGCCGGGCGCTGGCGCGGAACGCCGCATACGGTTTGGCGTAACGTGATACCGACCTTTGTCTGGAAGGCATTGCAGCGCGAGGCGCTGCCGGTCGAAAACGGCGGCATCTCCTCTCGCGATTTCATCTTTGTCGGCGATATCGTCGCCGGCCTGATCGCTTGCGCGCTGCAAGGCGAACCGAGCGAAGTATACAATCTTGCCTCGGGCCTCGAGACCTCGATCCTCGACCTTGCCAATCTGATCAACGAACTGGCCGGCAACCCGACGCCGATCGCCTTCGCCCCGGCGCGCGATTGGGACCGGTCGATACGGCGGCTCGGCGCGCCCGGCAAGGCGCGCGACCATCTCGGTTTTGTCGCCGCCACAACGCTGCGCGACGGTCTCGCTGACACGATTGCGTGGACCCGGACCAATCGCGATCACATTCGCGTCTGCATGCTCCGGCACGCTCGTTTCATCCCAGGATTGCGTGCCTCACTGGGTGACCTCGGTCACTGAAGGGAGCGGCCGTCACGTTGCTGCGGTCGTCCAAAACGCGGCCGGAATTCCGGTTCGGTGATCTCGTTCGGGCGGACGTGGCTATCTCGCCCTGGCGGATCGCGCATGAACAGACTTCGCCTGATTGATAAGGTGATCTTGTACGTCCGTCGCCGCACCTTCGGGCGATGCGTGATTATAATAGGCTTCTGCGACAGCCGGATCAGAATGCCCCAAGAGGTCCGGGCCGAAGCTAATCCAATCCGGATGCGTGGTCGCAAGATACGTCACGGCTGCATGACGAAATCTATGAGGCGGTATGGCAAATCCAAAAGCGTTACTGGTGCGAGTTTTAATTATTCTCCGCAACACCGCTTCGTGCATTGGCTGACCCTGCCTCGAAAGGCATAGATAGGGTAAAGCCGTTCCCCTAATAAGTTTCGGCCGAATCTCTTTAATATAGCGCCCCAATTGTGAAAAGAGTTCGTTCGGGTAAGGGAATTCCAAATACCGACCATTTTTCGTTTCGTAAGTTTGAAATCGAAACCATGCAGTGTCATGGTATATTCATAAATTTTTTTGCAGACGAATATTTACAAAATTACTAATGCGAAGTGGCCTGGGAGCTAATAGAGCAATCATGAACCCGTCTCTCCATGGAATTGCCGAAGTATAGGAATTTTCAGTTGAGATTCGCTCATCGTCCAAGCGCATCAAATCGAATCCTAAATTTAATAATGATGGCGTACTGACATTAGGATAATGATTTCGTTGGGTAGTTTTGGTTTCTAAGTGTATCTTGTTAATTATATGATTTAATGATCGAATGTCGAGATTCCGATCTATGGCTAGCAGTACACGTCTTAAACGGCGTGCCTCAATCAGCGCAGTTGTCGCGCTTGCACGTGCGCGGATGTTCTCGACGAAGGCCATAGTACAACGTGGTGTCCCAGTAATTGGAATCCGCTCTTCTAAATTTCTGGGCACAACAGTTTGAAGGTAATTCAACCAACGATGATACGTATAAAAGTAATCATAAATAGTTTTGTCACGAAGTTTATCTATAATAAGTTGTGGAAGTATGGTCGTGGTCCAAATTTCATCGCCGGTCCTTTGCTGCTCATGGAACCGCGAAAGCTTAGACAATCGAGTGGACATCTATTGGCGACACACAGCTGGATGCTCAGGCCTGCTGTGAGGGGCGAGTGGCGGTTTGCTCGGATTACCTCAAGCTTGGGCGTGTGTTTGGTGGCTAGTCAGGTAACTATTTGCGTTCGTTCTGCTCTGCATGACAAGCGTATCGAAACCTCGGGAAGATTGGACTACGCGAACGAACCGAAAAACCCGGCGAGTATGCGCAAGCGATTTGTGGCCCATCGCCTGCCGGACGGTCTCATGCGCCTGAGGATGTTGGATCAGGTATAAAGTCGCGCCTAGGTAACGCAGAGCTTGCGGAGTGATCTGCACGCCAACATGGCGCAGGATATATGATGTGATCACCTGAGAAAACGAGGAAGTTTGGCGGCGGCCCCCATTTCTTGACGGAAATAGAAAACGATCAGTTTCTCTGAGCGGGAGGATAAGTTTGTATTGTTGAAATAGCCTAACACTGCGTGACGGGAGGCGATATCTTAGTTCTCGATGCAAGTCTTTTGGCGGGTAAGCCAACACGACGAGCGACTTAGTGTCTGAATCTGAATCGGAATAGTTGTATTGTATCAAGGAAACATTGTGTGAGGGTCAGGCTAATCTCCTGGTGAGCAGCTGCACCGAGGCAATGTAGACCCACGCTTTGGCGCTCGCGATCGACGCCTCGAAATCCTTTGCCAGGCGGCGGTTTCGATTGAGCCAAGCGAGGGTT
>Ga0182034_10000765_pt1 | contig 15171 bp, 10 predicted proteins | sample flu12Cox44000172_FD_125972 | JGI IMG/M metagenome (GOLD analysis project Ga0182034, IMG submission 125972) | Lab enrichment of tropical soil microbial communities from Luquillo Experimental Forest, Puerto Rico - flux4day.12C.oxic.44.000.172 | ecosystem: Environmental > Terrestrial > Soil >... | reverse complement strand
GACATGCGCCGTCGCGATCGTGATCCCCCGCGCCCGCTCCTCCGGAGCCTTGTCGATCTGGTCAAACGGGACAAACGACGCGCCACCCTTCTCCGCCAACACCTTGGTGATCGCCGCCGTCAATGTCGTCTTGCCATGATCGACATGACCGATCGTCCCGATATTGCAGTGCGGCTTCGTCCGCTGAAATTTCGCCTTCGACATCGCCTTCTTCTCCGCTCGATCCAGCTCTGACTGGACTATTAAGCCATTTTGGCGCGGACTTCGTCCGCGACCGCCTGCGGCACCTGTTCGTAATGGTCAAAATGCATCGTATACTGAGCCCGACCCTGGCTCATCGACCGCAAGGTATTAACGTAACCAAACATATTGGCGAGGGGGACCATCGCGTCGATCACCCGCGCGTTGCCGCGAGTGTCCATGCCAGTGACCTGGCCGCGCCGGCTGTTCAGGTCGCCGATCACGTCACCCATATACTCCTCCGGGGTCACCACTTCGACCCGCATGATCGGCTCGAGCAGCTTTGGTGACGCTTTCATGACGCCTTCCTTGAAGGCGGCGCGTGCCGCAATCTCGAACGCTAGCACGCTGGAATCGACATCGTGATAAGCGCCGTCGAACAGGGTCGCCTGCAGATCGATGACCGGGAAGCCGGCTAGCACGCCGGTTTCTGTCGATGCCTTCAGGCCCTTCTCGACGCCGGGTGCATATTCCTTCGGTACAGTGCCGCCCACGACCGCATTCTCAAAAACAAACCCTGAGCCGGGAGGTAACGGCTCAAAGCGCAACTTGACTCGCGCAAACTGTCCGGCACCGCCGGTCTGCTTCTTGTGCGTGTAATCGATTTCAGACGAACGGGTGATCGTTTCGCGATAGGCGACTTGCGGAGCGCCGACATTGGCATCCACTTTGAACTCGCGTTTCATGCGGTCGACAATGATCTCCAGATGCAATTCGCCCATGCCTTTGATAACGGTCTGACCGCTCTCATGATCGACGGTTACCCGGAATGAGGGGTCCTCGGTTGCGAGACGCGCGAGCGCCTGGCCCATTTTTTCCTGATCGCCTTTCGTCTTGGGTTCGACCGCGATTTCGATAACGGGCTCGGGGAACTCCATCCGCTCAAGCACAACTGGATCCCCGGGATCGGAGAGCGTATCACCAGTAGTCGAGTTCTTGAGCCCGGCCAGTGCCAGGATGTCGCCGGCGCGCGCCTCCTTGATGTCCTCACGATGGTTCGCGTGCATCTGCAGCATGCGTCCGACACGCTCGCGAGTGCCCTTAACGGTGTTAAGCACCTGGCTACCAGCCGTGACCACTCCGGAATAGACGCGGATGAAGGTCAACGAGCCAACGAACGGATCGCTCATGATCTTGAAGGCGAGCGCGGCAAAGGGCTCGTCGTCCGAGCAGCGACGCACGATGGCTTCGTCCGTGCCGACCTTGACTCCCCTGATAGCAGCTACGTCGGTCGGAGCGGGGAGATAATGCAGCACAGCGTCGAGCAGCGGCTGCACCCCCTTGTTCTTGAACGCGGAACCGCACAAGACGGGAACGAAGGCGCCGCCGATTGTACCTTTACGGATGCAATGCCTCAGCACGGCCTCGTTTGGCTCCTCACCGCCGAGATAGGCCTCGAGCGCCCCATCATCCTGCTCTACTGCGGCTTCAACTAGTCTTGTTCGGAAACCGTTCGCTCGTTCGAGCATATCTGGTGGGATCTCGACAACGTCGAATTGCGCGCCCAACGTCTCTTCGCGCCAAATGATGGCGCGAAACCCGACGAGATCGACCACGCCAGCAAAATCGCTCTCGACGCCGATCGGCAGCTGCAGCACTAATGGCTTCGCTCCCAGCCGGTCGCTGATCATCGCGACACAGCGAGGGAAATCGGCGCCGATCCGATCCATTTTGTTGACGAAACAAATCCGCGGGACGCCGTACTTATCGGCTTGCCGCCATACGGTCTCGGATTGCGGCTCGACGCCGGCCACCGAGTCGAACACCGCAACCGCTCCGTCGAGCACGCGCAGGCTGCGCTCTACCTCGATCGTAAAATCCACATGGCCCGGCGTGTCGATGATGTTGATCCGATGGTCTTGCCAAAAGCACGTGGTCGCGGCCGAGGTGATCGTAATCCCGCGCTCTTGCTCCTGCTCCATCCAGTCCATCGTCGCGGTGCCTTCGTGGACCTCGCCGATTTTGTAGGATCGACCGGTATAGTAGAGGATACGTTCGGTGGTCGTCGTCTTACCGGCGTCAATATGCGCCATGATGCCGATGTTTCGATATCGCTCGAGGGGTGTCGTGCGTGCCATCAGAGAAACTCCGGAGGCGCCGCCGAAGCGGCGTCGTGAATAGAATTAAGCTCGAAAGTGATCTTTGGCTTTGTCTACCAGCGGTAGTGCGAAAAGGCTTTGTTGGCATCGGCCATCCGGTGCGTATCCTCCCGCCGCTTTACTGCGGCACCGCGATTGTTGGCGGCGTCCAGAAGTTCCCCCGAAAGCCGTTCTTCCATTGTTTTCTCGGAGCGCCCGCGCGAACTTGAGATGAGCCAGCGTATAGCCAATGCCTGGCTGCGATCGACCCGCACTTCGACCGGCACCTGATAGGTAGCACCGCCAACCCGGCGCGACCGCACCTCGACGGCAGGCCGCACATTGCCGAGAGCGTCATGAAAAACGCGGAGAGGGTCTTGGCCGCTGCGCTTGGCGACCCGATCAAGCGCGCCGTAGACGATCCGCTCCGCAACCGACTTCTTGCCCTCATACATCAAACAGTTCATAAACTTGGTTAATACGTTGTCGCCGAATTTGGCATCCGGCAACACCTCGCGTTTGACCGCGGCCCGACGGCGCGACATAGGATCTTCTCCCTATTTCGGACGCTTGGCGCCGTACTTCGAGCGCCGTTGCCGGCGGTCTTTGACGCCTTGAGTATCGAGCGTGCCGCGAATGATATGGTAGCGAACACCGGGAAGATCCTTGACCCGTCCACCGCGGATCAGGACCACCGAATGCTCTTGCAGGTTGTGACCCTCGCCTGGGATATAGCTTGTCACCTCGAAACCATTGGTCAGCCGCACCCGCGCTACCTTACGCAATGCAGAATTAGGCTTCTTCGGCGTAGTCGTGTAGACCCGCGTACAGACGCCACGTTTTTGCGGGCAGGCCTCCATAGCCGGCACCTTGTTGCGTGCAACCTGCGGTCTCCGCGGATTGTGGATCAGCTGGTTTATCGTCGGCATCGTCACGACCTCGTCAAACCACAGCAATCGCCCGACGCGATCATCGCGTCGGGTCAATAGATCACAGCGCCAGCATTTATGCGGTCCCTCACAGGGCCGCTGAGCCACTAGTTGATTTGGGGCTGCGTTTAGTTGGCTTCCTACGGCCAGCCCCGAGCAGGACACTACTACTAGTGCTGCGGCTTTCTGCGGTCAAGTCCTCTCGCTGCAACACACTTCGTGTTTGGCAGAAAACGGGCTCATGCGGACTGCTTGTCCGCCTCAACCAGCTGAGCCGGCTCTTCGTTTGCGGCAATCGCGGCAAGTTCGCGATCGCGCTCGGCAGCAACTTCACGCAACCGGGCGATAACGCTTCCCGTACCGGCTGGGATCAACCTGCCGACGATCACATTCTCCTTGAGGCCCGTCAGAGCATCTATCCGTCCCGAGACCGCGGCTTCGGTGAGGACGCGCGTCGTCTCCTGGAACGAGGCGGCCGAGATGAACGAGTTGGTTTGCAGGCTTGCTTTGGTGATCCCTTGCAGCACCGGTCGAGCGTCGGCAGGCTGGAGACCTTCGCTTTCGACCTTGGCGTTCTCCAAATCAAACTCGGAGCGGTCGACCTGCTCGCCGGCAAGGAAGGTCGTGTCCCCCGGCTCAGTGATTTCCACCTTCTGCAGCATCTGCCGCACAATCACTTCGATGTGCTTGTCGTTAATACGGACACCTTGCAGCCGGTAGACCTCCTGAATTTCATTGATCAAGTAACTCGCGAGCTCCTCGACCCCCAGAATGCGCAGGATATCGTGCGGTACCCGGTTCCCGTCCATCAGCAGGTCGCCCTTCTGAACATAATCTCCTTCCTGAACGCTGATGTGCTTACCCTTCGGGATCAGGTATTCGACTGGCTCCTTATCTTCCTCGTTCGAAGCGACGATAATGCGCCGCTTGGCCTTATAATCCTTCCCGAATTCGACGCGACCCTCGCTCTCGCTTATAATGGCGAAATCCTTGGGCTTGCGCGCCTCGAACAGCTCCGCAACGCGGGGCAGACCGCCGGTGATGTCGCGGGTCTTCGAGGATTCACGTGGAATGCGCGCGAGCACATCACCGGCCTTAACGCGCGCCCCATTTTCGACCGAGAGAATGGCATCGACCGACATGAAATAACGGGCCTCGAGCCCGTTCGCGAGCGTCAGAACCTCGCCCTCTTCGTCGCGCAGCGTAATCCGCGGCCGTAGATCGCCGCCTCGCGGCTGCTGCTTCCAGTCGACAACCACCTTTGAGGAGATACCGGTCGCCTCGTCGAGGGTCTCGCGCACCGAGAGGCCTTCGATCAGATCGACATAATGTGCAACGCCATCTCGCTCGGTGATGATCGGGATCGTGTAAGGATCCCATTCGACAAGCCGATCGCCCCGCTTGACCTGGGCTCCTTCATCGACAAGAAGTCTAGCGCCGTAAGGAACGCGATGCCGCGCTTTCTCGCGGCCTGCTTCGTCCAACAGGACGACTTCGGTATTGCGGCCCATCACCACCGGTATCCCGGCGGAATTCATGACGACATTGCGGTTTTTGACTTCGATCACCCCGTCGAGGGCAGCTTCAACCGATGATTGCTCCGCCCCCCGTTGCGCAGCGCCCCCGATATGGAAGGTGCGCATCGTGAGCTGTGTGCCGGGTTCACCGATGGACTGCGCGGCAATGACGCCCACCGCTTCGCCAATATTGACGACGGTCCCGCGTGCGAGATCTCGACCGTAGCATTTGCCACAGACACCAATCCGCGACTCGCAGGTCAGAACCGAGCGAATTGCGACCGTGTCAATGCCGGCGCGTTCGATTTGCTCGATCGCATCCTCGTCAATCAATGCTCCCGCGGGGAGCACAATTTGACCGCTGAGCGGGTCGAGGGTATCGACCGCCGCGGTTCGACCGAGGATACGATCGGCGAGTGGAGCGATGACTTCGCCACCATCGACAACCGCGCTCGTCGTGAGCCCCCGCGTGGTACCGCAATCCTCCTCCGTGATGATCGCGTCCTGCGCCACGTCGACGAGCCGGCGAGTCAGATAACCGGAGTTCGCCGTCTTGAGAGCCGTGTCGGCGAGCCCCTTGCGCGCCCCATGCGTCGAATTGAAATATTCGAGAACGGTAAGTCCCTCTTTAAAATTCGAAATAATCGGTGTTTCGATAATCTCGCCTGATGGTTTGGCCATCAAGCCGCGCATTCCGGCGAGCTGCTTGATCTGTGCCGCCGACCCACGCGCCCCGGAATCCGACATCATCCATACCGAATTGACCGGTTCACCGGGGCCGGAGAGCCGGATCATCTTGAGCATTTCCTCGGCAACCTTGTCGGTGCAGCGCGACCAAACGTCAACCACCTTGTTGTACTTCTCACCCTGGGTGATCAAGCCATCCTGATATTGCTGCTCGTATTGCTTGACCTGCTCCTGAGCCTCTTCGACCAGACGCCGTTTTGCGTCGGGGATGATCAGGTCGTCCTTGCCAAACGAGATGCCGGCCTTGCACGCCTGCTGGAATCCGAGTGCCATGAGCCGATCACAGAAAATGACGGTCTCCTTCTGCCCGCAATGGCGATAGACGTGGTCGATGACGTTACTGATCTCCTTCTTGGTCAGCAGGGTGTTGATGAGACTAAAGGGTATTGCCGGATGCCGCGGTAGAATCTCCGACAACAGCATTCGTCCCGGGGTCGTCTCGAGGCGCTGCACCACCGGTCTGCCGTCGGCATCCACCGTCCGGTAGCGGGCCTTGATCCGAGCGTGGAGGGACACCGCCTTTGATTCGAGGGCCTGCTCGATCTCACCGATGCTACCTAACAGCATGCCTTCGCCCCTCTCGCCCGGGCGTTCCATTGTGATGTGATAGAGCCCCAGAACGATGTCCTGCGACGGCACGATGATGGGTTTACCGTTGGCCGGGCTGAGAATGTTGTTGGTCGACATCATCAGCACGCGTGCCTCCAGCTGCGCCTCAAGCGACAACGGTACGTGCACCGCCATCTGATCGCCGTCGAAGTCCGCATTAAACGCGGTGCAAACGAGGGGATGCAGCTGGATTGCCTTGCCTTCGATAAGCACTGGTTCAAAGGCCTGGATTCCGAGGCGATGGAGAGTTGGGGCCCGGTTTAGAAGCACGGGATGCTCTCGGATCACCTCTTCCAGAATGTCCCAGACCTCGGGCCGCTCTTTTTCGACCATGCGCTTGGCCGCCTTAATAGTGCTAGCAAGGCCGTAAAGCTCGAGCTTCGAATAAATAAACGGCTTAAACAACTCGAGGGCCATCTTCTTTGGCAGCCCGCATTGATGCAGCTTGAGCTCGGGCCCAACAACAATGACAGACCGGCCCGAATAATCGACGCGCTTGCCGAGAAGGTTCTGGCGGAACCTTCCCTGCTTCCCCTTCAACATATCGGACAGCGATTTTAGCGGCCGCTTGTTCGCTCCAGTGATGATCCGTCCGCGACGGCCGTTGTCGAACAGCGCGTCCACCGCTTCCTGAAGCATTCGTTTCTCGTTGCGCACGATGATGTCAGGTGCACGCAGCTCGATCAGCCTCTTCAGTCGGTTATTGCGGTTGATGACCCGGCGATAAAGGTCATTGAGATCGGAGGTTGCGAAGCGCCCCCCGTCGAGCGGCACAAGCGGCCGTAGCTCTGGTGGAATGACCGGTACGACCTCGAGTATCATCCACTCCGGTCGGCTGTTCGACTCGACGAAAGCCTCGACGAGCTTCAGCCGCTTCACGAGCTTTTTGCGTCGTGCCTCCGAGCTGGTCTCACGCAATTCGGTCCGCAGCCGCTCTTTCTCCTCGCCGAGGTCGATTGCAGACAACATCGTGCGCAGCGCCTCGGCCCCGATCGAGGCTGTGAACTGGTCTTCACCAAAATCGTCCTGCGCCTTGAGGTATTCCTCTTCATTGAGCAGCTGATGCTGCTTCAACGGGGTCAGCCCCGGCTCGATGACGACGTAGTTCTCAAAATAGAGTATTCTCTCGAGATCCTTGAGCGTCATGTCGAGCAAGAGGCCGATCCGGCTTGGCAGCGACTTCAGAAACCAGATATGCGCCACCGGGGACGCGAGCTCGATATGCCCCATGCGATCGCGTCGTACCTTGGACAGGGTCACTTCGACGCCGCACTTCTCGCAAATAATGCCGCGGTATTTCATGCGCTTGTACTTCCCGCACAAGCATTCGTAATCCTTTATAGGTCCAAAAATGCGGGCGCAAAACAGGCCGTCACGCTCAGGCTTAAACGTCCGATAGTTGATCGTCTCCGGCTTCTTTATCTCCCCATACGACCACGAGCGAATGCGCTCCGGGCTAGCGATCGAGATGCGGATCTGATCGAAACTCTGCGTCCCGCTAACCTGGCCGAAGATGTTCATCAACTCGTTCATGAACGACCCCTTTTCGTGGTCTGCCGTCACGCCTGCTTTCGCGAGAATGACGGACAAAAAACTCTCGCCTTGCTCACTCGGCCGGAGCGTCCCGACCGATCAGTAACCGCCTTGCTCCAATTCGACATTTAGGCCCAACGAGCGCAATTCCTTCACCAGCACGTTGAACGATTCGGGGATACCGGCCTCGAAGTTGTCGTCGCCACGGACGATTGCTTCATAGACCTTAGTCCGGCCTGAAACGTCGTCGGATTTCACGGTCAGCATCTCCTGCAAGGTGTATGCCGCGCCGTAGGCCTCCAGTGCCCAAACCTCCATTTCGCCAAAACGTTGTCCGCCAAATTGGGCCTTACCGCCGAGCGGCTGTTGGGTGACGAGGCTGTACGGACCGATCGACCGAGCATGGATCTTGTCATCGACGAGATGGTGCAGCTTCATCATGTAGATGTAGCCCACGGTTACCGGGCGATCGAACGGTTCACCGGTCCGCCCGTCAATCAGCGTGACCTGGCCTGAGGAAGACAGGCCGGCCCTTTCCAGCATCGAGACGATGTCTTCTTCGCGAGCCCCGTCGAACACTGGGCTCGCCATCGGAACACCGCGGACGAGATTGCCGGCCAACTCGACTAAATCCGCGTCCACAAGATCATCGATCTCGGCCTTCTGTTCTCCTTGATACATTTCGCCGAGTAGGCCGCGCAATTGCCCGGCGGCGACACCGCGTTTGACGTTCGCGAGTACCTCACCGACGCGCCGGCCCAACCCTGCCGCAGCCCAGCCGAGATGGGTCTCGAGAATTTGGCCGACATTCATTCGGCTCGGCACGCCCAGCGGGTTCAACACAATATCGACCGGAGTTCCGTCCGCCAGATAGGGCATATCCTCGCAGGGTACGATACGTGAAATGACGCCCTTGTTGCCATGGCGGCCGGCCATCTTATCTCCGGGCTGCAGCTTGCGTTTCACCGCAACGAAGACTTTGACCATCTTCATCACGCCAGGTGGTAGCTCGTCCCCGCGCTGTAGTTTCTCCACCTTGCTCTCGAAGCGAGAGGTGAGGGCACCGACAGCGTTATCCATTTGCTTTTTCAACGCCTCGACGTCCGCCATTCTTTCATCATCGCGGATCGAGATTTGCTTCCACAATGCCGGGCTATATTCGGCGAGCTCCTCTTCGGTGATTTCGCTGCCGGATTTCATCCCACGAGGGCCACCGACAGCAATTTGACCGAGCAATAACTCCTTGAGCCGGGCAGCAAAGCTCCGCTCGAGAATTGCCCGCTCGTCGTCGCGATCCTTTGCCAACCTTTCGATCTCGGCACGCTCAATCGCCAGAGCCCGCTCATCCTTGTCGACACCACGACGCGAGAAGACCCGGACTTCGACGATGGTACCTGAGACACCTGGCGGCAGGCGCAGCGAGGTATCGCGAACGTCCGACGCCTTCTCGCCGAAGATTGCGCGCAGCAATTTCTCCTCTGGCGTCATCGGCGACTCGCCCTTCGGGGTAACCTTGCCAACCAGAATGTCCCCTGGCTTCACCTCAGCACCGATATAGACGATGCCCGCCTCATCGAGGTTCTTGAGCGCCTCTTCGCCGACATTGGGGATATCGCGTGTGATCTCTTCTTGGCCGAGCTTGGTGTCGCGTGCCATGACCTCAAATTCTTCAATGTGGATTGAGGTAAACACATCGTCGGATACGATTCGCTCGGAAATCAGTATCGAATCTTCGAAGTTGTACCCATTCCACGGCATAAAGGCACAAAGCACGTTGCGCCCGAGCGCGAGTTCGCCGAATTGGGTCGACGGACCATCAGCAATGATGTCGCCGGCCATAACTTGATCGCCGACTGTGACAAGCGGCCGTTGGGTAATGCACGTGTTCTGGTTTGAACGCTGAAACTTCAAGAGATTGTATATGTCGACGCCAGAGGCGGCGGTCGAAGTCTCCTCCGTCGCACGGATGACGATGCGGGTCGCGTCGACCTGGTCAACGATCCCCGACCGCCGTGCGATGATCGTAACCCCCGAGTCGCGGGCAACTGTTTCTTCCATGCCTGTGCCGACGAGCGGAGCCTCGGCACGGATCAACGGCACCGCCTGCCGCTGCATGTTGGACCCCATCAGCGCGCGGTTGGCGTCGTCATTCTCAAGGAACGGAATGAGCGCCGCCGCCACCGAAACCAACTGTTTTGGTGAGACGTCGATCAAATCGATCTCTTCCGGCCGGGTCATGACGAAATCGCCGCCTTTGCGGCAATTCGTCAAGTCGGCCGTGATCCGGCCCTCTTCGTCGGTTTCGACATTGGCCTGAGCGATCGCGTAGCGACCCTCATCCATCGCAGACAGGTAGACGACTTCATCTGTGACCCGCCCTTCGACCACCCTACGATAAGGGCTTTCGATAAACCCGTACTGGTTGACCCGGGCGTAAGTCGCCAAGCTGTTGATCAAACCTATGTTCGGGCCTTCTGGGGTCTCGATTGGGCAAATCCGGCCGTAATGGGTGGGATGCACATCGCGCACCTCGAAACCGGCACGTTCGCGCGTCAGCCCGCCGGGCCCCAATGCCGACAGACGCCGCTTATGTGTGATCTCCGACAACGGGTTGGTCTGGTCCATGAACTGGGAAAGTTGTGAGGAGCCGAAAAACTCGCGCACAGCCGCCGCCGCGGGTTTAGCGTTGATCAGATCGTGGGGCATGACCGTGTCGATCTCAACCGAGCTCATGCGCTCGCGGATTGCCCGCTCCATCCGCAATAAGCCGACGCGGTACTGGTTTTCCATCAGCTCGCCAACCGAGCGGACGCGCCGATTGCCGAGGTGATCGATGTCATCGATCTCGCCGCGGCCATCCTTCAGGCCGACGAGCACCTTGAGGATCGCGAGGATGTCGGCCTTGCGTAAGGTGCGGACTGAATCGTCGCCCGGAAGGCCGAGGCGCGAATTCATTTTAACGCGGCCAACTGCTGACAAGTCGTAACGTTCAGGATCAAAGAAGAGGCTGTTGAACAACGCCTCGGCCGTCTCCAGGGTTGGCGGCTCTCCTGGGCGCATCACACGATAAATATCGATCAGCGCGTCTTCGCGTGTCGCGTTTTTGTCGATGGCGAGTGTGTTGCGGATGTAGGCGCCGACCGTGACGTGATCTATATCGAGCACCGGCAACTCGTCTATGCCGTATGTGGTCAAGGTTGCCAGTGTTGCGGCAGTGATTTCGTCGCCAGCCTCGAAGTGAACCTCGCCCGTCTCCTCGTTGATCAGATCCGAGGCAAAATACCGCCCGATGAGTTCCTCCTCAGTCACCAAGACTTCGGTGAGCCCCTCTTCGCGAAGCCGCCGGGCAACGCGCGGTGTGATCCGCTCACCCGCTGACAACACCACTTCACCGGTGCGGGCATCCCGCAAATCGTTCGTCAGCTTCCCTTTGAAGTGCTCCTCCTGAAACGGCATCATCCAGCCCTGATGGCCGCGGTGGAAGACGATCTTTCCGTAGAAGTTGGAAAGGATCTCCTCCTTCGACATGCCAACCGCTTCGCTGGGGAGCAGCGGCTTGTTTTCCGTTTTCCGGCTCGGCCGCAACTCCTCGGTTACGGCACTGTCGAGACCGAGCAACAGAGTTGTCGCCGGCAGCTTGCGCCGCCGGTCGATGCGGACGTAGACGTGGTCTTTGGCATCGAACTCGAAGTCGAGCCACGAACCGCGATAGGGGATTACACGGGCGGCGAACAGAAATTTGCCGGATGAATGCGTCTTGCCCTTGTCATGGTCGAAAAATACGCCAGGGCTTCGGTGCATCTGGGAGACGATCACCCGCTCAGTACCATTGATGATAAAGGTGCCGTTCTTCGTCATCAGTGGCATGTCGCCCATATAGACGTCTTGCTCTTTGATATCGCGGATCGAGCGCGATCCGGTGTCCTCGTCGACATCCCAGACGACGAGCCGAAGTGTAACTTTTAGTGGCGCCGCAAAAGTGATGCCGCGCTGCTGGCATTCGTCGACATCGTATTTCGGCGTCTCTAGTTCGTAACGGACGAACTCAAGCTGAGCACGCTCGGAAAAATCGCGGATCGGGAAGACCGATCGGAGGACTTCCTGGAGCCCGACATTGGAGCGCTGCTCGGGGACCACCCCCATCTGCAAGAAATGGTCATAAGAGCTCTTCTGAACCTCGATCAGATTGGGCATCGGCGCGACTTCCGCGACGCGCCCAAAGCTCTTGCGGATCCGCTTCTTGCCCGTGAAAGAGATAGCCATGCGTGCTCCTTTATGGTCCGCCGTTCATCGGCCCAAAGGCGATGCAAATCGTCCGATCCGGGCGACCATTCCGCGGCGGCTCGTAGATCTGCCTCCGAGTGCGATTATGGCGCGGGTGAACATTCCCTATCTGGGGCGCCTAAACCCGGCGTGCGCAACTGTTCGCGCCCCGGTTTCCCAACCCTAATTGTGGCCGGCGGCAGAGTGCGATCGGACGCTGGCCCGGATCGGTTAAGATTGTCTTAAGCCTATTTTATTTCAACAGTCGCGCCCGCGTCTTCAAGCTGTTTTTTGATTTTCGCCGCCTCCTCCTTGTTCACGCCTTCCTTGACAGGCTTGGGTGCGGCTTCGACCAGATCCTTCGCTTCCTTTAATCCGAGACTGGTAATGGCCCGAACTTCCTTGATGACATTGATCTTCTTATCGCCGATTGCGGCCAGGATCACGTCGAACTCAGTCTTTTCCGCGGCCGCTTCGGGAGCGGCTGCAGCCGCCCCGCCGCCCACTGCCGCCACCGCGACCGGTGCAGCCGCGGAAACTCCCCATTTTTCTTCGAGCATCTTCGACAGCTGGGCTGCCTCTATCACGCTCAAGGCCGACAGATCGTCGACCAGTCTTGCCAAATCAGCCATGTTTTACTCCTGACTACCCCTTCCATCCCCGATTAATATTGAAAACCGAAGCTAGCCGCTTTCGCTCTCTTTTTCACTATAAGCGGCGAGGACACGGGCGACCTGCCCGGCGGGCGCCTGCAAGATCGTTGCGAATCTTGCCGCTGGGGCCTGCAACAGACCGATCAGTTTGCCCCGTAGTTCGTCGAGCGACGGGAGGCTCGCCAATTCCTTGATGCCGGCAGCATCGATCTGCTGCCCTGCCAGACCGCCGCCAGTGATGACCAGCTTGTCGTTCCGGTTGGCATATTCGACGACGACTTTTGCTGCGGCGACCGGATCGGGCGAAAAGGCGATCGCTGTCGGACCGGTGAACAGCGGCGATAGTGGCTCGAACGGCGTGCCTACCAAAGCTCTTTTTGCCAGCCGGTTCTTGGTCACGCGAAAGCTGGCACCCACGCTGCGTACCTGTCGCCGTAACTGGGTTACCTCGGTGACACTGAGACCGGTCTGGTGGGTGACGACGACACAGGTCGTGTCAACAAGATCTCGCTGCAAGCTCTCGACCAGTCGTTGCTTTTGTGCTCGGTCCACTCGGATCTCCAACCCTTGGCTCGACTCGCCGCGCCAGTCTAAGCTTTCGGCTCCTCTGCCAAACCGGACAACTCGACCCTGACGCCCGGACCCATGGTCGAGCTGACGCTGACCTTCTTTATATAGGTGCCTCTGACGCCGCTCGGTTTGCCGCGTGTAATTGCGCCGGCAAAGGCGCGCACATTATCCGCCAACGCCTCGTCGGTAAAGCTTGCTTTACCGACCCCGGCATGCACGATGCCGGCCTTCTCGGCGCGGAATTCGACTTGCCCACCTTTGGCAGCGCGTACCGCCTCGGCGACATTCTGTGTCACCGTTCCAAGACGGGGGTTCGGCATCAATCCCCGAGGACCGAGGATTTTGCCCAAACGTCCGACAAGCGACATCATATCCGGGGTGGCGATCGCCCGATCGAAGTCGATTTGGCCAGCTTGGACCTTCTCTGCGAGGTCCTCGGCTCCGACGACCTCCGCTCCGGCTGCCTCGGCTTCCTTCGCCCGGTCGCCGCGCGCGAAAACCGCGACACGCACGGTTTTCCCGGTGCCGTGCGGCAGCATCACCGCGCCCCGCAGGTTTTGATCCTGCTTGCGCGGGTCGAGGTTGAGGTTCATCGCGACCTCGACGGTCTCGTCGAACTTCGCGGAGGCGCGTTCTTTGATCAGTTTGAGCGCCTCCTCAAGCGGCCGCGCCACCGACGGATCAATGCCCTCATAGGCTTTCTTCAACCGCTTTCCGGTCTTTGCCATCTCTTACTCCACCACTTCCAGGCCCATCGACCGTGCCGAGCCGATAAGCATACGGCACGCTCCTTCAGGGTCCTTCGCATTAAGGTCCTGCATCTTCTGCTCGGCGATCTCCCGGATCTGGGCCATTGTCACGCGCCCTACCGGTCGGCCTTTGCCGGTGGTCTGCGATCCCTTTTCGACCCCGGCAGCCTTTTTAAGGAAATAGCTATTGGGCGGGCTCTTCGTGACAAAGGTGAAGGAGCGATCGGCGAAAGCCGTGATCACCACCGGGATCGGCATGCCAGGCTCGAGTGCCTGGGTCGTAGCGTTGAACGCCTTGCAGAACTCCATGATGTTGAGCCCGCGCTGACCGAGCGCTGGCCCGATCGGCGGCGATGGGTTTGCCTTGCCGGCAGGCACTTGCAATTTGATGATGCCGACCACCTTCTTTGCCATTCACTTCTCCGGGTTACACCGCTCCCCTGGCCCCGCTGTCCTATACCTTCTCGACCTGCGAATACTCCAGTTCAACCGGCGTCGCGCGCCCGAAGATTGACACGGCTACTTTGAGTCGTGCCTTTTCTTCATCGACCTCCTCGACGAGTCCGTTAAACGAGGTGAAAGGTCCATCGCACACCCGCACTTGCTCGCCGATTTCAAAGGTGATCGAGGGTTTCGGCCGCTCGATCCCCTCCTGAACCTGGTGCATAATGCGTGCGGCCTCGTGATCGCTAATCGGCGATGGCCGGCCACGGCCACCGAGAAAGCCTGTGACCTTGGCGGTGTTTTGGACGAGGTGCCACGTTTCGTCGGTCATATCCATCTTGATCAGCACGTAGCCTGGGAAGAACTTACGCTCCGAGCTCACCTTCGCACCACGCCTAACCTCGACGACCTCTTCTGTCGGGACGAGGATCTCCTCAAATTTGTCTGATAGGCCCTTCTGTTCGGCCTGTTCACGGATAGAGGCCGCAACCTTCTTCTCGAAACCAGAGTAAGCGTGGACGACATACCAGCGGCTACCCATTTGCGATGTCCCGACTCTAGTGCCCCAGCCCGAAGATCAACCGCACGCCCGCCGAAAAGATTTGGTCAACCACGAAAAAGAAGGCAGCCGCGATGAACACCATCACAAACACCATCGCCGTGGTTACGACGGTCTCCTTGCGGCTCGGCCAGGTGACCCGCGAAACTTCTTGACGGACCTGCTGAAAGAACTCGACCGGGCTCGTCTTCGCCATCAGCCTATCGCATCCTCGAGCGAGGGAATGAAACCAGCCGCGTATGGCTTGTTGCTTGCACCCTTTCCAGACCCCCGAAACCTG
>Ga0182034_10000762_pt1 | contig 15181 bp, 6 predicted proteins | sample flu12Cox44000172_FD_125972 | JGI IMG/M metagenome (GOLD analysis project Ga0182034, IMG submission 125972) | Lab enrichment of tropical soil microbial communities from Luquillo Experimental Forest, Puerto Rico - flux4day.12C.oxic.44.000.172 | ecosystem: Environmental > Terrestrial > Soil >... | reverse complement strand
GAGCCGGCGCGCATTCTGCGAAAATTGATACGCCAACGATTCACCGCAGCCAAATCGAAATAGTCGGTTTTGCGGAGGGATTGTTCACTCAGAAGCTGCGCGACGAACGGCGGCTCAGGGTGCATGTGAAAACTGTCGAGCGGCGCACGAAAAATGACTTTGTGCCGGCGCGCCACTGACATTGGCACCCAGCGTTCTGCCAACAGGCGCAGCAAATGTTTATCGCGGAATCCGCGAAGTCGCCAGCGCGGGTGCAACTTGGCCAAGAAATCAAAGACATCCTCGTCGAGGAAGGGATAACGAACTTCGACCGAAGAGTGCATCGCTACGCGATCGCCTTTTGCCTGAAGCAAATGCCCGGCTAAGAGAACGCGGGCGGCAATCCACACTCCACGGTGCAGCGGGTGCCACCGCCGGGCGCGATCGAGCGGAAAGTCCAGCTCGGTCCACGGGTTCGCCTGCGCGAGGGCTTCGCGCATCGGCTCACTATAAAAGCGCAGCTTGGAAATCGCGAGAACACCGTAGGTATCGATCCAGGCGTTTGGACCGCCAACCGAACTTTCAACCTCCTCGCGCCAGGCATTTGTAAACTGCGGGACCTTGTTTAGGCGAAGGTAAGCGCGACGCGCAATCTTGCTCAGCGGCAGACCGGGTATAAGGTCGAGGAAACCAATTAACTTCGCCGCCTTGTACCAAGGGTAACCGACCAGCCATTCATCCGCGCCTTCGCCGGTCAGCACCACCTTTTGTCCGCTACTGTGGACGCGACTCGCAAGCTGGAGAAGTGCGGCGCACGAAGTGTCGATCACCGGAGCTTCCGCAGCGGCAATCAACTTTGGATAGGTCGCGATCGCATCCTCGTCGCCAAAATCTTGCACAATCGGCGGCTTGGCACCGATGTGCCGCGCCGACAGGCTGGCGGCATTGAGCTCGTCGAGTTTCGGATCGCGAACGCGGACGGTGTAGGTGTTAATTGCCGGACCTCTTAGATGGCAGGCCAGCGCCAAAATCATGCTTGAATCAACCCCGCCGGAAAGATAAGCGCCGACCGGAACGTCAGCGCGCAACCGTTCTTCGACGGCCTGCAACAGCACCTTCTCGAAGTCATCAACGAGCCGTTTTGGGTTGTCACCACGTTCTTCAGCGCCTTCGTCTGGGAAATGAATTTCCCAATACGCACGCTCCTTAACCTCCGCCCTCGCCGCTCTACCGTTCCCTGGCGTGATGCTTAAAAAGTGACCGGGTGGGAGAAGTTGAACGTTCTCAAAACACGTTCGCGGTCCGGGCACCGCTGAAAAAGTGAAAACATGATCGATGCCGCGGCGATCCGGCCGCGCCGGGACCATGCCCGACGCGAGCAATCCCTTGATTTCGGACGCGAAAAGCAGCCAGTCGCCTTGTTGGGTCCAAAAAAGCGGCGCGATACCAAAACGATCACGTCCGAGGTGGAGCTGACGTCTTGGTTCGTCCCACAATGCGATGGCAAACTGCCCTCGCAAGCGTTCCCACATTTTCTCCCGATAATCTTCCCACAAATGGGGAATGATTTCGGTGTCACAATGCGTGACGAGTTTATGGCCGCGCTCTTTCAATTCGGCCTGCCGCTCGATGTAATCGAATAGCTCGCCGTTAAAAACAACGAAGACGCTTCTGTCTTCATTTGCAACCGGTTGCTGGCCGTCCGCAAGGCCGACAATACTCAACCGTCGCGAAGCCAGAGCAAGTCCCGGCTGCACGAGAAAGCCCTCTTCATCCGGTCCGCGATGCAACAGCGCACGAGCCATTCGTTGGATGCTGCCCTCTGGCACTCGACGTTGCCCCGCGAGATCGATGATACCTGCGATGCCGCACATGCCGTTTACTGTTTTAGTTCGAAATTCGCTACCTGGTTAATCGTTTTTTTAGCCATTCAATATGCCTCTCTACACGCAACGCTGCCTCAAGATTTCGAATTTGAAATAATCTCTCGAGGGCGAAAGTATTTTTCGACGCCATCTTGTCGCTTAGGCGGCACGCCAACATGCCGGGACAAAACCGGCCAGTAATACGCCGGCTTATAACTAGCAGTTGCAGAGAAACATTCATTTCGCGGGTTGCGATAATTGGAGTTTGTTTTATCGTCGCGGCTCACCGTTCCACTGTTCGGGAGCCCGCCTTAATGCCCAAAGACCGTATCGCTATCATTGGAATTGGCTGCCGTTTTCCCGGTGGTGTCGATGACGCGGAGTCTTTCTGGAAGTTGCTGATCGAAGGGCGCGACGCCGTCCGTGATGTGCCGCCGGATCGATGGAACGTGGAGCGATATTATGATCCCGAGCCAGGGATTGTCGGAAAAACGTTCGCGAAGCGCGGCGGATTCTTAGACCAGATCGACCAGTTTGACCCACAGTTCTTTGGCATCTCGCCACGGGAAGCACCCTACGTAGACCCGCAGCATCGCTTGCTGCTTGAAACGGCATGGGAGGCTATTGAGAACGCGGGACTCATCCTCGACTTTGAAAAAGGAAGCGACATTGCGGTTTTCGTTGGCGTCTCACACAACGACTACCAAGGGATCCAAACCACCGCCTTCGACCACTTCGGTATAACTCCACACTCGGCCACGGGCAGTGCGCACTCAATCGCAGCGAATCGCATCTCCTACTGTTTCAACCTTCACGGGCCGAGCGTCGCAATGGACACGGCGTGTTCGTCCGCGTTGACGGCGGTCCACACTGCATGCGAGCACATTTGGGCAGGACGCGGCGATGTGGCACTCGCGGGAGGTGTGACGGTAATGATCACACCGGGTGGGTTCATTGGCTTCTCGCAAGCCTCGATCCTTTCTCCCGACGGGCGATGCGCGGCCTTCGATGCGTCGGCAAGTGGCTTCGTGCGCGGCGAGGGCGCCGGTATCGTATTACTAAAGCGCTTTTCACAAGCCGTTGCGGATGGCGATCCGATCTACGGCGTGATCCTTGGCAGCTCGATCAATCAGGACGGCCACACAAACGGCATTTCGCTACCAAGTGCGGAAGCACAAGCGCGACTCGTAAAGGATGCTTGCAAAGATGCTGGCGTTTCGCCAATTCAGATTGGATTCGTTGAGGCTCATGGCACGGGAACGGCGGTCGGCGACCCGATTGAAGCGCACGCCCTGTCAGAAGCGCTGTGCAAAGATCGTTCGACCCCGCTTCCAATCGGTTCGGTAAAGACCAATTTCGGCCACCTTGAGACCGCGGCTGGCGCAGCGGGACTTTTAAAAGCGATGCTTGCTCTTCAGCACGGCAAGATTCCCCCGAGCCTGCATTTCAACTCACCAAACCCACACATCGATTTCGAAAGACTGAATCTTTGCGTTCCAACCTCTGTCGAGCCCTTCCCCGAGACCAGCGGCGAACGTTTGGCCGGTGTGAATTCATTCGGTTTCGGAGGGGCCAATGCGCACGTCGTCCTCGCGGAGCCGCCACCGCCACCACACGCTGACCATGGAGAAGTCTGGGCGAAGCGCGCATGGCCCATGATGCTTTCAGCCCGCTCGGAAGATGCGCTTCGAGGCTGCGCGATGAAGCTGGCCGCATGGCTTACGGAATGTTTGAATCTCAACGGCGATTCACCTGTTTTGCCCGACCTTGTATACACGCTAGGCGCGCGGCGTAATCACCACACACATCGCCTGACGCTGGTCGTACGCACAATACCCGAGTTGATTCAAGAGCTCGACGCTTTCGCGATCAAGCAGGATAGCGTGAAAGTGCGAACGTCGTTCACTCCACGTGGCGAGTGCACACCCCGCATCGCTTTCGTTATGAGCGGACAAGGACCGCAATGGTGGGGAATGGGCCGCGAGCTGATGCAGCTTGAACCGGTCTTCCGGAGGGTGATCGAACGGTGCGACTCAGCAATGCGGGGCATTGCGCAATTTTCCCTTCTCGAGGAGCTAAGCCGCTCCGAAGAAACCTCGCAGATGCATCGTACCGAGATTGCACAGCCGGCCATTTTCGCAATGCAGGTGGGATTGGCGGCGCTGTGGAAATCGTGGGGCGTACAACCTGTAGCCATCGTCGGCCACAGCGTTAGCGAAATTGCAGCAGCTTGCATTGCCGGTTTGTTTTCGCTGGCGCAGGGTGCCCGAATTACCGTTTTGCGAGCGCAGTTCATGGATTGTTGCGCTCGTGGTGAGGGAAAGATGCTCGCCGTCGGGCTTGGCGAAGAAGAAGCACAGGCCCTGATCGACAAACATGATCGCACTGTTTCGATTGCCGCATTCAATGGACCCCGTTCGCTCACGCTGGCTGGTCCACGTCGCTCGATCGAAGCAATGCTGGCCGAACTCGAATCGCAAGGTGCCTTCGCGCGACTTGTTCGTGTTGACCACCCGTTCCATCACGTCATGATGCAACCGGCTTCCGAAGCGCTCGAAAACGCGCTTGGCGATCTTACGCTGCAGTCTGAAACCGTCCCTTTATTTAGTACAGTCACGGGCAACCGCCTCGATGGTAAGGAGGGCAACGCGGCGCACTGGGGTCGGGGCGTTCGGCAACCAGTACTGTTCGCGCCCGCGATTAATGCCATCGCTGATTTTGGCGTAGATATTTGGCTCGAGCTGGGAGCACATCCCGCTTTGGCACGCTCGATCCACGAATGTCTCGTCGGACGGGGGGGCCCCAAGCCAATCGTAATTTCTTCAGTTCGCCGCGAGCGCGAGCATGAGTCGTTAGTAGAAGCGGCGATGGATTTGCATCGCGCAGGAGTGGCACTCGACTTCAAAGCGATGACGCCCTCGCGCCGTTTGCTTTCGCTTCCGGCCTATGCCTGGGATCGAAGCCGTTGGTGGAACGAAGCTCCCGACTGGCGGGAAGGTCGTCTGGCTCCGGGCGGTCGCGGCTTGCTCGACATGAGGTTGCCATGTGCAAAACCCACTTGGACGGCGAGGCTCGACAGCCGCCACATGTCCTTTCTCAAGGACCACAAAGTCGGCAACCACGTCATTTTTCCGGCCGCAGCATTTGTCGCTCTCATATCAGAGGCCGGTGCACAGCTCTTCGAGGGACGCCCTTTCGTGGTCGAGGACTTCGAGATTCGTAAGCCGCTCATCCTGCCTGAATCGCCTGTCAGCGTTCGCATCGAGGTCTCCTACGAGCCTAGCGAACGCACTTTCGCCATTCAAAGCCGATTCGAACAAGGGGCGTCGTGGTCGCTGCATGTTGTCGGTTCCATGCGCGGAGAACGCACGAACTCGGCCTTTGCATCGTCGAGTTTTGAAAGTGAAGAGGAGCGTGCGCGCGGCAACCTTGAACCCGTTGAGATCGAAGCGTTTTATCGCTACCTGAGGGGCCTCGGACTGCGTTACGGCAAGGAGTTTCGTTCTGTCCGAAGTCTGTCAGCGGCAGATGGTGAATCGGCTGGCTACGTGGCGTTATCCGATGCGATCGCACCGCGTGCTCGCGAGTATCCTCTGCATCCAGTGCTCCTTGACGGCGCGTTACATGTCTTTTCTGGGGGCCGCTCGACGGTCGAGGTGCACGATTCGCAACTTAAACTGCCAGTGCGTTTCGACCGAATACTTTTTCTGCGCTCTCCGGGCGCATCCGCGAGAGTGCGTGCGAGCGTACTTCAGTGCAATGAAGATTTCGTCGAAGGCCGCATCAGTCTTTACGACGAGTCCGGCAAACCGTGCGTGCTCGTGGACAGCTTCCGCGCAATCACCGTCGCCGGGGTGCGCCGCGGTGCGATCAGCGGTGTGCGCGATGTACTTTATCACGTTGATTGGGAGCGCACGCCGACAGTATCTCAGCCAGAAACATTGCGGCCTCTGCCGTTGGCGTGTCTTAGAGATGCCGCTCGAAACGCGCTCCACAACGTGATCACGACGCGTGGCCGCACGCGACTAGAAGCGGCGATTGCTGCTCAGGACGATCTCGCCGCAACACTGCTTTGCGCAGGTCTTCGGGACATGGGAGTTCAAGGTGAACCAAACTTCACGGCCGATTCGCTGTGCGTCGATGCGGCAATGCGCCCGGTATTCGAGCAGCTGATGTTGAAGCTGAAGAAGCGCCGCCTAGTAGAAATAGATAAGTCCGGCTATCGCCCAACCCCGGGGTTTGCCAGATCTGCCAGCTCTGCCCGTGAGGCGCAACGGTTCTTCATCTCTCGGCATCCGGGCCATCTTCCCGAAGCGTTACTTGTTGCTGGAAACTGCGCCGAACTCGGCTCGATTTTGCGAGGCGAAAGGGACGCGGTCGAGGTACTCTTCGCCGGCGCGGGCGCGGAACTGCTCGACCAATTCTACGGCGATGGTCTGCTCACAAGCCACTGGGTTGCGGCGATCACCGCCGCCGTGCAGGTAGTCGCGCGCGACCTGCCTGAGGGCCGCGGATTGCGCATTCTCGAAGTCGGCGCCGGTACGGGCGGCCTCAGCGCTCAAGTACTGCCGGCGCTCGAGCGCGGCCTGCACACCTACACTTTCACCGATGTATCTGCCGCCTTCTTCCCAGGTGCCATGCAAAAACTGGCAGCCTTCCCGGAAGTCGAGACGAAAATTTTCGATCTCGACAAGCCGGCCGCGGAGCAAGACTTCGCACCCGATTCGTTTGATTTCATCATTGGCACGAACGTGCTCCATGCGGTTGCCGACATTCGCTCAGCGCTGCGCAATCTGTACGACCTGCTGGCGCCGTGCGGTTCGCTCGTCTTTATGGATGTGGCCACACCGCAGCTCTGGACCGAAACTGTCTTTGGCCTCACGAGCGGCTGGTGGCGTTTCACCGATCGCGACCTACGCACGGTCCATCCGTTACTCAGGCGTTCGCAATGGGAGGTGCTGCTGCGCGAAACAGGTTTTGTCGAAACCGCTTCGCTGCCGGGTTTGATGGGACCGCACGGAGAAGGTCAGATCGCCATTCTGGCCCGCAAAGCATACCAGCCTTCTGCAGCCGCCGAGGGCGTAACAGAAAGTCCGGCGGAAAAGTCGTGGCTGGTTTTTGCGGACGAGAGCGGCGTCGGATCCGCATTGGTTGAGCGCCTTCGCGGAAGGGGCCTGCGTTGTCGAATTGCGCGGCGCGGAACTGAGTTCGCTACGACAGAGGCCGATACGTTTACGCTTCGAGCCGAAGCACGCGAAGATTGGCAGAAACTTTTCTCGACGTGCGCCGGCGATGCTGAACCGGAGCGAATCGTCTACCTTTGGAACCTTGACACGCAGCTTGATGGAAACGCGGTCATGGGGACCGACGCGCTCCTTCATCTTGCGCAAGCGCTCGAAAGCGTGAGACCCACGTCGAAACTCCGTATCGACTCGGTGACGCGCGGCGCGCAAGCCGTCGGCCGTGACGTGAAACCAACTGCGATCGCGCAAGCACCCGCAATTGGTTTGCTGCGCGTCATTCTCAATGAGTATCCAAACTACGTCTGTCGCGGAATCGATTTGCCGTCAAACGAATCTGCTGCTGATGTCAATCTGCTCTGGACCGAGCTGCTCCGCGCCGACTCCGAACGAGAAGTCGCCTTCCGCTCAGAGGCTCGTTATGTGCAGCGACTGGATCGCGGCCGCCCGCGTGTCGAGCGTAACCTTGACCCTGCCGTGCCGTTGCGCCTCGAATCACGTGAACGAGGTCAACTCAATAGCCTGAGGTTTGCGCCTTTTGCACACAAACCATGCGGTCAGGGCGAGGTGCTGATCGACGTGAAAGCAGCTGGAATGAATTTCCGTGACGTACTCAAAGCGCTCGCGCTTTATCCCGGCGAAGCGCCCGATGCGCGCATCTTCGGTGACGAAGTTGCCGGCATTGTCTTAGCCGTTGGACCGGATGTTACGCAGGTCCGGGCGGGCGATCGCGTTTTCGGCCTCGCGGTTTTCGGCCTCGCAACACAAACGATCGCGCGCGTTAGCGACGTGCGACGCATTCCCGAACATCTTTCGTTCGAGGAAGCGGCGACCCTGCCAGTCGTCTTCATGACATCGTGGCACGCGTTGAGGAACGTTGCACGACTGCGCAAACGCGAAACTGTTTTGATTCATGCTGGTGCGGGGGGTGTCGGCATGGCTGCGATTCAAATCGCGCATCATCTTGGTGCCCAAGTTATCGCCAGCGCCGGAAGTCCTACCAAACGCGCGCTTCTCGAAACTCTAGGTGTGAAACATCTGATCGATTCGCGACGCGGCGATTTCGTCGAATCCGTGATGAAACTGACCAATCGCCGCGGTGTGGATGTGGTTCTCAACGCGCTCGCCGGCGAAGCCATTCCGATGGGACTTTCGTGCCTCGCTGAATTCGGCCGCTTCATTGAGATCGGCAAACGCGACATTTATCAAAACTCGCGCATCCCGCTCCGGCCGCTGCGGGCCAACGCATCGTTTCACGTTGTTGCCATGGATTCCGTGTTCGCGGGCGATAAATCGCTCACACAGGAGATCCTGGCCGAGATTGCCGATCTCGTCGATCTGCGCGCTTTGCATCCGTTGCCATTCCGCGCTTTTCCGGCGAACAACGTTGGTGCGGCCTTCCGCCTAATGGCCGGCGGGAAGCACATCGGCAAAGTCGTTGTCTCGTTCCCAGAGCCGTTCGTCCCGAGGCGCGGCGAGCCGCTCGTTCCGAAATTTGAAATCAAGACGGACGGTTCCTATCTCATCACCGGTGCCTTCGGCGGCTTTGGCAAAGTGTTGGCGAACTGGCTGGCGCAATTTGGCGCGCGACATCTCGTGCTTTCCAGCCGCAGCGGCGCATCCACACCCGAAGCCGAAGCTTTCGTGCAAAGTCTCCGCGATCGTGGCACGGAAGTACAGATTGTGAAAGCCGACGCCGGCTTGCCTAACGACGTTGACCGCATTTTCGCTGAAATCCGGGCAAGCGGCCGACCATTGCGCGGCGTTTTTCATCTCGCCATGGCCATTGACGACGCGCCGCTTGCAGCGCTCAACAGCGAGCGAATGGCAAGCGTTATTGGTCCAAAAGCACTCGGGGCCTGGATGCTCCATGAAGGCACACGCGAAATGGCGCTCGACTGTTTCGTCACGTTCTCGTCGGTCTCCTCGATCTTCGGCAATCCAGCGCAAGGAAACTATGCCGCCGCCAATGCTTTTCTCGACTCACTCGCGCATCATCGTCAAGCACTTGGTCTGCCTGCCCTAACGATTAACTGGGGCGTGCTTGGCGGAGAAGGCTACGTCGCGCGCAACGAACGGATCGCCGAGTTTCTGACAAAGCAGGGCATCAGTGAGCTATCACCAGATGAAGTCACGTCTATCCTCGAATCTTCGCTCCGTGCAGGGAGCACACAGGTCGCTGCCATTCGGGTCGACTGGATAAAGTGGAGAACATTCTTCCGCGGTATGCAATCGAACCCACTGTTGGAGCGCATCTTCGCAGGAGTCCAAGGTCCGGAAACTAACGGGGTCACGAGCGATTGGCGTAACAAAATCGAATCCGCCGCGCCGGAAGAAAAAGAAAACGTGATCGCGCAAGCCGTCCGCGAAGTCGTCGGATCCGTCCTGCGTGTAAAGCCCGATGCGCTGCGTAACGATCAACCGCTGACTGATCTCGGCCTCGACTCGCTGATGGGCGTCGAGATCGAAAATTCGCTCGAGGCGGCTATTGGCGTTGCCCTTCCGCCGACCAGCCTGATGCGCGCCCGCACGATCGGTCAGATCGCGGCTTTGATGGCAGGCCACGTCGGTGGCGCTGCGCCGACGGCGACAGCGCCGGCCACTGCGCCGTTAACTGCGGCGGAGCCCGCTGGATCTGCCGCTGACGTTGAAGTCGACCTCGATGCTCTATCGAGCGAACAGATCGATCGGCTGCTCGGCGATGATAATGAAGAGCCCTTGCTTGAGGTGACTCCAGATGTCTGAAGCCAAACGTGCCCGTTTTAAACAATGGCTGGAGAGTGGCGAAGCACGCCTTCGTTTGCTGACTTTTTCGCAACGTGAATTGTGGGAGGCGTCATCGGCTCCAGTCGAAGACGTGTCCAACCACATTTGCTGTATCATCAACGTGCGGGGTCAGATTTCTCCGGAGGACTGCGTCGCTTCCTTCCAGCGAGTAGTGAATCGCCAGGAAGTGTTGCGACTTTCCGTCTTGCCGGGGAAGGATGGGCCAGTTCAGTTGATCCGGACACGAAGCGAGCCCGTCATGCAGTTTCGTGATCTTCCGAAGCAAACGCGCCCGGAAGAAATTGAAGAGCTCGCCCTCCGTACTTTCTACAAGCCATTCGATCTGATCCAGGGACCGCTCTACCGAGTGGAAGTACTCCGTCGGGCCCCCGACGACCAGCTAATGGTCTTCGCGATTCATCATGCTATTGCTGATGGTTGGACATTAGGCGTTTTCGTCCAGGACTTGTGCGCCGCCTATGCTCAGCACCGCTCGGGATCGCCTAACGAACTCGCCCCCGTTCCGATGTCGTACTCGGCATGGGGTGCCACGGAACGCGCCTACTGGCAACCGGCGAAACTGGAACAACGCCTCCTTTTTTGGAAATCGCAGCTCGCGGGAGTACGCCGCCTTTGGTCTAAGCCAGATCAGTTTAACATTGTCTTCGTGCCATGCCGGTTGGTCATTCATTTGCCGGCTGAAATATGTGCAGCTGTGCGCGAGCTCGCCCGTCGCAACGGCGCCACTCTATTTAGTACGCTACTTGCCGCGTTCCAAGTCACGTTGTCACGCTGGACAGGTGAAGACGACATCATTGTTGGAACACCCGTGGCCAATCGAACTAGGCAAGAGGTCCGCGAGACGATGGGATATTTTTCTGGCCTCGTACCGTTGCGCGGACAAGTTGAGCGAGAGCGCCCGTTCTCCGAGCACTTGCGAATTGTCCACCAAACGACCGTTGATTCGTTTGCAAACGCGATGCCCTTCGCAGAACTCGTGCGAGCATTGGGTGATCGTCCAACGCCGAGACGAAACCCTGTCTTTGAAGTGCGCTTTGCTTTACAGAATCATCCCATTCCTGACGTGGAAATCAGGGGCCTTTCACTTAAGCTCAGGATGCGCTCAACGGGCACGTCGCGGTTTGACCTGGGGTGCGAAATCACTGAACAAGGCGACACGCTTGAAGTGGTCTGGTTGTTCCGGCAAAGTTTGTTTTCCCAACCCGAGATAGAAGAATTGAATCGCTTATTTCGAAGAGTGCTGGAAAGTGTTTGCTGCTTGCCAGAAAGGCGGAGCGCGGCCCTAACGACTTAAAATCATGAACCTCGCAACTGCTGCCAAGACTGCGTCCGAACTGCACGAGGAACATGACGTGAGCAGCGTCGCATTCCAAAGCCTTGTGATCTCACTCGCCCTCGCCGAAACCTCGCTGTGGATCGGGGTACGGAGTGGTTGGCTCTGGCTCGCTCTACCGCTTGTGCTGGTCGTCGCGCATATCATGCACGGAATGTTGATTGGTTTTCACGAGGCAGTCCACGGGCTCTTACGTAAGAGTCGACGGTTGAATGAATTCGATGGCGTAGTGATGGGCGTCTTCAGCCTGCTCCCTTTCACTCTCTATCGCGTGGTCCATCAATCCCATCACGTGCATCTCGCCACCGAGCGAGATGCAGAACTGTGGCCGTTTGTTTTGCCCAACGCACCCCGTTGGAAGCGACGCGTCGCCGCTCTTCTCGAACTCAGCGTTGGCTTCATTTACTCGCCGTTGCTTTTCTTCCGCATTTTCTTTGGTCGAAACTCGTCAATCCGCAGCCACAAAGTGAGGCGGAGAGTTTGGACTGAACTAGCTTTAACAGCTTTTGTCTGGACCGGCATTGTTGCAGCGGTCGCGTTTTGGGGCGTTTGGAAGTATTGGTTTTCGATGTATCTGGTACCGGCGCTTATCGCTGCTAACCTCCAAAGCTGGCGCAAATACATCGAACATGTCGGGCTGACGGGCAACACCGCGAACAGCTCAACCCGTAGCATCGTGCCGAAAAGCTGGATGGGGCGTGTTTTTGCCTACACGCTGCTCCACGAACCTTATCACGGCGTGCATCACCAGCATGCCGGATTGCCGCATACAGCGTTACCTCACTTCACGTCCATGCTCGTTCCGAAAAATCCGGGGGAACGAATCCCATTTATGAGCTATCGGCATGCGTTGCCGGACCTAATCCGCAGCCTCGCGAATCCACGGGTCGGAGCGCAGTGGTGCGATTCCGCACGGAGCTGACGGCTGGTCGCGTGAGCAGGCACGCTCCAGCTTCGGGTTACGTCTTCGAGTCCGTTGGCCTGAAAAAGGAATTCGACGACGGCCAGGTACAAGCCTTGCGGGGCGTGGATTTTCGAATCGCGGAAGGTGAGCTTGTGGCGATTGTCGGCCCGAGCGGAAGCGGAAAAACGACGTTACTACAAATGCTCGCCGCGATCGATCGGCCAAGCGCCGGGACGTTGTTCTATCGAGGAGAGTCGCTGGTCGATCTGGCCGACCCCGCGGCCTATCGTGCTCACGAGATCGGCTTCATCTTTCAAGCGTTTCATCTGCTTCCGACCTTTACCGCTCTCGAGAATGTGCTGATTCCAATGTTCGAAAGTGAGCAGCCTCGCGCTGCGCGGCGGGCGCGTGCGTTGGAATTGTTGAGGTCGGTCGGCCTTGAACAGCGCATGAGTCATTTTCCCGCGAAACTTTCCGGAGGTGAAAGGCAACGCGTCGCCATCGCCAGAAGTCTCGCAAATTCTCCCTCAGTGCTTCTCGCTGACGAACCGACCGGCAATCTCGATAGCCAGAGCGCGGGCAAAATTCTCGATCTTCTCACAACCATCCACCGGGAACGGCACATGACAGTCGTGCTCGTCACCCACGACATGAGCATTGCCCGCCGCGCTTCGCGGACACTCCAGATGAAAGACGGTAACATTATCTTCGACGGCGATCCGGCAAATCTTTCCGGTAACTAAACGACATGACGTTTCTCGATGTGATCGCGCGTGGCCTTGTTCGTCGGCCGGTCCGCACCGGGTTGACATTAGTGGGTATTTCAGTCGGTATCGCCGCGGTCGTCGCACTGATTGGCATGTCGCGGGGTTTGGTCACGAGCTGGAGCGCGGGAATGAAGTCGCGCGGCACCGACATTGTGGTTCATAACATGCGCGGCTCGCTTACGCCAAAGCCGTTCCCCGCGTCTACGCGCGAGCGTATCGTGCATTTGCCAGGGGTAGAGGCAACGTGCGTCATCTTGGTAGATCTGTTCAGCATCGAGAACGCGGAGATGATGATTGTGTCGGCACGCGAGTGGGGGGGATTTTGCTGGGAAAATCTCAAGCTCGTCTCCGGACGAATGCCGAGCGATCAGACAGAGCGTGCCGTCGTTCTCGGCACGACGGCCGCGGACGTATTGAAAAAGAAAGTCGGCGATACTGTCCAGATCGAGACTGAAGAACTGGCGGTGGTGGGAATCGTGGACGGCGGCGCGGTTGTTGAAAACGGCTCGATCATTCTTTCGTTGCCGCTGCTGCAGCAAATTACGGGCAACCAGGACAAGATTAGTGTGATCGACGTGCGCGTCGCTCCCGGCACTGACAATGCTGGAATTGGGCGTCTTTGCGCGGAGATGTCCCGGCTCATCCCGGAAGGGTATGCAGAGATCGCCGGCGAACACCTTCTCCACAGCCAGGGCTATCGGGTAATCAATGCTATGAGCTGGGGTACTTCATTGCTGGCCATACTCGTCGGCGTGCTTGGCGTGACGAACACGATGCTCATGAGTGTCTTCGAACGAAAGCAGGAGATTGCCATTTTGCTCGCTGTCGGGTGGAAACGCAGCCGGATCATGCGCATGATTTTGTCGGAGTCGGCAATGCTTGGGTTTTTTGGCGGCATCATCGGCGTCGTGCTTGGCATCATCGGCGTGCACGTGATGAAAACTGCCCCCGCCATCCGTGGTCTACTTGAACCGGATCTGAGCGTTAGCCTCATGCTCATGGCCATCGGTATCGCGATCTGTGTCGGCGTTCTCAGCGGTCTTTATCCTGCGTGGAGCAGCTCGCGGCTGATGCCGAGTCTTGCGTTACACGAGTGAACAGCAAGAGAAAGCGCCGCTTTAAATTTATGAACCGCCATTTCACCGCCATATATAGCGGCCTTTTGGCAATCCCTTTCCTTGCCTTTGCAGCGGAACCGGCCGCCGAGTTGGCCGCACGACTGAGCGCAAAGCAAGAGGGCTCAACGTTCGTCCGGGTGCGGATGGAGACAAGTGGCGGGGATAAGCAAACGCTTCAGCTTCAAATCAAGTCCCGCGTTTCACGCGGTACTGCCGATATCGTTTACCAAGTACTTTTTCCAAAAGAGCGCAAAGGCGAAGCCGTTTTGCTGCAGCGATCGCGCGGGCGGGTGACAGGAACACTTTTCGTTCCACCGAACACCGTTCGGCCAATCGCGTCTGCAAAATTCACTGAGCCGCTCTTGGGCAGCGACCTTTCCTACGAAGACGTAATCGACAACCCTTTCGTATGGGACCAGCAGGCAATCGTCGGCACCGAAGTCATTGACGGCACTGCTTGTCAGATTCTTGAATCGAAACCAGGCAAAGGCCGCAAGTCTTATTACTCCAGTGTGCACACCTGGGTGGATCCTCGTCGATACGTTCCACTTCGCATCGAGAAATATGACGCCTCCGGCAGACTCGTGCGCCAAATTAACACCACGCGCGTTCTACTCGACGGAGACGAATCCATCCCCGCCAACCTCAGCGTGCGCGGTCCGCGTGGCACCGTGACTGAGATAGACGGCTCACGCCTCAAGCGAGGTGTGACTTACCAAGATATCGAATTCACGGTAGAAGGTTTAAAGCAACTGTCAGCTCCGCCCGGTTCGTCCCAGTAATCGAGCAGCTCGACTTGTTTAGAGGAGCGAGCAGAAATAACCTTACCCTTGCACAAATTCTTGCACACGAATCCGCATGATCCGACTCTTGGGCCACTGGCGCTCGGATTCCGGCTAGACGACTTCCCCGAAGGCAAGCAATTGGCGCAGCGGATAATCCCGGAACTCGAGAGCAAGGAGAAACCTGCTCTTACCCATGACAGCTCAACCAATAACCTGATTTACCAATATCGAAAATTAAAGGAGCGATTATGAAATCGATTGGAGTGAACAAAGAACAACTACAGAAAATGAAGACACATGCAGGCTTCATTGCGGCATTAGATCAAAGCGGAGGCAGCACGCCAAAGGCGCTGGCTCTTTACGGAATCAAGGAAGGTGCGTGGTCTAACGAGGATGAGATGTT
>Ga0182034_10000761_pt1 | contig 15184 bp, 9 predicted proteins | sample flu12Cox44000172_FD_125972 | JGI IMG/M metagenome (GOLD analysis project Ga0182034, IMG submission 125972) | Lab enrichment of tropical soil microbial communities from Luquillo Experimental Forest, Puerto Rico - flux4day.12C.oxic.44.000.172 | ecosystem: Environmental > Terrestrial > Soil >... | reverse complement strand
CTGGAGGGGGATGGATTCGAAATTTCAGTTCCGCGATGCCTCGCCACCGCCAACAGCGTGGGCACCTTCATTTCGGGCGGGTGAGTGGCGGCTCCTTGAGCCGCCGAAACAGCTCTATCGGTTTGCCGAGGCCGACGACCGCTCGGGTGATTCCCCCGCGCCGACTGTCGATCGTGGTAAACGGGTCGGTCCCCTCGATCAACATCCTGATCGCCCGAGGTCGGCACCCTCACGAGGCTCAAGGCGATCTGGACCGAGCTGTTCGATCCGACAATCGACGACCCAGAGCAGAGGTTCGCGATGGAATGTCGGAACAGCGCTTCAGCTGATTCGGTCGATTGTCGAGGTGACCCGCGGGATATTGGGTAGCTCGCGGCCGTCATCGACGCCGATCTTCGCCTTGATCAGGGCCCTTCCACGCCGCGTCGCGCAGGGCCGCCGGGTCCGCCTCATCGGCGACCGCGCCGAGGGTGCGCTCAGCCTCCCTGCGCGCATCCTCCGGGGTCCACGGCGACCCGTGGCAGCCGATCACATACCAGCGCTGCCCCCTTTCGGCCGCCTCCCGCGCGCTATTTCAGCACGTAAGTGCGCGAGCGCCCGAATCTCCTGCAATCCGATCATCGTGTTACCCCGCGCACGGTTGCACTAAGGAGGAAGAATTTCGCTATCGCCCTCGACTGCAGCGGTTCGCAGCCAGAGCGCCTGAGCGGTCGCTTTGCGACGAGACGCGCCACGCCACAAAAACCAGGCGAAAGCCATAACTTGCAACGCGCATGGCGCGGCAAAGGCGATCTCGAAGGCAATGCGCGGCGTGGGGCCGACAGAGGGGTGAGGCCACAGAGAAAGGATGAAGCCCATACCCGACTGCACGAAAAAGGTGATACCAAAATTCATCATGACGAGAGCGGAGCTGATCCGACCGATAATTTCCTTCGTAAAGAGTTCGCTCATGATGGCAAAGCCAAGCGCGGGGAGACCGCCAAAGAGGCTCAGCATGCCCCAGAGGACGTAGGCGGGTAGCGGCGCGCTCGACAAGATCAGAATCTCGACTGCTAAAAGGGCCGCGACCGCTACGCCAAATACCGTTTGGGTGGCAATGCCGCGCACACCCAGACGGTCGGCCACGCTGCCAAAGAGCATGCTGCCCGCACAAAGGGTACAGCTCATGACGAACAGGACATTGACAATCATCGGATGATCGTAGCCGTTGACCTCCTTCAGCCACGGCGCAGCCCACAGACTTTGCATCGCCCACGGGACCGCAATCGACAACGAATTCACCAACGCGATACACAGGAAGTCACGATTGCTGTAAATCTGCCGCAGCGGCATCCGCACAATTGTTGATCCCGGCCGAGCAGACGACTGGCTTTCGGGCACTACAAAATAAATCAGGGCGCTGACGGCAAGCGTCAGGAGCGCGAGAAGGCCCAACAGCCCGCGCCAGCCCATCCACTGCATAACGGCATTTGCCGGGCCGGTGGCACTTATCGCGCCCAGAGCGCCAAAAGCCAGCATCCAGCCGTTGGCAAGCGAAATTCGCTCTTTGGGAAGGCTACTCACGATCGCCTTCACCCCGGATGACATGCTGGCTGAAACGCCGATCGCCAGCAGCGCGCGCGCCAAGGTCAACAGCCATAGGCTTCGGCCGATCGAAAAAAGTCCTACGCCCAAGGCGGCGATGAGCAGCATACCGGCCTGGACGCGGCGCGGACCGAAGCGGTCCAGTAGTTTGCCAACTACAAGCTGCGAGGCGGCAAAGGCGAGGAAAAATATCGAGGTCATCGTCCCCAACCCGGCCGCGCCAATGCCGAGGTCCTCGGATAGATGCGAGGCGATCAGGGCGTTGATCACGCGAAACAGAAACGAGAGGTAAAGTCCGGCAGCGAACGGCATCAATACACGAGAAACAAATGCCATCCTTTGCTCCTGTTCGTAGCTCGGGTCGTGCCGATCGAAGTGCCGCTAGTGGCTCTGAGAACCCCACTTGCTGAAAACTTTGCGGCTGTACATTGAGCGCGCTCGCCGTTGCCAACCATCTGGTCCATTAACTGGCGCTAGAGATGCTGCGTGTAGGCGTGACGGTGGGCCGGAGCTTCTATCAGCTCGAATAGCAGCCGATTCTCCGAAAGGAAGAACTGGATCGGGGCATTGTCGAACGCGATGGCCGAGATCGGGGCGCCGAGCGGAATGAAGCCACTATCGATCAGCCGACGCGCCGCACCCGAGAGGTCCGAAACCCGATAGGCGACATGGTTGAGGGTATGCACGCGGTCTCGCAACGCCCGTGAAACCGGGCTCGAATCAGACAGCGGAGCGACGATCTCATAGCAGATTCCGGAATTGTCTCGGCCGAACTGCACCGCGACGCCGATTTGCCAGTCGCGGAACTCGATCGTCCACTGCCGAATCCTGAACGCTTCGCGCAACAGCACGCGTCCACCGGCGAGATCCTCCACAATAACTCCGATATGGTCGAATTCCATCAGTCCACTCCCCGCTGCGGGCGACCACGCCGCCAGCGATCCTTCTCAAACCACCTGGGCTGCCGGATAGGACGCCGCTTGCTTTACGAGATCCGCGCCCTTCTCGGCGATCATCATGACAGGCGCATTAGTGTTCCCGGACACCAGCGTCGGCATGATCGACGCGTCGATAACCCGCAACCTCGCCATGCCGCACACCCGCAGCTTGTCGTCGACGACGGCCATCGCGTCCCGCCCCATCCTGCACGTCCCAACTACGTGATAGACGGTCTGTCCCTGCTGCCGTGCGAAATCGAGCAATTCATCATCGCTTCCGCAGGCCTCGCCGGGGGTCATCTCATAGGCGCGATAGCGATCGAGCGCCGGATTGCCGACGATGCGACGCGCCATGCGCATGCCGGCGAGCAGCGTCTGCCGATCCGTCTCGTCGGCCAGAAAATTCCCCCGGATCGCCGGGGCGGCACCGGGATCGGGCGAGACCGCATGGATTGAGCCGCGCGATTCCGGACGGCATTGGTAGACCGCGATCGTCATGCCGGGCTCGCGGTCGAGCGCGCGCACTTGCGGGTCAGCATAGCTCGCCGGACTGAAGGCAAGCTGTACGTCGGGCACCGCCAGCTCCGGCCGCGTCCGCACGAAGCCGACCGCCAGCACCGCGGTGAACGTCAGCACGCCCCGCCCGCGCAGGCAATATTTCACGACCTCGCGCGCCAGAGCGGCGCCGCGAGTCTTTTCGTTGAGCGTAATCGGTAGTTTCCCGCGCCAGTTCATGCGAGGCGCGAAGTGGTCGCAATAGTTCTCCCCCACGCCCGGCAAGGCATGCTGCACCGGCAGGCTGGCCGCCTTCAGGATTGCCGGGTTGCCGATGCCCGACAGTTCCAGCAGATGCGGCGACTTCACCGCGCCAGCCGCGACGATGACTTCGCGGCCGCAGCGCTCCTCATACAGGCGGCCACGCTGCGCGTAGGCAACGCCGACGGCGCGCTTGCCGTCGAGAATGATGCGGATCGCGAGCGCGCCGGTTTCTATCCGCAAGTTCGGCCGACGCCGCGCCGGATCGAGGAAGGCGCGGGCCGCCGACCAACGTCGACCGTTTTTCTGCGTCGCCTGGAAATAAGCGAAGCCCTCCTGGTCGCCGCTGTTGTAGTCGGGGTTACGGCGAAATCCCTCGGCTATGGCGGCCGCGATAAAGGCGTCGCACAGCTCGCACGGCTCACGCAGGACAGCGACGTTGAGAGGGCCACCGCGGCCCCGCGTCTCGTCTCCGCCTGGTTCGTAATGCTCGGACTTCTTGAAGTACGGCAGTACCGAATCGTAAGACCAGCCGCGGTTTCCGAGCTGCGCCCAGGTGTCGTAGTCCAGCGGATTGCCGCGGACATACACCATGCCGTTGATAGCGCTGGATCCGCCCAGCGTCTTGCCGCGAGGGACCGGTACAATGCGCCCTCCGAGATTGGGTTCCGGCTCTGTGTTAAAGCTCCAATTGTATCTGGGATCGTTGAGGAGCCTTATCAGGCCAGCAGGGATGTCGATCCATATCGACCTGTCGGGCGGTCCCGCTTCGAGGAGCAGGATCTGTATGCGCGGGTCCTCCGACAAGCGGTTGGCCAGAACGCAACCGGCGGAACCCGCGCCGATGATGATGTAGTCGTACTCCGCCATCGAAGTGTTCCGTCCACCGGCCCGCCGCAACCTGCTAGACACTGCGCCGATCGAGCGCCAACGGCGCAACAGCCGCCGGGGCGGGAGCGCTCGTCATGCTTTGTTCGGCGGGCGCCGCGCCAATGAAGTGGTTGAACTTAAGCACAGCCACCCAGTCGGCGAGCGCCAATTCCCAAAACGCGCCCCCTGGAAGTTTCTTGAAGCCGAGCTGATAGAATAAGTCCGCCACTACGCCGTTCTTCTTCGTCGGCAGATACTCGCCGACAATGCGCGACACCAGCAGCGTACAGGCGATTTCAACCAGTCGGCTCATCATGAACTGTTCGACCGTGCGGGAAAACACGCGGCAGCTCATAACCCAACTATCGATGCGCAGCGCGTCTCCTTCGTGGAGCGCAATCAGGCTCGCCACCAGCCCGTGATCGCCGAACTTATCGTAGAGGCGCAGCCTAAGCACGATCGCATCATCGTGCCGCAGCAGCGCTGCGAGCGCATCCTCGCTGTAGCGTCGCGTCGTCAGATTGAACTGATTGGTCTTCTGCTCCATTTGCGCCAGGCGCGGCAGGTCCGACGGGGTCGCTCTGCCTAAAGCAGCGACCATTCGCAAACCGGTCAAATACGAGTCGATATCTGCGGCGGCGTTCCGCTCCGCCTGCGCCTGCGCCCGGGCGGCATATGCGGCGCCGCGGCCGGTGTCCTCGGCGGTGTATTGCGGCAGATCGAACCACTGGCCGCGGTCCAGGCGCTCGATGAACCGCGTCGGATCGGCGCCCAGATGCACGATGCCGACATCGGGCAGCGCCGTCTGGATAAGTTCGCACTCGGCCGGGTTGTCGTCGGCGAAGACGAGACTTTCCAATCCTAGGTTGAGCTCGCTCGCAATTTGGCGCAGCCCGGACGCCTTGTCGTTCCAGGAACAGTGAAAGGCAGCGAAATCGGATCGCCGCAGCACCATGTGCTCGTGATCGAATACCGAGATCGCGATCTCCGGGTTATTCTTGCTGCATACGGCGAGCACCACGCCGCGGGCGGCTAGCTGCTGGAGATCGCGCGCCCAGCTTACGAAAGCCTCCCCGGCCGCACTGCCCGGCCCGAGTGCGAGGCCGGCCACGCCATCGTCGCCGATGATGCCGCCCCAGAGCGTGTTGTCCAGGTCGAGCACCAGCGCCTTCTTCGTCCGGGAGGTGGCGCACCGCCATGCCGCGCGGAATGCCGGCAAGTAATCAGGCAGCACTGCAAGGCCGAACGGCAGCTTGGCCCGCAAATAGCTGCGCTCGTCGGCGAACTCGGAGGCCCCCGCCTGCTCGGCGAGGCGGTCCATCTCTACCCAAGACACCCGGCCGCGGCCGGCCTCCAGCAAGGCATGCGTGAGCGCCAGGACTTGGTTTCTCGGGGAGGCCGGCGCCAGACGCTCGGCAATCCCGCAGAAGCGATACACCGGCGGCACCAGTACATGCTGCAGAACGCGTGCACCGAGTTCGTGTTCGATGATATCCCACAATTGCGCGAAACTGTGCGCCTTGGCAGCCGTCAGCTCGGCGACCACGGCGGCGGGCGTATCGATGGTGATCCCGTCGACCGTGACGTGCCAATCCGGCGCGATAACCACGAGATTGGGATGAAACCGGTGCAGACCGGATCCCCTATCGAGCACCTGCTGCGTATAGCTGCCAAATGGCGCCTCATAGATGACGGGCAGAATACCTTCCTGAACCACCGCACAGGCAATGCCGCGGACCAGAAAATCCGTCGTGAGACTGCCGATTACCGCTATCCGCTGCGTGGGAACATCGGGGTCCGGATCGGCGACAAACCGTTGCGCCAGCTCCGCGATGCGCTGCCCAGTCGTGAAGATATCGGAAACGCCCAACTTGGTACGTGCCATCTCGGCGCGGATTGCGGCAACTGCGGATTCCAGCAAGCCCGTCATGGTCGGTGTTCCTCCGTGATGCGGTCCTGCCTGACCGGCGCAAATACGTGCGCCCGTCCCTGGGAAATCTGGATTAGGATTGCAATCGGGGTTCGCTGCGCGGAGGCGATCACTCGTCCTAGGCAGTCGTCGATAAGGCTGCCAGTGCCGCGGCCGGTTCGACATATCGGTCCAGCAGCGCGTGCAGCCATCGTTCGAGCCCGAACGCGACGCAGCTCGTGAAGGCCGCGCCGCCGTCGGCAGTTCGGATCGAGCAACGCTCGCCGAAAAAGTTGCGGTGAATGTTCAGCGAAGCGACCGCAACCCGATCGCCATAGACGAATTCCTCCTTGACCGGCGCCAGCCGCTGCATCAAAGCGCGCGCGTCCTGCGGCTGATAGAAGGGATCGGTCGCAGTCTGGCGCGTGACGGCCAGTTCCAGTTCGGTTGCAAATTCGCTGATCCGTCGCTGGAATACAGTGAGATGGGCTTCGGCCGCCTCGCGGTTACCGATGCATACGATCTCACGCATCGTGAAGCCCCACAGCCGTTCCAATCCGGTAAACTCGACCTCGTTGCGGAAGCATGAAGCCGCAGTGGTAACGTACAACGTTTCCTCAATGGTTCTGCCCCGCAGGTGGAGATAGACATTATAGCATGCCGCGGAGGGCAGCACGTGTTGCGCATGACAAAGATGCCCTTGGTCGATGGTGCCAAGCGGTCTTGCCTCGATGCGCACATCGTTGATCGATTGCGCGGCGAGCGGCACGGCGCACAGCGCCAAATGCGGAAAATTCTGAAAATAGTCGAAAGCCTCGAGGTCGTTGACGCTGAGCAACGGCGGGAACGCCATTGCCACCGCGCCGCTTTTCTCCGCCCAAGTGACGAACCGCGCGTCGACTGCCGCGCGCAGCCTCAACATCTCCGGCCCGAGCGTCGCAAGACCGCGATCGACCCGGAAATCCTCGCCCGGAAGGAAAACTGACTTCATCACTGTGCCTCACGTTTCAGAAGATTGTCGCGGATCGATCGCAAAGTCCGCAGCGAGTCGATCAGCGCCCCGTTGTTGTTATTGATTTCGATATCGATGCCGGACAGTTCTTCGATGAAGAGGATAAAATTCATAAAGTCGAGCGATCTCAGAATGCGGGTCTCGATCAGATCGAGATCGAGATCCAATGCCAGCTGGGCAGCAGCGGGATTATGGCCTTGCAGCCATCTCCAAAGCTCGGAAACCCCGTCATCGCGGCCCGTGCGCATGGTCATGCGCTTGCCTCCTCCATCAGGATGTCGTTGGCCAATAGAAACTGGGTGATTTTGGCGATAAAGGCGCGGTGATGCCGGACGCGGCCGGGGGCGCCAAGGAGGTCGCGCCGCACCTGGTGTGGCCCCGGCATCCCCGCGTCGCGATACGCGCGCGGATTGTAGAGCGCCTCCAGCACCGCCGCCATATAGCGCCGCAGATAGTCGCTCATTGCGCGCAACCGGTCGGCTTTCAGGGGCCGCAAATCCCGATGGAGCTGCCTCACAATTTCGCGGCCGCCGGCTATATGTCGAGATTCGTCGACATGATGCACCCAATTCATGTTCTGGATCAGCGGATGCAGCCGTTCGTCCTTTCCCATCCTGCGATTGAAGTGATCGACGAGCTCCTCGAAGATCAATATCCTGGCAAAGACGAGGAATGACTCGAGCTGAGAATCATTCGCCTCCGAACCAAGCGGGATCATGCGGTTCGGGTAAATCTTGCCACCGTAGCGGCGACAGAATTGTGCGAAGAACCACATGTGATCGTTTTCTTCGCCGATAAAGCGATGAAAGAACTCCGACGGTTCCTCGAAGCCGAGTGAATGTATGCGACGCACCACCTCTATCAATAGCTCGCGGATGCCGTGCACATTTAAGCTGTAGAAATTGATGCTCTCCCATTTGCTTAGTCGCTTGAGCGTGGCTTCGTCGACTTGCTCCATCAAAGGGGTGTCATGGACCGATAGGAGTTCGGGTGACATCCACCACTCCTCGTCCGGCAAGTGGTCGGGCCAGTCGAACAGTCCGAACGGCGTGTAATCGCCGCGAACCGACAGGCTGGTTAATCGCTCGAATACTCGGTTATTCCATTCTATCGATCGTTCCGAGGCATACATGATCGATTCCACCTGATGTGAATTCGCGTATTCGGCCGATAAAGGGCGGCTCCGCCGGCGCACGCGGCTTCACGCCGGCAGGGCCGTCGCTCGTCAGCCCAACCTCGCCTCCAGATATACCTGAGGGTTCCGGCTGCCCGCGCTGGCGCGGCGAACTTCGAGGTCGCTGCGGCCTGCGTCCAGGACGGTGCGCAATGCGGCGATGAAGTCAGCAGCGACGTTCTCAATCGTCGCCAGCTGGTGGATGTTGCGGCTGAAATGCCATGCCACCTCAAGCCTGCCATGACGCACACGTGCGACAACGTTGAGCAGATGGCGTCGCAAGCGCCGCGGGCTGCGTAGCGGACCCACCGGGTGGTCGATGAGGCGGAACAGTTCGTTATCGGCCCATTGCTCCGTTTGACCGAGATAGGTGAACATGATCTCAGGCTCGGTCTCCAGCATCAGGCGAGCGGAGAGGTTGCGGTCCTGGCTGAGATAGCGCAGCACGCCGTATCCAACGCCCTTATGGGGCACAGCCTTGAGCTGATCGTGAACCGCCATCAGCTCTGTGATCTGGCAGGCGCGCGGCGCTCTGAGAACCGCGGGGTATGCGCTCACCAGCCAACCGACCGTACGGGATAGATTGATCCCCGGGATGATATGCTCCCGCCCGTGCCCTTCGAGCGCCAAGCAGACGCGGTCTGCCCGCGCCCAGCGGCCGATCGCATGCGCCAGTGCCATGAGCAGCACGTCGTTAATCTCGGTATGGTAGGCGTGCGGGATATCGCGCAACAGCTCGCGTGTTTCTGCGTCGCTAAGCGATACGAGTAATTCCTGCAAGGATTCGCTGGTGTTCCGGCCGGCCGTCTCATCGCGCGGTAGCGGAGCCGCCGCGATAGCCCTTCTGGCTTCCGAAGCGACGTTCGACCAATATTCCACTTCCCCGACGGCTTCGCGGCCTGCTGCATACACCGCCAACGCCTCGGCCCAATCCCGTAGCTCGGTGGTCGCCGGCGGCAGCTGAATCGGCTCGCCGCAAGCCGCCTGCCGGTAGGCCGATCGCAGATCATCGGTAAGGATCGCCACCGATATCGGATCAATGATCAGGTGGTGCGCGCACAGCAGCACGCGCGCTTTGCCGTCGCGGCCGGGCGGAAAAACGGCGAGGCGCACCAACGGCCCGCTGCCGAGGTCGAGGCTTGCTTGCAGTTCCGCACAACGGCGCTCGATTGCGAGGGATCGTTCCGGTTCCGTCAGGTCCCCCACTTCCTCCTGTGTGACGCTGATCATGTCGATCCAGTCGTCCGCGATCTGTTGCCAGCTCTGTCCGTAAAAGCGGAAGGAACAGCGCAGTGCCGTGTGATGCGCCGCCAAGGCGTGCATGGCGCGGTGGAGCGACGCAAGATCCACCGCCTCACCCGGCTCGAACATGTAGGCAAGGTTCCAATGATGCGGATCCACCGGCGTGGTAGCAAAGAACCGGTGCTGCACCGGCAACAGCTGAACCGCGCCGCCGCGGTAGTCCCGCCCGGTGCGGGCGGCGGCACCGCCCCCGCTCGCCGAATGCGCGGCGTCGGCCGCGAGGGCGAGCTGCGCGACCGTCTGATCGCCGCTAATGAGAGCGGGATCGAGGTTGAGCCCGGCCTTCTGCGCCTCGAATACCATGATGAGGGTCATGATCGAGTCGCCGCCAAGGTTATAGAAGCTCTCATTGCGCGGCACCGGATCGAGCTTCAACAGGTTCGCCCAGATCCCAGCGAGTATCCGCTCGGCACCGGAGCGCGGCGGCTCAACGGTGGCGGCGCTCGCGTCCTGTGCTGTCGCCGCCGGCTTTTGCGGCGGGTTGCCGCCGACCCGCAGCAGGATTCCCTTGTGGCCGCCGCCCGCGGTTGCCGGGATCGGCTGCTCCGGATCGGCGATCAGCAGGGCGAGGAGTTGCATATAGTCGCGAACGATCGCTTCCGCCTCGTCCGGGGCAAAGACGCTGGCGTGAAAATCGAAGTCTACGGTGAGCTGTTCACGGGCATCAAAGTGGCGAAGGTGAAGGGCCAGCGGATAATTGGAGTATCCGAACAACAACAGATCCGCCGTCATCGGGATGCCGGCAAAATCGCCGAACTCGACTGCGAGATAATTGAAGAGGATGTTCCATAGTCGGCCGCTGACCGGGTTGTGGACGGGATAATGCTGGTGACGACCGACCCGGATCGTCTCAAGGGCCACCTTCTTTGCTAACGACAGGAAGCTCTCGTCCGGTGCGACATCCACCAGGACCGGGCACGTCCGCGTGAACACGCCGATCGTGTCCTGAAACCCATCCGGCCGGCCATCGAAGGTGACGCCGACCATGCACTTCCCGAGAAAGGCGAACAACGCCGTCATGAACGGCACTGCCGGCGAGATCAGAGCTCTGTCCATCGTCAGCTGCAGCAGCTGTCGGCTCGTCTCCGGGTCCAGGCGGCGAGTCAGTCTGTGCGTTTTCAGAGCCTGCTCGAGTAGCATTGAATCGGTGATGCGCGGTTCCGGAGCAGCCGCGCCGAGCTTCTGTTCCCAATAAGCTCGGCTGCGGGCATAGCGCGACGAGGCGCGAAACCGCCTCTCGAAATCGGCGTAGCGCGCGAACTCGCCCTCACTGCCAGTCGCGTCCGACGCCGGTCCGCTCTCCGCCCCCTCCTCGTAGAAGCGCTCGACGCGCCTCACGATCAGCCAAAATGCCCGGGCGTCAGCAGCGGCGTGATGTATCTGCAGATACCAGACATAAGCCTGTTTCGACAGTTCGATTAGGGCGCAATCAAAGAGATGCTCCGACCAATCCTTATCCGCCCGGTGCCGAAGCTCGACCCACTCTCGGCAGGCCTGGCGGGGGTCCGCTCGCTCCGCAAACGAAATAACCGGCAACTCGTACCGCAACTCGGCTACCGTGCGTCGCTGCGGTATGCCGCGGATATCGACGATGACACTGCGCAGCGCATCGCTGCTGTCGATCGTGCGCCGGATTGCCGCCCGGAACCGCGGAACAATCAGCGGACCGTTAATATCGAAAATGAACGTTGTGTGATGGGTATCCAGCGGAACGCCGTGCTGAAGACGGTAACCCAACCAGAAGGCCGATTGCGCCTCGGTCAGATTTGTCCGTTCGAGCAGTTTGGACATCGACATTGTGTCGTCACCTCGTACAACCTGTCTTTCCGCTGAGATCCTACAGCGCCGCGGACCACCGCGGTGACAGAGCAGACCAGAGTCTCGAACCACGCCCAGTCGATCGGCACGGAAATGAGCACCAGGGGACCTTTACCCTTGCGCTCCTCCCATTCACGATATCATCAGCACTCGCAGCAGTGCCGGAACGGTTCAGGCTCCCTCACCGTGCCGAACAGCCGGCAGTCTGTTACCAAGCGCGATTGCAAGTCCTGAAGTAGATCGGAAAAAGTTCCGAAATTTTTCCGAAATGGCTAAGATGGGCGGCCGTGACGATCCGCACCTTGGGGCCATTTCGCTTGGACGCGCAGGACGAGCTGCTGTTCCGCGGAAGCGAGCCTGTAACGCTCGGGCGGCGAGCGATCGTTTTGTTGCGGGCGTTGGTCGAGCGGCCCGGCGCGGTGGTTTCGAAAGACGCGCTGATCGAGGCCGCGTGGCCCGGTCAGGCGGTCGAGGAAAGCAACCTCACCGTGCAGATTGCGGCGTTGCGGCGGGTGCTGGGCGAGGCGCCCGGCGGCGACCGTTGGATCGAAACCATGCCCCGCCGCGGTTATCGTTTCGTCGGGCCGGTTGCCATCCAAGTTCACAAAGGCGACGCAGAGGCGCCGCCGCAGGCCGACACCGCGCCAAACCTCGCACCAAGGTCAGATCATGACGCCGAACGCCGGCAAGTCACCGCGATGTCTTGCGAGCTGATCGGCGTTGCAGGACGAGCCGACGGCACGGATCTCGAAGACCGGCGCGAGGTCGTCGGCGTTTTTCGGGACTGCGTCTTGGAGCTCGTCCGTCGCCACGGTGGGTTCATCGTCAGCCATCTCAGCAACACCGCGCTCGTGCTCTTCGGGTATCCTGCGGCGTATGAGGACGACGCCGAGAAGGCGGTCCGGGCAGGGCTCGAATTGTGTACGGCGGTCAGAGCCCTGAGACCCGGGGCAGACGCGACGATCCGGTGCCGGGTCGGCATCGCGACGGGCACGGCCATTGTCGGCGATCGCGGCCGCGGGGGTGCGCATCGCGAAATCGAAATTGTCGGCGAGGTTCCTAACCTCGCCGCACAGCTGCGGCTGTCGGCGTCGCCGCGCATCGTGGCCATCGAGCCGACCACCCGGCACCTGATCGGTAACCTGTTCGACTGCCGCGATCTCGGCGCAATCGACACGAGGGGCGGCACCGAACCTGTGCGCATTTGGCAGGTGCTCCGGGAGAGCTTCCTCGCGAGCCGGTTCGAAGCCCTGCATCCGACGGCGCTGACGCCGCTTGTCGGCCGCGACGAGGAGATGGACCTGCTGCTGCGGCTCTGGCAGCGGGCCAAGGCCGGCGAGGGACAGGTCGTGCTGATCTCCGGCGAAGCCGGCCTCGGCAAGTCGCGCATCACCGCCGAATTGGAGGAGCGCCTCCGGCCGGAGCCGTACCTTCGCCTGCGCTATTCCTGCTCGCCCTATCACCGGAACAGTGCGCTGTTCCCCTTTATCGGCGGCCTCGGCCGGGCCGCCGGGTTCGGGTCTGGCGACGAGCCCGCGGCCAAGCTGGCGAAGCTGCGGGCCTTGCTGGCCCGCGCCGCACCGCCCGATGACGATCTGCCGTTCCTCGCCGACCTGCTTTCGTTGCCGGCCCCGGACGGTCATCCGCTGCCGATCTTGGGTCCGCAACGGAAGAAGGAGCGGATATTGGAAGCGCTGATGCGGCGCATCGAAAGCGTGGCGCAGCAGCAACCGGTGGTCATGGTGGTCGAGGACGCGCATTGGATCGACCCGACCTCGCGCGAGCTGCTCGACCTCGCCGTCGAGCGGGTCCACAGCCTGCCGGTGCTGCTGATCGTGACGTTCCGCCCTGAGTTCCAGCCGCGCTGGTCCGGCCATCCGCAGGTTACCGTTCTGGTGCTCAATCGGCTGGACACCCACGGCCGGATGTCTTTGGTCGGGCAGATCGCCTGCGGCAAGGCGATGCCGGATGAGATCGTCGCCCGGCTCGTCGACCGCAGCGACGGCGTGCCCCTGTTTATCGAGGAATTGACCAAGAGCATCCTGGAGAGCGGCGCGTTGCGCGAGGAATGCGACCGATACCTGCTCGACAGGCCTTTGCCGCAATTCTCAATCCCGACGACGCTCCATGGGTCGCTGGTCGCGCGGTTGGACCGCCTGGGGTCGGTACGGCGCGTGGCGCAGATCGGTGCTGCTATCGGACGCGAGTTTTCCTACACCCTATTGCACGCTGTATCCGATCTTCCCGAGGACGCGTTGCAGCAGGCGCTCGCCGGCCTTGTCGCTTCCGAGCTGGTGTTTCAGCGCGGTGCGCTGCCCAACGCGGTTTACAGCTTCAAGCACGCGCTGGTGCAGGACGCGGCACATGGCACTCTGCTGCGCCGCGCCCGGCAGCTATTGCACGCGCAGGTCGCCGACGCGCTCGAAAGGCTCTCCCCCGAGCTATTGGACAGCCACCCCGAGCTCTTCGCGCAGCATTACGCCGAGGCTGGGCTCGTCGAAAAAGCGATTGCGTATTGGGGCAAGGCCGGCCACAGGTCCGCCGCCCGTTCCGCGATGACGGAGGCGGCCGCACAATTGCAAAAGGGGCTGGAGCACCTGGCATTGCTGCCGGACACCCCCGAATGCCGACGACAAGAGCTCGAATTTTGGAGCGCCTTGGGTGCGGTGTTGCGAGTCGGCAAAGGGCACGCGGCGCCGGAAACGGGTCAGGCCTATGCCCGGGCAATCGACCTGTGGGAGCAGCTCGGTTCCCCCTCGGAGTTCCTGTATCTTCCCTATTTGCAGTCATACTATCACATGTTTCGCGGTGAATTCGATTCGGCACAGCGCTTGGACGAGGCATTGCTGCGTTTAAGCAACCGACGCGGCGATGCGGCTGGCTTATTTGCGGGTCACTTCTCATCTGGCCGAACCCTGATGCTGACTGGTCGGTTTTCTTTATCCCGATCGCATCTGGAAGCGGCGCTTGGGCTGGATGATCTGGCCTTCCACAGCTCGCTTGTCGATCAGACTGGATTCGACCCACGGGTGACAACACAGACTTATTTGGGGATTGTCCTTTGCTGCCTCGGCTACCCAGAAGAGGCGTTGGCGCGAATTAACGCAGCCATCGCCGAGGCTCGCAAACTGGCTCATCCACCGTCTTTGGCTGTGTGCGTGGCAACCGGCGGCATAGTGCTTACGCTCGTGGGAGCCAATGCAGTACTGGGTGAGTGGACAGATGAAATGGCTGCCGTCGCCGTGAAGCACGGCTTTTCCTACTGGCGCGCAGTAGCCGTTTACAATAACGGCTGGATCAAGGTCAATAACGGTGATGTGTCCGAAGGGATATTGCTCTTACGCAGCGGCTTGGCGGCCTTCCGCGCTACCGGAGCGGAAGCGTGGACACCCTATCTTTTCGGCCTCCTGGCCAAGGGGTGTGAGATCGCGGGGCAGACCGAAGAGAGCGCGACCCTGTTGGACGAGGCGTTGCAGATCGTCGAACGGACAGGAGAGCGCTGGTTCGAAGCAGAGTTGCATCGGCACAAAGGCCGATTGCTGCTGCAAAAAGGGCATGCCGAGCCCGCTGAGGACCTGTATCGCAAAGCCCGGGGCATCGCCAGACAGCAGGAGGCCAAGCTCTGGGAATTGCGCGCTGCGGTGAGTCTCGCCCGGCTCCGGCGCGATCAAGGCTGTCTCGCCGAAGCCCGCGACCTGCTTGCCCCCATCTATGGCTGGTTCACCGAGGGTTTCGACACGCCCGACCTGAAAGACGCGAAGGCGCTCCTCGACGAGCTTGTTTGAGCCCCTCAATATCCGCAGATGGCGCCGATTCTTAGG
>Ga0182034_10000758_pt1 | contig 15234 bp, 12 predicted proteins | sample flu12Cox44000172_FD_125972 | JGI IMG/M metagenome (GOLD analysis project Ga0182034, IMG submission 125972) | Lab enrichment of tropical soil microbial communities from Luquillo Experimental Forest, Puerto Rico - flux4day.12C.oxic.44.000.172 | ecosystem: Environmental > Terrestrial > Soil >... | reverse complement strand
CTCGAAGAAGGGCTTTCCTTCCTGCAGAAGCCTTTCACCCCGCAAGTTCTGACGCAAAGAGTGCGGGAGGCTTTGAGCGGCAATGCGCAATTAAGGTAAGGCGGAAGCAAATCAAGTCTTGATGTGCACAAGATCCCGAGCGGTTGCGAGTTGCGCCCCCCGCGAGCTCCAGCGCGACGGACGATACGATTTGCCCTGGAGACGGTTCACGAGCGAGCCGATGCGAATCGAAGCGCCCACAAAATCGCCGACCTTCAGCCTTCCGACAGCCTTCACGTTGCGAATCCAATGCAAACCGGTGCTGGCCATGCAGCCGCACTGCGAGCAGTCCGGCGTTCCGCCGAAAACGCACGGCTCGACGCGCGTGCGCAAATCCGCCGTGTAATTAGCCGACATTTTTGCGAAAAGGCAGTCGTCAGGGTTTTCCGGCGGGCGCAAAAAAGCCCGAGCGATGCCTCGATGAAACAGCAGCTTGGGGTACGGCTTCTCGAGCCGAGTAAGTTTCGAGGCGGCAACTTGGCGATCCGCGGCAGCCAGGATTTCCTGGCTTTGCTCGTCCTTCTGCGGAGTGTAGAAACTAACCCAGATGCGATTCACCTCCGGGCGGGCGTTCCAAAAGGAAACGTATTCCTCGAAGTAGTTCGAGCGCTCCAGCATCGGCCGGGTAATGACCCAATGAATGTTCACTTCGCGTTCGGCAATGTGCTTAAGGATGCGGTCGTAGGTCGCCGGTTTCCGGCGGATGTCATGATGTTCGGGAAGCCCGTCGACGGAGACCGCCACGCGGACGCGCGGCAGCCTCATCCATGCGCCGGGAATGGGAATAACGCCGCTGGTAACCACCAGGGTGAAGATGTTCCGGGCGCTCAGCGCGGGAAGAATCGCGCTCAATTCCCGGTGACGGATCAAAGGCTCGCCGCCCACGAGCGAAACGTGCATCGGCCGATGTTTCTCGACAAGCTGCAACACCCCGCTGACCAGGGCGTCGCCTCGGGAGTCGACGAGGTCGCGCAACTGCGCTCCGCCGGCAAGATGCGAGTCCCCGTAGGCATAACAGCCGGGACAGCTCAGGGGACACTCCCGGGTAATCTCGATCGAGAGCATCGGCAAATTGCCGCACAGGATTCTGCCCCATGCCCCCAGCACCTCGCGAGCGGTGACGCCGGGACTTGGTTTGGACATGGACATGTCTGTTTGATGCGGATCGAGGCGCGCCGGCTGCACCGCAGGCTTTCTCTGGGTGTCACTGGGGCGGGCTCGCGTACCAAGCAGCGCGCTTAGGGCTCGGGAGGCGTTTCGGCGGCCTTCGGCTTGGCAATCGTGGAAAGCGTTTGCACGTTGAACTTCTTGTAGTCCGAGTACCGCGTCACGAAGCTCACCTTGAAACCTTTCACCAACAGCACCCGGGCGCCGACGTGACCCTCCATATAGGTCGGCAGCCAGACTTCGCTGTTGATAAAGGCCTGCTCGAAGACGAAACTCGTGCCCTTTTGCACATTGGCAAGCAGGCCCCCGGCAAGCTTCACGTCGCCAACAAAGTAAGCCTCCAGACGCGCGACATCGTGGGCCTTTTCATCGACCCAAACAACGCCGGCGAGCTTCTGGACAACTTTTTCTTCCAGTTTGTGCGGCTTGAACTCGGGATTGGGCTCGAAATCGAAAACCAGGACGTCCTGACCGCGAAAACGCTCGCGGCGCGGGTTAACAAACTGGCAGGCACGTAGGAAGACTTCGATACCGGGATCCTCCTTATCCTCGTCGCTCTTTCCCTTCTGTTTGTCTTTCTCTTCTTTGGCTTCTTTCTTGGCCTGGCGCTTTTGGTGCTCCTCAATGTGCTTCTGAACCCGCTGGTTTTCCTTTTCCTGCTCTTTGTCGCCAAGCGGCTTGCCGTCTTTCTTCACCAGCGTGGTGATTTCATCGCCGTCCAAATAAAAGAAAGTGGATTCGCGCGTCTCGCGCTTTTTCACTTTTCCCTCGCCGTCGTATTCGGTTTCTTCTTCGGTTTCCGTACCCGCGTAGTTTTCCTTGATCTTGTCGATAGCCTTCTGGTTGTCGTCAATTTCTTTGAAAAGAGCCTTGAGGTCCGGTAACTTGACCTGCGACTTAATGGGGAAATCGAAAACGCGCTCGCCGATGGTGCCGTTGATTATGGCGCGCGTCACAGTAATGTCGTACTTTGCTCCGCCGCGCTCGAGTTCGATCTTGACTGGAAGCTTGACGCCTTCCACCGCCCGGTAGTCCGCATAAAGAAGCGCTTCCTCGGCGCCACCGACCGTGGCGGCTTCTTTCACGACGAGGTGGGTCTCAGGATCGAAGAACACCAGGCGTTTCATGCCGGTCGAGCTCGAAACTTCAAGTTCCAGGGCGTCTTTGCCGCGAACTTGCACATGGCCCACAAACGCGAGCGCCATCTTCTCCTTCTTGGGATTCACAAGCCGCGAGTTGTAATACTGGGCGGCGGCTTCCAATTGCATCCCCTCGGCGCCCACAAGCGTAGCCAGCTCTCCCGCCGCATCCCGGTGCCAGGCGGATTTCCCGTTGTAGGCTTCGATCAGAGTTTGCTCGCCCACCAGGAGTTCCAGGTAGTAGCGGTTGGGCAGTTTGGTATCGAAAGTGAACGTCCCGGACTTTCCGTCGTCGGTAGTAAAGGTCCCTTCTAATTCGAGAGTATGGATTTTGGCCAGGGCCCGGGTGCCCCCGGCTGCCCGGACATACTGTTCCACAATCTTGGCAGGCTCCTGGGCACAAACCGGGCAGCAAGTCGCAACCAGACACAGGATCGAGGCGCCAAGGAAATGGTAGAGACGACGACGCCCAGCTGTTCTCATGGGTTTCTTCCTATACAACGGTTTGTGCCCTGAAAAAGTTGCCGAAAAGGGAAGAATTCCCGTCTTGGGCGATAACCGGACCTCCTGGAGGACCGTTCACCCCAGAATTCAGAAAGGTGCAATCGCCAACGTGCAAAGCAAGAGAGGAAACGTGACACAAAGGCTAGGGAGTCGATCTCAACTTCCGGGCTTGGCGTTGGAGATGGCGGAATCGAGCGAGCCGAGCATCGCGGATCTCGTCGACGGCCCGACCAGCGTATGGCTCCAAAAAGGAACGTAAATAGTGCTAATTTGTGGACAAAAGACCCTCAGTTCGGGGCTTTCGGCCGCTCCGCGTACTTTTTGTACAGCTGATGGTGCCGGTTTTCGGTCGACGTGAGCTGCCCCTTGATGAACAGATACTTCACCTCGGTGGTCAATTCGAGTGGGTCGCCGTTGGTAACAAGGATGTTGGCGATCTTGCCTTGCTCGAGCGTGCCGATCTGGCTCCCAAGGCCAAAAATCTGCGCCGGATGAATGGTCACGGCGCGTAGCGCCTCATCGTAGGACAACCCGTGCGCGACGGCATTCGCGGCGTTTTGTCCGAGGCGCCGCGCGAACGAGTTATCAAAGCTGGCAATGGCAAACTTCACGCCGGCGGCAGCAAGCTCTGCGGGCTCGGTGAGTTCGCGATCATAGGGATCGTCCTCGTCAGGTGGCGAGGAAAGCACGGGTCGAAGAATGACCGGGATGTCCTTCGAACGGAGGAGATCCTTCACTTTGTAGGCTTCCGCGCCTCCCGCGAGGATCATTTTCAGCTTCTGCTTGTCGCAAAATTCGATGGCGCTGCGGATGTCGCGCGCGCGATTGGCGAACACCAGGACGGGCAGCTGGCCGCGCACGACAGAAGCAAGAGCTTCGAGCTTCAGGTCGCGATCGTATTTCGAGACCGAGCCCTTATCCATCGCCTGGGCGTAGTGGCGGGCGCGGTCGATCCAATCGGTGAGTTCATTGACCTGCTTGTCGTATTCCTGCTTGGCTTCGCTGTAAGGTTTTTCCTTGCGCGAGAAGGTCGAGAAATCAAAAGTCTGGGTTTGGATTTGCGGCCAATTGAGCACCAGGGCGGCGCTTTTCTTGATCAGCATTTCCTCCACGGTCCAACCAGCAAGATGGATCGCCGAGGCTTGGCCGCCGAGGGTTCCCCGGCTGCCGCCAAAGTCGAAGCCGCCGCTCGCGGGAACGGCCAGGACCTCGGTGATGCCGGAAGCGCGGGTAACGGCAAGGTGCTCGCTCGAGGGGGAAATCGCGCTTGCAGCGACAACGTCCGGGTTGTAGTTTCCTGCTTCCGTGGCGTCAACGGTAGCGCCGACCGCTCCGATTTCGCTGAGGCCCATCTGCGTAACCGCATCGAACAGCCCGGGATAAACTTCGAGTCCTTTGGCATCAATGATCTGAGCGCCGGCCGGGACCTCCACCGCCGCGCCGACCGCGGCGATCTTACCGTCGCGAATGACCAGCGTTCCGTCTGCGATGGGAGAACCGGCAAGCGTGAAGATCTTTGCGTGAGTGATCGCGTAAACCGAAGGCGCCTGGATTTGCGCGCCGGCGGCAGGGGCGCCGAACAGGCAAACCAGACAAAGGAAGTTGAAGAAATAAAGCGGGCTGCTAAAGCGGGTGACTTTTTTCTTTTTCACAGCGCGCCTCCAAGGCGAGCTCCGGCTTGAGCGGTGGGCCGAGGAGAGGCCGCGGGCGGCTTAGGCCCTTGCTCAGGCTTCTTTTCTTCCGGTTTCTGTTCGGGCTTCTTCTCGGACTTTTTCAGTTTGTCCGTGAGCGTTTTCTTCTCCTTCTCGATTTCCGCGCGGTTCGCAATGTCTTTCTCGCGATCGAAGTAAACGCGGCCGTCGATCAGCGTTTTTTGCACCACGGCGTACGCGCTCAGCGGATCGTGATTGTAAATCGCAAGGTCGGCGTCTTTGCCCACCTCGATACTGCCAACGCGCTTGTCGATCCCGAGCTGCATGGCGGGATTCAACGTGACCAATTTCAGCGCTTCGTCGTGAGAGAGCCCGCCATACTTCATGCTCTTGGCCGCTTCCTGGTTGAGGTGCGTGGCTTCTTCGGCATCGTCGGAATTGATGGAAACGATTACCCCGCGGCGCGTCATTAATGCAGCGTTGTACGGGATGGCGTCATAGGCTTCGACCTTGTACGCCCACCAATCGGAGAAGGTCGAGGCGCCAACGCCGGCGGCGGCGAGTTCGTCGGCGACTTTGTAACCCTCAAGGACGTGCTGCAAGGTGCGAACTTTGAATCCGAATTCTTTGGCCAGGCGAAGAAGCATCAGGATTTCGTCTTCGCGGTAGCAGTGCGAGTGCACGTAGCGCTTGCCTTCGAGCACTTCCACGAGCGGCTCGAGCTTCAGATCGCGGCGCGGCGGAATGAGGTTCTTTTCTCCTGCTGCGACTCGCTTGCGGTAATCGTCCCAGGTTTTCTTGTAGTCGCGGGCCTCGCTGAACGCGGCGCGAATGGTTTCTTCGACGCCCATGCGCGTGGCCGGATAGCGGCGGGGCTGGCCGGGGACGCTGAAGTTCGAGCGCTTGGGGTTTTCGCCAAGGGCAAACTTGATGCCGGGCAAGGCCCCTTCAAAGGCAAGCTTCGCTGCGGGCTGGCCCCAGCGCAGCTTGATCACCAGAGTCTGTCCGCCGATGGAGTTTGCCGAGCCGTGAAGAATGTTTGCCGAAGTGACGCCGCCGGCAAGATCGCGGTAAATGTTGATGTCCTCAGGATCGAGAACCTCTTCCATGTTCACCATGGAAGAAACCGACACACTGCCCTCGTTGATGGCCTCCGCGGCAATGTGCGAATGGCAATCGATAATTCCGGGAATCACGAACTGCCCTGAGGCCTCGATCACCTGCGCCCCCGCCGGAGCTCTGATGGTCTGGCCGACTTCGGCGATTTTGCCGTCCTTGATCAGGATGGATCCGTGTTCGATGGTACCGTGAGCAACGGTCATCACCGTGGCGTTTTGAATCAGGATCACGGCTGGAGCGTCCGGCGGAGTCGCGGCATCCCCGGACGGCGCGAGGCAGAAAGCGGAAAGGAGGAGCAGTAAAACGAAAGCGATGCGAGCGCGACCGGCATGCACCGGGAATAAAATCCTCATTGCGCACCTCCCAGGCCGGCATCTGACACCCCGCTGCCGGGTTTGATGCCGGTGAAATCGAGCGACATATCGAGCACGCTGATCGAGCCTTTCAACGACGTGCCGTCAAAGGTGCCGGAAAACGTAACGTCAGTGGGGCCCTGGTCGAGCACAATGTTGAGGGTGAAGCTGAACTTGTCGCCGCTCAAGTAACCGTTGATAATGCTTGCCGTCCCGCGGGGGCCCGAGAGCGAACCGGAAATCGTGCCGTCTTTCTCCATCTCGAGATCGGCGGTGGATTCCTCAGCGCCTTCCGGTGTGGTGTAAGAGAGCTTCCATTTTCCAGAGATGTCGCCCTTCGGCGGTTCCTTGGGTTTCTCCGGTTCGTGTACTTCAAACCGCTGTCCATCCACGAAGACCATCTTGATTTTGGTTTTTTCTGCGAAGAGATCGCCGTCGGTCACCACCAGATTCGCGATCTTGCCGTTTTCGATGGAGCCGAGGCGGTCAGCCACGCCAAAGATTTCGGCCGGAGAAAGCGTGAACGCCCGCAAGGCGGCCTCGGGCGCCAAGCCCGCGTCAATGGATTTCTTCGCCGCCTTGAGAATGTCCTTCGGAGCAGCGATGCCTCCGGAATAAAACGCAAATTTCACGCCTGCTTTGGCGAGGGCCGCCGGGGTAGAAGGCGCGCGGTCGCGGAAGCGCAGCGTGCGCAGCGACGGCCTGGCTTCCGGATCGGCGTCCTTTTCCGCCTCCGGCCATTTCAGGTCCACGAGCACGGGAAGCTTTTTTGCGGCAATTTCCGGAGCGACTTCGTAGCCCATTTGGCCTCCGTAAATGCCGGCCTTCACCTCCCAGCGGCCGATCAACTCAAACACCCGGCGGATCTCGACGGTGTTGTTTGCGGGCACCAGAACCAGTGCGTGGCCTTCGAGCGCTTCAGCGAGAGCAGCCTCGGTCCGGTCATAGCGTGGCCGCGCCATGCCCCGCGGGTTTTTTTCGTAGATGGCCTGCGCCTTGAGGCTCCAATCCGTGTCCAGCCAGACCTGATGAATGTAGGCCAGCACGCCGAGGAGAGAATCGGGAAAGCCCCCGCCAAATCCTCCGGTGGTCTGGAAGGAGAGGGGAATGGCCACCGGCGATTTCACGACGAGGTCGCCTGGGCGTTCGCCAGCAAGGTCCAGAACCGCCCCCTGCCCGGGAAACAAGCCGCCCTTTGGGGCGGAAATAACCGTCGTGAAGCCGCCGCTGCGCCAGGTTTCGATGCGCTTGTCGCTGAGGCTCACTTCATCCGCGCCGCCACGCCAGGGGCTCGAAGCCGGGCGATCCTCCGGACCGCGTGCCTGCTGCTGCGGACGGCGGGGACCGCCACTCTCTCCCGCGGAGGGAGCTGGCGCAGGAATGCCGACATCGGTGAAGGCGTCGACGAGCCCGGGATAGACGGTCAACCCCTGACCTTCCAACACCCAGGCTTCCGGCGGGACGGGCGCGTCTTTGGCGACGGCGGTGATGATGCCGCGGGAAACGACGATCGTCGCGCCTTCGATCGGCGGTCCGGACACGGGGACAACTTTCGCGCCGCGGATGGCGAAGTACGGCGGCTCACCGCCCTGCGCATCGACTCGTAACGGATGGATAAAGAGGAATCCAACGGCAGCGAAGACCAGCGTGAACGCACACCGGTGGAGCGGTTCGAAGCGCATGCGAGTCCCCCAGCTACAAGATTTTGAAGGAAAGACCGACCTCTCGAATAGACGCATGAGGCTATTGCGAAGTTTCCACAGAGTCAAGAATTAAGCTGCCGGAATGAAGCTGCCGCTTTCGCGCCTCGCCTGAAACGGGATCAGAAGGACCCCTCCGGAGGAACCCCATGGCGCCTGGCAGAGGAAGGAACATCGGGGTGCTAGAAGCCGGCCGTCAGCTCCCCGTGAGCATGGCAGGAACGCCACTAAGGTTTTTTCTTTTTGAAAAGGCCGGTGATGGCATCCACCGGATTCTCGCTCGGGTTCGCTTGCGACTTTGCACCGGCGGCCGCGCTGCCGGGGAGGCACTTCGATTTGAACATCTCGGCGGCCAGCCCTCCCACGTCGGGCACAAATTTTGGATCGGCGGTGGTGCCCTTGACCTGGAACGGCACGGTCATGCCGCTCACACAGCTGCCCCCGGCAACCTTGCCCAAGATCCCGGCCAGGCCGCCGCCTGTGTCTCCCGGTGCGCCGTTCGCCGTCTGCGCGCTTTTGAGTGTCGCGACCATTTTGAAGTCGAGATTGTTTCTCGCGTCGGCTGTGCCCGCGCCGGTGAGGTTGCCGAGTTGTGGAAGAACCGCAATGAAATTGTCGGCTTTCAACCCCTCGGGCGCCATGCGCACCTCCGAAGTGAGTTTATCGATGAGCAGGTCGCTTCCCGTCTTGATCCCGGCAAGCGCGGTGACGGCCGACATTTTCGAGCCCAGATCAAATCCAGCCAGCTTCCCGTTGAACAAACCGACGTTGCCGGTGATGACGAGCTTGTTCGTCGGCCCGGTGATGTCCAGATCGGAATTGAGTGTGCCCGCCGCAAGCGAAGCGCCTTTGGGGATGTTGACGCCAAGGGCGGGGAGAAACGCCTCCAAATCTTTCGCGGGCATATCCTTCGCATCCATCTTGATTTTTACCACGGTCACTTCCCCGGAAGCGTCATACGTGCCACTCAAGCGAGCCGTCGCCCCGCCAATCTTCAATACCGATGGATTCAACACCCCGGCATTTTTGCGAAGGTTGTATTTGGTATTGAAGTTCACGTCGACAGGGACTCCCGCCGGCGAGCCGCCGGCAACAAGGAGCGCCTTGGAAAGCTTCACACTGCCCTTGGTTTCCGCTTCGCCGCCCCGCGAGGACACCGTGCCGTCCAGATCGACCACGCCGCCGAGACCCGCCGAAGAGTCCAGGAAACCCGTCGAGGTAAGGTTCAGCGCGCTAAGCACAAGCTTAGCGTCAAGCGGCGTAAGCGAGGTGTCTTCCTGGTTCACGGGCCCGGCCGTGCCGTCGAGCTTGAATTTGCCGCCTTGCGGAAGGTCCGCAGTCACCGTAACCGGAAACTTCGAAACCATGGAAACGTCGGAAGCGGTGATATCGAGGTTGTCGTAGCTGCCGCGCTTCCGCGAGCCCGTTTCGCCTACCGTGATCCTCCCGTTTTGCAACGCCAGCTGGCTGACGGAGAGGTCTGCCGCGGCATTTGGCGTTTTTTCGGAAGGAGCCTCTTTGCCCCGTGGCTTTGCGGCGGCACCTCCAAGCGAAGAGAAATTCCACACACCGGAGGGATTGTGCAGGAGCGTGACCTGCGGCGTGTCGATGGTGACGCCGGTAATCTTTAGCGTCTTTGAGAAAATCAGGGGCATCAATTCCACACCCACCTTTAGGGATTTCGCGGTAAGAAAAGGCGAGGAGCTGAATTTGGGGTCATCTCCGATGGAAAGATTTTCCGCCGACAGCGAACCTCGGAGGAGCGAGAGGCTCAGATCCCCGATTTGCACCTTGCGTCCGAGCGCCGCGGAAGCTTTTTCCTCGATGGTAGGACGGAACTGGTTCACAGGAATCAGAAACGGAAGGACCAGAATCAAAACAATGAAAACGGCCCCAACAAGGAGCACAATACGGAGCTTGCTGCCCATACGGACCTCCGGTGCGGAAGGCATGCCGATAGCATGGATGGACAAAATCGAATCATAGCATAAAGGAGTGCTGCGCCTCGGGGATCGAAGCGCATGTCCCATGCAACAAAAGCGCGTCTTACATGTGGGAGAGAGGACGGGATGCCTTCGCAATTGCCGTGCCCAGGGCCCTCAAAATTGCGCTATCCTAAAAGGGTGAACACTCTGACTCGTCGTATTGCACGCGCGCGCTCGGAATCTTGCGCCCGCGGAATGAGAACAGCGCCGCCCGGCGGCCGGCGCGAGAGGCGCTCGGAAAGCGGCGTGACCCTTCTCGAGCTCATCATCGCCTCCTTCGTCCTGCTCATCCTGGCGTCGGCCGCGCTGCCGGTCGCTCGCGTGACGATTGTGAGGTCCAAGGAAGAGCAGCTTCACAAATCGCTGCGCGAGATTCGCAACGCCATCGATCGGTACAAAGACTACGCGGACATGCACCTCATCCGCGTCGAAGTGGGAAGCGAAGGATATCCGCCGGATCTGGATACACTCGTCAAAGGCGTCCCGATTGGCGCCGAGCGCAAGATCCGCTTCTTGCGGCGCATCCCGGTGGACCCTATCACCGGGCGGGCGGACTGGAATCTGCAGTCCGTCCAGGATGATCCCGATTCCACTTCCTGGGGTGGCAGCAACGTTTTCGACGTGCACTCCAAGTCTCAGGGAACGGCCCTCGATGGCAGCCACTATGCGGACTGGTAGAAACGAATTTGAATTGCTACGATCTGAGGTTAAGGGGCCGTAGCTCAACTGGATAGAGCAAGAGTTTCTAATCGGGCTTTTGCTCTCTAAGTGATTGATACTAAATGCCTGCCATGCTGCTCTAGTCGTGCTCTTTCGGGCATCATACTTCTCACCTTCACACTACGATTATCGCAAACTCGACTATACCAGTTACTGCCGTTGAACTCTCCAATGAAGTTGACCCTCCCCTAGCTAGCCCGCCAAACTGGAATCGCAGACCTAATCTGGCAGGCGAGGGTGTCTCCTCCCAAGCCCGTCATATCTGGCTTGCTCCATGAGAAGGAAATCGCCGGTTTGCATGGCGCACCAGAAGTGTTCAAAACCATCTTTACTCTGCAACTGGCCGAACCGTCGCTAACGTGATGAGCGATGGCACCCCGCTACGAGAGGCTTTGTCCATCTGCGGCATTCACGGACTCACTGAGCGCCAGATACGCGCTCTCTACAGGAACCGCGCATTCCAGGCTATGTACAAGGAAGCCCGCCAGAAGTGGCTTGCGGAGTGGGGGGCGAGCTTGGGGAGAAGCCGCCACAGGAGACCTACTGCCCGGCCCAAGGGCTGCAGAGGCCCAGACTGCCTCGGCATGTCGCGGGAGTTCCTCAGAAAATTATGAATTTTCGTTGTGAGTCAGAGCGAACGCCTGTTTCCCATGCCGCTTATGCCAGAAACACTCCTGCAAGACTGGCGCGAACCAGCAATTAGCCAAACAAGTTATTCCGAATTTCCCGCTCGGAGCAATGCTCCGTGGCTGGGGGACACACTCTACTCCACAGGATGGGCAAGTCACGGATGAGGCGGACTTCAAATCCGAGCAACGAGCGACACCCTCTCGACTCGGTCCACAGGACGCCAACAAGCCGCAACGGCAATGCTGCGCATTGTTCAGAAACAGACAGAGCGCAGCTAGCCGGTACTCTCCTGTGGAGTAAAGTGTGGGGATAGCGCACCCCGAAGCTGGCGCTTTTCAGCAGACGGACTTAGGGACACCATTCGACCTGGCGCACGAGCAGCGAACAAGCCGCATGCCGGCCAGGCTAGAAGGCTCCAAACAAAAGTTCGAGAATACCTTCGACGACGAACTCCAGGAGGAACTCGATGATTGCGGGGGAGACCACGTCGACCAGACTAAATTCAGACCGTGTTTCTGGATAGCTCAAAAAGAAGCCGTTCATGCGTACCTCTCGCTACTTTTGGATACGCTGCCTTGGTATGGCAAGTTTCGGCAGGGACAGCGCACCGGTGAACGCCGGGCCTCTGAAAAGGTGACAGACCCCTCGTGTGATAAAGGGTCTGTCCCTAACACAGCCAGTGCGCATCCGTCCCCGCGAAGCGGAGGGAGCGTGGTGGGCCACTCTAATATCCACGCAGGGGGAGCAAGCTAGGCAAGCGCCCTAGACGGGTGACGGGCGATTGGAAGTGTGGGCAACATGCCGCCACTCACGACCCACGACACGCAGTAGCCCGAACAAGCCGCATCCCTTGCGTGGATATAAAGTGGCCAACGAGAAAAGCGTGGATTGAATCGGCTCTCCGGTTGAGCATTTTTTCACGGCAGGGATTCTAACTCGCAACGGCTATCTTGACCGCGCCGGTTTGTAAGGCCATGTGAGTACTGGGAGGAACTTTTGTGGAGTCGAGGTGTGACGCGGTGGTTTAGGTGCAGCCTAGCGTCGCCGGCACTCCTAACGGCCTCTGCTTTCCGTCCGGCTTGGGTATCCACACCCTTCGGACAGGTTGCGGTCGATACGTTCTACTTCTCAGCTCTTGCGCCAGTTCGTCCAACCACTTCCCCACCCCGTACTCCGCGATGTCCTCAAACGTTTGGCCATCTACGCCGGCTGCTCCGCCATTGGCTTTGCGGCATTCGTAAGCAAATACCAGAACGTCTTGTCGGTACACCTTGTCGTACAGCGCATAGAAGCGAAAATTGGGCGATCCCTTCGCTTTGTCGTGCAACGCCGTCTGCAACTTCTGAATACTTAGCTTAGTGGAGTTGTTAGACTCATCGTCAATCTTCCTGTCCTTCGTTGCTTCTTGCGTTTCCTTTCAACTGAGGCTCCTTCCCTCCACCGGAATTACCCGGCTTCATCAGTACTACGAGCCCCTCCGCCATCCCAGTCGGCCCGGCCTGTCTCTCGCGAGCTGCCAGTTGATCACGGCGATCACCGCTGGGACTTCCCGTGTTATGGTCCCCTTTGCCTGCATGCCGTCGCCAATACCCCGGCAGGACTGATAGAAACTTGTTCGCTCGTACGCTTCCATCAGCTTCGGCCTTCCCCAAAATCGGGGCGGGTCGGCTCCTGCATTAGTCGTTTCGGGGCCTGCTCAGCGTTCACTCACGTTACGGCCTGCATTGCTCGCCGAGTCGCCAATGCGACCCTCTGCACCAGAGGCTCCAGCAGTTTCGTTGCCTCCACTGCTGCTCTGATTGCTACCGGGTGGAGCGAACCAGTTCCCGGGCGGTTACTCCGCTGTGGACCATCACCTTTCTTCACGGCGCACCCGGTAAGCTGACTTACCGAGGAGTCGACGCCAAATGCTGAACGGGCTTATCGCTGAAGCGGTTAACAGGGCGGAATTCAGCCTGTGGCTGTGCTAACAAGTCGACGACGTTTCCTACATCTCTCGATTTCTCTCTGCAACTGCCTCTCTTCAATTCGCCGTGAGGCAAAGTACATCAATGCTAGGGCCGCACCATATCCGAGACCAAACTCTATCCATTGGAGACGAGTCCAAGGTTCGTCGCCCAAGCCTACAAGGAATGCCAGCACCACTCCTGCAACTACGAATAGCAGAGAAGCGATTACCAGAAGAATGCCGTCCCACCGCGGTCTGCGGTATTCCACACCGGCCTGTTGTAGGAGGCCCCACATAGGGTGATGGTTGAGCCTGAAGACGGCAAAGCAAAATTCCCAATCGAGTGACGCTGGATTTATTTGGCGGTCACTGAGGTACGCGGTTTTTGCTAGGGCACAAAGCCGCTCGTAATTCACATCCCTGGGAACTAGCGGTGGGTCGGGGGTTTCAGGACCTGGTATCCAGATAGCTGCCGCCGAGGAAGGCAGATTGGTGACCAGCAAACTCTGTTGCACGCAGAGCGGCTCGCCCGAGAGCTTCGCTTGCTCCTCGGTCCGACCACTTACAAATCTCAGAGCCGCGTCTAAATCTGCCGCTCGGTCCATTGAGCCTCACCGGACTGCAGAGGTGACAACCCTTGATGAGCTTCCAGTTTACGATGGGTCCTGGTTAACAAGGTTACCGCCGAAGTTGGACGCGGTGGGGGCACTTTACCGATTTTCGGACAAATCAGGACCTTGGGTAAAGAACGACGCCTCAATGCAGACTGGCACCAGCGGCCTAATCCTAAGGAGAGCATCACCCATTCGCTTGAAACAAAAACAAAAGATAAGTCGTTTACAAGAGTAACGACGAATCGCCGGGTGAACCAAGATGACAGACCATATCGTTGGGACCTCGCCGCGTCAGATCGCCAGGATTGCCGGCGCCTTTTATCTGCTCACGTTCCTGACCGGATTACCAGCTTTTTTCATTCGTAGCAGGCTTGGTATCGCTTTGGGACTTATCGCGGGCCTGTGCTATGTCGTTGTGACGGTACTCTTCTATTTCATATTCAGGCCGGTGAGCAAAACCCTCTCTTTACTTGCAGCGTTCGTCAGCCTTGTAGGATGCGCGATCGGACCCGTTGCCGCCGGTTTTCATTTCGCCTTGCCGATCAATCCGTTGGTTTTTTTCGGGTTCTATTGCCTCATGATCGGCTTTTTGATCTTCCGGTCGACCTACTTGCCTGGCATCCTCGGTGTACTTATGGCGTTTGCCGGTTTGGGTTGGCTGACCTTTTTGTCAGCAGCCGTCGCAAACCGACTTCAGCCGTACAATTTGATACCCGGCTTAATCGGGGAAGGAGCGCTGACCGTTTGGCTGCTTGCGGTCGGACTCAACGATGAGCGTTGGAAGGAGCGGGCGACGCGGCCCTGACCAGCAAACTCTCGGTAAACGCAGTGGCCGGACATCCCTCGGTACTAGCAGGAACTTCTCCGGTAAGCGGACTAATCAAGACTTGGCAGCTTTTTTTATTGGAAGAAGCGCGGCGCACAACCCATCCAAGAACGAAGAGAATTGCGCCAATGAAAAATACCCTGAACATGACCGTTCCTTTATCCACAAAAGCGATAGCAGCAAGAATCACGGGCAACAACAAGGCTCCTCCAGCCCGGTCTCCGCGTATCCTAGTGTCGCGTAGTTTTTCTATTGTTTTTGCGGTTTCCTCTCATCAGGTCCATCAGGTACGGAAGCCGTAATAGGCGCATGAAGAAAAAAGCATAAGCCTTCCCGATCCACAAGATCAATTTTTCAATATATTTGTTCCTGATTTTCGGCTCGACTGAGCGGCCATGATAAATCTTGCCATCCCGCGTAATGGCGATGGCCTCATCCTTTATCGGGAATTCTTTGTTATACGCTTCCACGGCTGCTTGTATTTTGGCTTCCACGCTGAGTTCGTCGTGACCGGGTGCTTCCACGGCTGCTCGTATTCTGGCTTCCAGGTCGCTGCGTTTGCTCATTACTTCCTCCTGCTTCCTTCCCTCGTCGGTAGCTGTCGCGTTTGGTCCGCTTCACGAACGCCGCGATGAGTGCCTGCTCGTTGTCCACGGGACGAGTGTAGCTCAGAACCGAGGACACTCGAAAACCCGAAACTTGTCCATCAAGTCCCGGTAAACGTTAGTGCTTTATCGAGACGCGCATTCTCGGAGACGAGTGAAGGCAGGCAGGGGTTTCCGGGCGCGTTCGATAAAGCCGTTTGAACGTGGCCGCCCGGGTTTGCGGCAGATGCGGG
>Ga0182034_10000751_pt1 | contig 15286 bp, 15 predicted proteins | sample flu12Cox44000172_FD_125972 | JGI IMG/M metagenome (GOLD analysis project Ga0182034, IMG submission 125972) | Lab enrichment of tropical soil microbial communities from Luquillo Experimental Forest, Puerto Rico - flux4day.12C.oxic.44.000.172 | ecosystem: Environmental > Terrestrial > Soil >... | reverse complement strand
GGGCGAAAGCCCGGCAGGGAAGCCCCCACCCATGGCCGCATCACATGGCTGCATCACCTCGCTATCGCGATAGGGCCGACCGCCCCAGCAGATGTCGATTGGCTGGCCGAGCAGCCGCGCGTACGGCTCGACCACCTCGCGCAGCGCCCGCGGCGAACCGGTGCGCGCCACCTCGAGATCACACGCCCGAGCGCCCGCCGCAGCATCATACGTGCTCCGCGATGAACTTCTCGACCGTATGATACAGGTACACGATCTGCTCGTCCGTGAGGCCGTGGTGGCAGCCGAGTAACACGCCGCCGCGCATCACGCGGTCGGCTTCTGGGTAGCCGCCGGCCGCACGCTTGCACGGCAGGTCGCGGAAGCCCGGCTGACGCAGGATGTTGCCGGTGAACACGGTGCGCGTCTGGATGTCCGCGGTCTCGAGCGCAATCTGGAAGTCTCGACGCGAGAATGGCGCCTCGGGGCGAATCACCATCGGAAATGCCAGCCACCCGGTGCGCGCGCCCGGCAGTTGCTTGGGCATGCTGAACAGGTTTGGGTAGCGCTCGAAGAAGCGTGTGTGCCGCTCGAAGTTCCGCTCGCGCACGTCGATGTTCTTCTCGAGCTGATCAAGCTGGACCAGGCCGAACGCCGCGCCCATCTCCGACGGTTCGAAGTTGTGGCCCACCGCCTCGAAGATGAACTTGCGGTCGTACGGAATGCCCTCGAGCTCGACGTCGAACCGCGACGCGACGCTCTCGGAATTCGCGAACAGCGACGAACTACGTCCCCAGCTGCGCAGCAGTTTGGCGCTGCGTGCGGTCTCGTCGTCGTCAGTGCACAGCATGCCGCCGTTGCCGCCGCAGTTGATCACGTGCGAGCCGTAGAAGCTGGTGGTGCTAGTGTTCGAGAAGCTGCCCACCGTCTTGCCGTCGATGGTCGCGCCGAGCGTGTCAGCGGAGTCCTCGACGACGAATAGGCTGTGCTTGTCGGCGATGGCCCGGATCGCCCGCCAGTTGGGCAGGTTGCCAATCAGGTTCGGGATCACCATCGCGCGCGTTTTATCGGTGATCATCTCCTCGATACGCTCAACGTCGATGTTATAGGTGTCGGGTGCGGCATCGACGTAGGCAGGTACACAGCCGTTACGCACGATCGAGCCGACGGTCGTAGCGAAGGTCAGCGCGGGCGTGATCACCTCGGAGCCCGGGGGCAGCTTCAGCGTCTCAACCGCGAGGATCAGTGCCGAGGACCCCGAGTTGACCATGATGCCGTGCTTCTTGCCGAACAGTGCGGCCACGCGTCGCTCGAACTCTCCGACGTGCTTGCTCATCTGCGTAGATGTCCGCAGCACGTGAATCACGGCCTCGATCTCGGCGTTGCCGTGCACCGTTTTCCCGTAATCGACTCGCATCGCTTCTTCTTTTCCTCGCAGTCCCGTCAGGAGCTCGCGTGCATTCGCAGCACGTAGTCGGCGATTTGTTTCTGGGTCACATCGGCCAACCCATCGGCTGGCGAAGGCTTCTTGGCTAGGTAGGTCTGATACCACGAGGCCGTCAGCTCGACCGCCTCTCCAATAGAAAGTAGTGGCGACCAGCCGAGCTCCTGGCGCGCCTTGGAAACGTCCAGTCGCAACGCGTGCTCCTCGTGCGGCCCGCTCGGCGGAGGGTCCTTGGCGAGTTCGAACGGGCACTCCGGCCATACCACGCGCAGCTGCTCGACCAGCTCACTGACCGTGACCACACTTTGATCGGCCGGGCCGAAATTCCAGCAGTCGGCGTAGCGCTCGCCATCCGCGTTTAGCAGCATGGCGGCGAGCCGCAGGTAGCCCGAGAGTGGCTCGAGCACGTGCTGCCACGGCCGCACTGCACGGGGATTGCGCAGGTGCACCGGCGTGCCTGACTCTATGGCGCGCACCAGGTCAGGGATCAGCCGGTCTTCCGACCAATCGCCGCCGCCGATCGTGTTGCCAGCACGGGCCGAGGCCACGCGGGCGCTGCCTGGCTCGTGAAAGTACGAGCGGCGATAGGCCGCCGTAACCAGCTCGACCGCTCCCTTGCTCGAGCTGTAGGGATCGTGACCCCCCATCGCGTCGCTTTCGCGATAGCCCCACGGCCAGCCACGGTTCTCGTAGCATTTGTCGCTGGTGACGCTAACCACCGAGCGCACCGAGGGCGTCCGTCGTGCGGCCTCAAGTACGTGCACAGTGCCCATAACGTTAGTTGCGTAGGTGTCGACCGGCTTTGCGTACGAGCGGCGGACTAGCGACTGGGCGGCCAGGTGCAAAACCACTTCCGGCTGGCAGCGCGCCAAGACCTCGCTGATGGCCTTGAGGTCGCGGATGTCGATCAAGTGTGAGTTTATACGCGACTGCAGGCCGAGCAGCCGAAACATCGACGGCCGGTCGTCTTCGGGCGGCAAGGCGATGCCTGTTACGCGCGCGCCGAGTTGCAGCAACCAGCTTACGAGCCAGCTTCCCTTGAAGCCAGTGTGGCCGGTGACGAGCACGTTTCGGCCGTCAAAAGAGTCGAGCCAGGATCTTGACATAAGTGGTCGGAGCCTAGCACGAACTCGGTGGAGTTTCACAGCGTCTGCAGCTGTTTGCTGCGCCTGGCTCTTGACGCGATAGTGACGAACTGCGCCGTTCGTCATATTAGAATGAACGCTTCGATGGCGAAGACGAAAGGCTGCCGAGAGCTCTATGAGCACCGGAATGCCAGGCGGCGGACGAGGCGGCTGACCTGCTGCGTCTTTCTGATAGGATTAGGCGGTCGTGTTGGCGTTGTGGTTACGGCGCATAGCCCGATCGTGTTTGCCCGCAAATCTGGGCAGGCTCTGTGGCCGCCAAGCGCTTGATGGCATCTGCGCCATTTTGTTGAAAATCAGCATATGACAAATTCAGTCGCCGATTTTATTGCTTCTGTGTTTTTACCTTCCGCCAACAAGTGTACAATTGCTCCGGTGCAGTCGGTTTCTGAGAAGCACGTCTCGGTAAGAGCGAGGTGCAATGAGTTTGGTTGTTCTTGTTTCGCGCGGCAGCATGCAGCGGTAGGGGCTCATTGCGTCCATGATTGTTAGACAGTTTGATCTGGCCTTCACGGGCCCGCGCGTCTCGGTCGTGATTGGCCTTGTGAGCACAGAGGATTGCGATCGTATCTTTGAAACGCTCGAATCTCTGTCCAGCAAGCAGAGGTCTTATGCCTGTGAGGTTGTCGTGGCCGATCGGCGCAACGACCGCATCAGCGCTGCAATCGCCGAACGCTTTCCGGATGCTCACCTTGTTCAATGCGCTCCCGGCACGACTCTGCCGGAATTGCGAACCATTGCTCTGGAACGGAGCACGGGCGATATCGTTGCCGTCATGGAGGATCATTGCGTGCCGGCTGCGGATTGGTTGAAAGAGATTGCTATCGCCTTCACCGAGGCGCCCCCTGGGACGGTTGCCGTCGGCGGATGCGTAGAGAACGGTGTGCGAAACAGCGGTCTCGACTGGGCTACTTTCATCTGCGAGTACAGCTTCTTCTCTCCGCCGGTGGAAGAGGGAGAAACACAGGTCTTGCCCGGCATGAATATTGCCTATCGGCGGCAAGCTCTCGCCGGCGTGCCACGGGATTCATTCACAAGGGGCTTCTGGGAAACGACAGTGCATCCGCTTCTGCTGCAGCATGGTGGACGCTTCTTCTCGCGCAACGCGATCAAAATGTATCACTGCAAGAAGTTTTCGCTCTCACTGTTTGCTTCGCAACGATACATCTATTCGCGTTACTTCGGTGGGATCAGGTTTGCGCGTAATCAATGGCTCCGCCGCTGGGCGGCAGCTGCGGCAAGCCTGTTTCTCCCGGCCCTGCTGTTGCGCAGGATGTGGGTGCAGGCCACGGGAGCGAAGCGTCTGAACCGGGAGTTCATGGCGGCGATGCCTACGTTATTGCTTTTCATCGTCATTTATAGCGTTGGGGAGATGGTTGGCTATCTCTTCGGCCCTGGCGACGCACTCGCCAAGATTGAATAAGGGTGCTGCTAGTACCGCTCGTGAAAAGCGCTACGTCTTTCGGTTGCGTCTTGCGCCGCTCCCGAAGCAATCCCTTCTGGCAATCGGCCCTGCATTTGAAATGCTGGCAATAACAGTCAACTCTGGAAAGGTATCTGAGCAGGCGGCGGAGAAGCACTAATGAAATTCGGATTAATTGGTATTGGTGCCATCGGATCCGTACGCGCGTCGGCATTACGGCGCACGAAAGGGTGTGAACTCGTAGCCGTGCACGACTTGGACACAGTGCGCGCTCGATCCCTTGCCCCACAGGCAAAATTCCACGCAACTGTTGCCTCCCTGTTTGCGTCAACGGAATGCGAAGCGGTGATTATTTCCACGCCCCCACAATTTCATGAGCAGCTGGCTGTCGAAGCGTTGCGCAACGGAAAACATGTCCTTGTCGAGAAGCCGATGGCTCCCACGGTCGACGCCTGCCGCCGAATGATCGAGGCCGCAGCCGCAGCCGGACGGATTCTCACGATTGGCTTCAATCACCGCTACTTCGCGGCCCTGAAGCTGGTCCGGGATGTTGTGCAGTCAGGCGAACTCGGTCGGTTAAGCCATGTACGCGGCCATGCCGGCCACACGGGTCTCTCGGAATTCAAAGCGCCCTGGATGTACGACGGCAGAATTATGGGAGGCGGAACCTTGATGGACAACGGTATCCATCTCATCGATCTCATGCGCTATGTTATGGGGGATTTCGTTGAAGTGTATGGGCATGCCCTTAATCGCGTATGGAAGCTGAACACAGCCGAGGACAATGCGCTGGCGCTGTTCCGATCATCTGAGGGTGTTGTAGGGAGCTTGCATTCGAGCTGGAGCGAATGGAAGGGCTACCGCTTCTATGTTGAAGCCTACGGCGAGCGGGGCATGGCTCGAGCCTATTACGCGCCTATGATGGCAACGGTGATTCACCTAGACAAGCCGGGTGGAGTACGCAAAACCGAGCGGCACTTTTACCTGTCCAATATTGTTCGGGAAAAATTCCGCGGTTGGCAGAGCACAGTGATCGAAACATTTATCGAGGAGTTCAACGATTTTGCCAAGCTTGCCCAAGGACAGTCTGGAAGTGGCCGCATCGCGACTGCTGTCGATGGTTTGCGATCGATTCAGGTTGCGCACGCCATCTATATGAGTGAGCGCGACCACCGGCCCGTAATGCTCGACCGGTTGGATTGAATTCGCGCAGTAGTCGTCCCCTATCGCCGTGTGATGCAGGCCATGCGCCTGCAGTCGAGTTCACCCCAAGCGGTGGTCTGTTCTTGCTTGCATTGTGATGTAGCCAACGAATTCGCTCAACGACCAGCCAGCTTCGGCCCATAATATTTATCTTGCTGTTTCCGAGAGTAATCCGAGGCACAAATGCTGCGATTTAATGAAATCGCGCGTTTATTCCGTTGCTCTTTAAAAAGCCCAACCAGGCCATTTCCCTATTGGCGCCACAAAAAGCACAAGGATCGCATATTGAAGAGAAATGATTTTTCAGCATCTATAAAAAGGGGGTCTATGGTACGGGGGCATGTGGCAGTGTGCGCAGCCCACGTGATGCAATGATTCCTCGATCGCCCGATTGATATCCCATACTCAGGGTGTTCCGATACGAAAGCGGTTTGTGGTATCCCAGACTTACGCTAGACCGCAAGTCCAGCAATTCCCGTTTCGCACGGCACCATCGAGCAAAAAGCATGACCACGATCGAACAATGCCGCGCGTGTAAAAGCAATAACCTCTTCATGTGCCTGCCGATGGGTTCGCACCCGCCTGCCAACGGCTTCGTCCGAGCAGATCAGCTCACCCAGGCTCAGGCATCCTTTCCGCTCAACATGCATGTGTGCCTCGACTGTGCGCTGATCCAGGTGCCCGACAACGTTCCGGCCGGGTTCTTTCGCAATTACCTCTACGTTCCCTCAGCATCGGAAACTATGCATGCGCACTTTTCCTCTTTCGCGGCCAAAGTCGTCGCGCAGCTCTCGGGCGGAGGGCTGATCGTAGACATTGGCTGCAACGACGGGCTCTTTCTTGGCGCTTGTAAAGCGCTCGGCGCGCCTGTACTCGGGATCGATCCTGCCGATAACATTACGGTCCGGGCCAAGCAGAAGGGGATTGACGTCGTCTCAGAATATTTCGGCAAGGCGACTGCGGCGTCCGTCGCGCGCACGCATCGGGCACCCAGCGTAATCGTCACAACGAACACATTCAATCACATCAGCGATCTTCATGACTTTATGGCCGGCGTGATGTTGTTGCTCGACTCGAAAGGAGCTTTTGTGGTGGAAGTTCCGACCGCGATCGATTTGATCGCAAATAACGAATTCGACACTATCTATCACGAGCACGTCTCAGAGTTTAGCGTAAAGTCGTTCGTCGACCTTTACCGTTTCTTTGACATGGAAGTGTTCGACATCGAGGCGTTGCCGATCCACGGCGGCTCAATGCGGGTCTACGGCCAGCGTTGTGGGGGCCCGCGCCCGGCGCAGTCGATTGTTCGTGAGTGGCTCGAACGCGAACGGAGGGATGGCCTGTTCCTACGTGGAACCTACGAAGCGTTCCGCGATCGGGTGCATCGGACCCGCAATGAACTCGTGCGGCTCCTACGCGAGTTGAAATTCCAAGGCAAGAGACTCGCGGGCTACGGCGCTCCCGCAAAAGGCAACACGCTGCTCAATTTCTACGGTATTGGGCCCGACTTGCTTGACTTCCTGGCGGATCGGAATGAGCTGAAACATGGACTCTACAGTCCAGGCATGTTGATTCCGGTCGTTCCGACGAGCTGCATTCTCAAAAAACAGCCGGACTATCTTCTAATTCTAGCCTGGAATTTCGCCGATGAGATAATCGCGCAACAGGACGCCTACCGACGGGGTGGCGGCAAGTTCATCATTCCGATTCCCGAGCCAGCAATCATCGAGTAATCAAAATCGCAGCGGGACTTTAGGGCTATTGCGCGACTGCACCGTCCAAGGGCCTGGAGTGCGAGCCCCGAGCGGTCATTAAAGCCCAGCTCGAACTCGCTGCAACCACCATTGCGCCGCGCTGCGGACCCGTTGCTCCAGGTCATAAACGGGCTTCCAACCCAGCTCCCGTTCGGCGCGCCGCGGATCGGAGACTAGTCGAGGAATGTCCTGCTCGCTTGATCGGATCGCGTCGAACCGTATTAGGTGAGCGTTGCCGGTGACTTCGGCGATCATGCTCGCAAACTCACGCACGCTTGTTCCTCGTCCGGATCCGATATGGAATATCTTGCCGCACGCGTCTTCCGGCGCCTGCAAAGCAAGCTGGTAGGCTTGGGCGATAGTATCCACGTCATTGAAGTCTCGAATCTGATATCCGTGCGATACTTGTGCTGGAACACCTTGGTCCAGACATCTCACGAGGTAAGGCAGCAACCTGTCTTTGTTCTCATATTTGCCGAAGACGTTAAACAGACGCAGGTTGATCCAGGGAACGCCAGTTCTCTGGTGCAAGGCCGGCAGACTCTCGTCGAGCAAGACCTTGGTCTTTGCATATTCCAGATGAGGCTGAAGAGGCGCGCCTTCTCCGAGCCGGTCGCCCGGTGCCAGCACCCATGCGCTGCTTGTGTGGACTACACGAGATGCGGGAATATCTCTAAGCCCCTCAAAAAGAGCCTCGAGCGGCGCTAGGTGCCGTGCGCGCCGCTCCATCTCGGTTTGGCCCGCGAAGCCGGACGGATCGAACGCCAAATGAAGGGCGGCCTTCGGACGCCGCCGGCGCAGCACGTCCTGCAAGGCGGAGCGGTCAAACATATCGACGCGCTCCACGCCCCAGCAATCGCCCAATGCGATCTCTTCCAATCGCTCCAGAGAGCCGCCTGGCCGCACTACGGCGCAAACATCTGTCAGCGGTCGGCCGTCCCAGAACACAGCTCTGCCTGCTCGGATTGAACTGACCAGCAGTCGGAGGACCGCGGAGCCGATGAAGCCGCCAGCGCCCATTACAAGCACCGTCCCGTCCATGAGATCTCTCTAACCTCTCCGCCAGACTCCGCCGCGCGCATGCCGCGACCGCTGGCGCCAGCTCACCGATCGAATTGCCCACGCAGAGCGGACAGACAAACTACTCGTCGGTGTTTCCGCGCCGGGGGATGAACTCCACATAACGAGGCCGAAAGTAATTTTTCTCCTTGCTGCGGATCGTAAGACTTCACTAGGAAGTGCTCGCGGAGCAGAGCCATATAGGCCACGTGTTTCGAGTTCCGCCCCCTAATTGCATCGCCTCTTTTGCGTCTGGAAACCGATTGGTACGACTCAGCACGACACGAACTAATCCGCGACGGAAATCCGAGAGCTATCAGCATGTTGCGGTGCAAGTAGACAGGCTCAACGTGGCCCAACGACACAGCCACGCACCGTGGCCATGTCACTTCGGGGGACTCGCGAGCTCGTCGACTTGCCAGCGATAAGGGATACGCTCCGTCGCGGGATCGACGCGCTCGAATTCCGATGGGTTATAGGGTTCAGTTGAACAACTGGCCAAAATGGCATAGGGCCTGCTCAGCCCCTGAAACCCGTTCCACACGCCGGGCGGAACCACCACCAGCGCGTAATAGTCTTCTCCCAGCACAAGCTCCATCACGCGGCCGCGTGTCGTCGACGTTGCCCGGTCGTCGTAGAGCACGAGCCGCACGCTACCGAAGATGCACGCATAGTTCGCGGTTACAGTGCGGTGGTTTTTCCACGCTTTGACGACCCCGGGGCGAACCGTCGAAAAGTAGATTTCACCGAATCGCTTGAAGTGCGGATCCGTCTCCTTCAGCATGTGATAGACGCCGCCGCGCTCATCGCAAAATCGGCGCAAGGGGACGATTTCCACCCCAGGCATTTTGGATCGGGCGGGGACGGCACCTGGCTGCTCTCCGTCCTTCAGGCCGGGGAGCTCAGATTCGTCGCTTTCATGTGCGTGTCCTTGGGTCATAGGCTCCTCGTCAACGGAGGCTATCCTGCAGCGGCCCTGCGCAGCACTTTGAGTGTGGCCTGGGCGGTCTCCCTGAGACGAAAACGCGTCGCCCGCTCCAAGCTCTTATCGCGGAGCCGGGAGCGCAGCGCTTGATCATGAATCACGCGGCCGATTGCATTCGCCAGCGCCTCGGGGTCTGAGGGGTCGTCGACCTGCTCTGCGTACCCGTTTGCGATCTCGCCGATCGCGGCCCGCTTGGACGTAACTACAGGGAGCCCACAGGCCATGGCCTCGACCATCGTTAGCGAGAATCCGTCATATGACGACGGGTACACATAGAGGTCTGCCGCGTTGTAGATGGGAAGAAGCTCCTCGTGCCTTGCGACCTTGCCGTCAGTCTGGACGACACTGCCGGTCAATCCAAGCTCGCTCGACAGCTTGGCGATCGGTAAGTCGAGGACATTCGGACCGAATAGCAGAAGGCCATGTGGAATGTTGTAGCGCTGTCGAAGGCCCGCGAACGCGCGCATTAGACTGGGGATGTTGCGCCGCTGGGAGAGCTTGCCCACGAACAGAATGTAAGGGCGATCGTAACCGAAATACCGCTCCCGAGTGTTGCGCAAGATGTCCTGATCACTGATCGGCCGGAACATCTCGTCCGCGCCTTCCGCGACCACATCGATCTTGCTCGGTTCAATTCCATAATAGCGCTCCACGTCGACTTTCGTCGACTCCGAGGGTACGATCACCCGATTGGCTTTAAGTGCGCTCAGCCGATTGAGTACCGAGTGGCTGTAATTATACCACCAGGGGTGCGCGTCGGGCTGCGCTTCGTTTACACTGTGCGTCGCGACTACCGAACGGCCACTATAGGTGAGCGGCAGGGTATAGCTTGGGCCGAAAAGCACATGCTGTCCGACACAGCGGGGCGCCAGGATCGCGTTTTCCCATAGGGTCCCGTTGATTGCCGGACCCAGCACGTTCACTCGGAAGGCATCCGAGAGCCCGAGTTCATCCAAGTCGACTGGCTCGCGCACATAGAGTGTGACAACGTCCGATCGCTCGAGCTGCTCGTTCCAATACTTAAGCAGGTACTCTAGGTATCTGCCAACACCGAGGCGCTGCCCCGACAGACGCAGAGCATTAACTCCAAATTTCATCGTAGGCTCTCCGTAACACGCGTGTCGAGAGTCAAACGCCGGAGTGCGGCGTCGTTCTATCGCGCGTGAACCACTCGCTGCCCCCAAAAGCCAAGCGGCCGCAAGGCGGGGCGAGGGCGCTCATGCCGTCAATGGTGCGATGAGCGACAGAGCGCATCTTCGTACAACGACAGTGTCTTCGTGACAACTCTGTCCCAAGAGAACCTGGCGAGGGCGTACTCTCGGAGGGCGGCGCTCGGATAGCGTTCGAGCGAGTCCAGCGTGTGGTCGATGGCCGCGGCGAGCGCGTCTGGGTCTTCCTTAGGAACCAACCGTCCGACTTCGTTCGTGACGATGTCCTCAGGACCTCCAGATTGCGTGGCTACGACGGGCGTGCCCGAGGCCAAGGCCTCGACCAGGACCGATCCGAAGGTCTCCGAGCGACTGGGCAAAACCAATAGGGCGCTGCGCCGGATCGCATCCGCTACCGCTTTCTGTGGCTGCGGGCCGGCGAATTCCACGTGCGACCCAAGCTGGAGCTCGCCGGCGATCTTCCGAATGCTCTCGACCTCTTTTATCGTCGCAGCATAGAAGTTTCCGCCAATGAGGAGCAACCGCAGCGTCGGACGGCGCCGCACAAGCAGGTGCATCGCGCGCAAGAGGATGTCGACTCCCTTCACCAGGTGCAAGCGGCCAACATAGACGATTTGATCGATGCTACGCTGCGACTCGTCGACGACCGGCGTGAAGACGGATCCATCAACACCGAGATGGGTAACAATCAGATGCGGTGAATCCCCAGTATACTCCCGAATCAGCTTGCGGACGAAGGAGCTGACGGCCGTGTGATAGGCGGCCTGCGAGCTGGCATCAACCGCGATGCGCCTCACTGTCGGGTACTTGTCCATCCAGGGGCGCCAGCGCGCATGCTCGGTGATGATAACGGGGACGCCGTAGCGGCGCCCTAGCGCGACTGCAACGGCGCCGTCTGGATAGCTGAAGTGCGCGTGGATCAGCTCGAACCGAAACTCCTCGCGCAGCCGGTCGAACTCAGGAGTCAGAGATAGATTCCAGAGACGCGATTCAAACGAGTGGAGGGAATAGCCGGGGCCGCTTAGGAATCGTGGGTGCGCGACCGGGACTCCATTCATGATTTCACGTATCGGCATGCGGCGGAAGCGGCTGATAGCCAGACGGCTAGGAACGGGGGGGCAGTAGGGGACTGGAGCGACGACCCGCACGTCGGCGTGACGCGAAGTGGCGCGCGCCCACTGTTCGACCCAGGAGCCCAAGAGCGGCATCGAATCGCTTGGGTAGTTGCGCGAAAGCACAAGGACCTTGCGGCGTTCGGATCCGGCCGCCGGGTACGCCTCATCCAACACGACCGAACCTCCTCCCGCCAAATCCACGGCTGCAAATATCCAATATTTGGAGCAGTTCTTTGAAGCGGGCGTAAACGTTCACTCTTCGCATTTCCTGGCTGGTGACCGCATTTTTTTGGAGCTTCGCGGCGAGGTGAATCACCCCAAGCGTGCCGTGAACGGCTTCGGCTGCAGTTTTGCTGTCCGCGATATCTCCAACAACGACTTGGGACTGGGCGGCCAGTAAACCAAGCGGGGGCATTGTCCGACTCAGGATTCTTATCGGACTGCTGGGGAAACGCGTTTGTAATGTCCCAACAAGTCGCCTCCCAATGAAACCGGTGGCTCCGGTGATCAAAATCATGGCGTGATGCTCAGTGAGTGAAGTGACTCAAGGGAAGGCGAATGAACACGCGTATTAATCAAGTATCAAGATGGCTCTGTGCCATTCGGTGTATGCAACCTTAACGATTGTGCATGCTTCGCTCGAACGGCGCCGAAGGGAAATTACAGGCGGTCTTTCCGCTTGCCAATGCGGTGCTCACCTTGACGCCGGTAGCCAACAAAGCCCAGAACACGGGCCACACCTAACTGGTCTGCAAGCGCAAGTCGCTCATCTTGATCTAAGGAGATAGGTAACATCAGCACCAGTGTCGCAATGCCGACGAGCAACTTTGCTAGAAAGTTGAAAATGTCCAAACTCGGGCGCGTACCAACGAAGGCGCCCTCTACCGCGAGGCTGCCGAACAAGAGCAACGTACCGAGGCCACACACGCGATCGAATCTGAAACCATTCCAAATATGCAAATATCCTAATGTGCCGAGCGTTAGCAAGGTCGTGCTGCCGAGAGCAGCGATGCCTGCGCCGGCAAGGCCAAGGCGCGGTACTAACACAATTGCTAAGGCTGCGTTCGCGATCGGCGCCACGACCATCACGGCGCCGTAGGCGATGAGTAGGTCAAGGCCTATCATTAGGGCCAGGTAGACGCCGACGACTTGTTGCATCGCTTGGCTCAATACGAACCAATAAAGCACATGCGCCGCCTCTTGGAACTGCAAAGAGTATAAAACGATTACCGCTACATCTGGAAAAAGGATAACAGGCAAGGAAACGATTGCGACAGCGAGCAAGAGCTTCTTGTGGAAGGTCGCGGCGTTTAACTGCTTCTCGCCCTCTGGAATTTTTCGGTTCACTAGCGGCGTTAGGAGCAGGCCATTAAGGGGATTCAACAGGAGGTTGATTGCGAGCGAGATCCCAATAAGCGCTTGCAGGAAGCCTGCAGTAGCCTCGCCAAGATGCTGGAGGACGGTAGTCCTCACCACGAGAAGCGCTAGGGGTGTAACGAACGCGAGGAGATAGGAAGTGAACGATAGCTTGACGAATGGTAGATTATTCTTCACGAGGCTATACGCGCTGCCCACCGGTCGCGTCATCGAGAGGCCGAAGCAGCGCGCAAAGTAAAGGTAATAAGAAGCCGATACTGTCACCGCACCTGTGAGCATTCCGACGAAGTAGCCGACCTCCCTGAAGAACAAGATTCCGACAGTTACAGTCGTTGCCATAACGCCAGCCGTGATGGTGTCCCAGAGAGCTGAAGTCATTGGTTGCATAGCCGCAGCCGGCACATTCCTGAAGAAGCCATGCAAGATCATCGCTGGGACTGCAAGGAGGCCTATAGCAACAAGCGGACTGTAAGCTGTGATCGACGGACGTACCCAGCCCGGTTGAAAGATGACCAACACGATGCCGACCGCGGCGCCAATGCCGCCAAGGATCAATAGTAATCGCAACAAGACCGCGTAGACAGCTTTGAATGCCTCGGCACTCTCGCTGTGTGCTTTCGATAAGATCTTGATCGCTGCGAATGGAATGGCAAATGCCGACAATTGCAGGATAAGCTGCACGAACTGCTCTACGAGGCTGACCACACCGACACCGGCCGGGCCGAGCACGAGCGCGCCGACCTTGGTCCGCACGAAGAACGCGAGACCACCAAGTAGCTGCAGCGCGCCAATTTTGGTATACAGCGAGTAAACGTTTCGCGAAGATTCTATCACGGCGTTCTTTTTGAACGAACCTCGTCACCCAGCGTTGTTGCTACCCACATGCTCGATGCTTTGCCTGCTAGTCTCAACAGGCATGATGCGGGTAACAAAGTCGACCAGGAGCCCTCCTGATAAAATCGATGTGCCAGACAGAGCCTTAGGAATGGCATCTCGCTGGGACGATAGGCTAGTCCCCAGCGTCCATCAACACAAAGGGTACCGGTCAGGATTCCTCCTGCACGATCCGCTCGAAGATGTCGGCGAAGGCCTCCTTCGAGAAACGGTGAAACGCTGAAGAGCTCACAAAGTCGCGGGCTGCGTTTCGATAGCCCTGGATCGAGTCAGGGCTGAGCGACAGCAGGTGGAACCGCAGGTCTTCATAACTGCTGAACCGCCGCATGTCGATGAAGCAGTCCGCTGGGATGAACTCTTCAACATCCGGCGATCCCCAATAGACAGGAACGGTTCCGGAATAGAAACAGTCGAAGATCTTTTCTGTTATCCAACCCTTCAAGATCATGTTCTCGAAACACAGCGTAAACGTATATTGACTCAACACTTCCGCTTTGGATAGCACCGGCCCGCGATAGACGCGCCGTGCTGCGGTCAACAGGGGATCGGGATGAATACGCCGCCAATGCTCACCTAGCTCGGCTCCTAAGCGCCGCAAGGTGTATGGCATCCGTGTCCGGCCCACGCGATAGGGGGGCTTGTCCCAATTCATGCCGAACAAATCGATCTCGTTCCTGCGACTGAAAAACTCGATCGCCTTCAGACGTTCGGTGTATAATTCTTGCCAATACACTCGTGGCAGCTTGTTGGAGTTGATAATTGCGAGAAATTTGCGCTCCTTTCTTTGCCATAGATCGTCGTGGACGCCATTGTAGGGTTGCGGCCAAAAAAACTTTTCGCAACGTAGCCATCCCCCCGTGAATCTCTCTAAGGTTGCGCTGTCGCTCCAGGAGAACATGTGTTTGAAATGTTTCTGCGCATGATACATCTCGCGGTACATCTTTGGGTCGACAATCGGACACTCGAAGCCAAAAAACGCGCTCAGAACGACATCCCTTTTTGCCATCAGCTTTCGATAGTTGCTGAGAATGCCAGTTGAAATGTAAATATTACGCCGACCGCGCTTTTCACCGCTGACAAGAAAGTCCCCGGTATGTACCGGAATGCCGGATTTCAGGAAGCGTTCGCGGACGTAGCGATAGGGTGCAAGAAGATCGCGAACATGATCGCGATTTAACTTAAAGTTGTTCGGATCGAACAGTCCGTCACGCTGGAAATGATGAGATGGTGGATCGATGAAAACAATCAAGGGCGGCAGGCCGTTCATTGCCGTTAGTCCATTTGTACTGGTGGTCTTTCGAGCGGACACGCAACAGGACCTAAGGACTGGCAATATACCAAATGCTGACCATAGTTCCGAAACAGCCGCCGTCAGGCGGATGACACGCCTCCGGCTCGACCGTGCTTTCCAAAGATCCAGTCTGCAATCTCAACAAACCGCTGCGCGAAAGTATGTTCTCTTAGCGCTCTTCGGTAGCCGGCATCGGCGATCGCCTCGCGTTCATCCTCATGCTTGAGATAGTAGCGAATTTTTTGACTCAGATCGTCTGGCCGACATTGCCAAATGTACCGCGAGTAACGAAATCCTTCCGCGAAATAATTCAGCGCAGGCCCGCGGTGCTAGGTCTCCATGGGAATATGTTAGCTTCGCTCCTCGCTTTCCACCACTCACGCGTCGCCATATTGTTCCCTAAAGAAGGTTGCCGCGACCAATACGTTGCAGCTGCCGGTTCAAGTGT